>Ga0310695_10003094_pt1 | contig 33406 bp, 31 predicted proteins | sample RumenRJG_04DNA_FD_203882 | JGI IMG/M metagenome (GOLD analysis project Ga0310695, IMG submission 203882) | Bovine rumen microbial communities from Lethbridge, Alberta, Canada - RJG_04 (v2) (version 2) | ecosystem: Host-associated > Mammals > Digestive system > Stomach > Rumen | place: Canada... | reverse complement strand
TCCCCTTACATGAAGTTCCTCTCCCTCAAGCAGCCAGCTGCTTTATGGGCAGAAGAACTCCTGAAAATGGGACGCATTGAGCGTAAGGATATGACCGAAACCCTTAGCCAAGCAGGGTTCGATATTCGAGCTATGGTACGCAACCTTTACAAACTTTACACAGAAAAATAGTATATGAAAGCAGTTGTATTTGCAGGCGGTCTTGGTACACGATTCAGCGAAAAGACCCAGTATATGCCGAAACCAATGATCGAGATTGGTGGCAAACCAATTCTCTGGCACATTATGAAGACATATTCGGCATACGGCATCAACGATTTCATCATCTGTGCAGGCTACAAGCAGAACGTCATCAAGGAATTTTTCATGAACTACTTCCTGCTCAATACTGACGTGACCTTCGATTTAAGCAACAACAGTTACCAACTCCACGAGAACCATTCTGAAAATTGGAAGGTAACTGTTGTGGATACCGGGCTCAACACAATGACTGCTGGACGACTGAAGCGAATCCGCAAATATATCGGTGACGAGCAGTTCTGTCTTACTTATGGTGACGGTGTGACAGACCTTGACATCTCAGAAACCATAAAGGCTCACAACGAAAGCGGTAAGGCGCTCTCGATGACCGTTTATAAGCCTGCTGGACGCTTTGGAGCTGTTCGAATCGACGAAAAGACCGGGATAGTAACATCTTTCCAAGAGAAACCTGTTGGTGAAGGAGATTGGATCAATGCCGGTTATTTCGTTTGTGAGCCTAAGGTATTTGATTTCTTACCCGAAGACGCCGATCCAATCATGTTTGAGCGCGAGCCGCTCACAGACATTGTAAATGCCGGTGAAATGCATGCTTTCAAGCATCGCGGATTCTGGAAACCCATGGATATGCTCAAGGACAACCTTGACCTCGAAAAGATGTGGGAAAGCGGACATGCTCCCTGGAAAAAATGGTAAGCCGAAAGATATGATTGATATTTTTGACGGATTTTATAAAGGCAAAAGGGTTCTGGTAACAGGCCACACAGGCTTCAAGGGTTCTTGGCTCTCCATTTGGTTACACGAAATAGGAGCCGAAGTCATAGGTGTGGCCCTCGACCCATATAGCCAGCGAGATAACTATGTACTTTCTGGCATTGGCTCAAAGATCAAGGCTGATATCCGTGCAGATATCCGCGACGGCAAACAGTTGAAGGAAATCTTTGCTGAATACCAGCCCGAAATCGTATTTCACCTGGCTGCCCAACCTTTGGTACGCCTCAGCTACGAAATTCCTGTCGAAACCTATGAGGTAAACTTGATGGGAACTATACACGTAATGGAAGCTATTCGTACCACCCCAAGCATAAAGGTTGGCGTGATGATTACAACCGACAAGTGCTACGACAACAACGAACAGGAAGAGGGTTACGTCGAAACCGATCCATTCGGCGGTTATGATCCTTATAGTTCTAGCAAAGGTGCCTGTGAAATAGCTATCCAGTCGTGGCGTCGCAGTTTCTTCAATCCGAAGGAGTATGGTACAAAGCACACCGTAAGCTTGGCGTCAGTTCGAGCAGGAAACGTTATTGGCGGAGGTGACTGGTCGCTCGATCGCATCATTCCCGACTGCATACGTGCTCTCGAATCCAATCGTCCCATTGACATTCGTTCGCCCAAGTCTGTTCGTCCTTGGGAGCATGTTCTGGAACCACTGAGCGGTTATATGATGTTGGCTCAAAAGATGTGGGACAAACCGACGGATTTTTGCGAGGGTTGGAATTTCGGTCCCGAAGCTGAGTCTGTCAGCACCGTCTGGGAGGTTGCCACGGCCCTCATCAACAACTACGGACATGGAATGCTAAAAGACTGCTCAGACCCCAACGCTGTTCATGAGGCCAAACTTTTGATGCTCAATATCAACAAGGTCAAGACTCGACTTGAATGGACACCTCGTATGAATATGCAGCAATGTATGGAGTTGGTTGCCGATTGGTATAAACGATACAAGACCGAAGATGTCTATTCTCTTTGCATCGAAGAGATTGAGAAATTCGTAAGCTATGAATAAAGTCGTTGTCGTTGGCGCAAATGGATTCATCGGCAGCCACCTGTGCCTGCATCTGGCAACCCAAGGCTATCAGGTGATAGCTCTTGTGCAAAAAGGTTTCCCTTACGACATTCTGCAGAACAAAGATAATATCACTTGCTTGGATTTTTCGTTTGACGATCTTCATTTGTTAAATGGAAATCCCAATCTTGAGAGTGCAACGATGCTCTACCATTTGGCATGGGCTGGTGTCAGCACCACTTTTAAGAACGAAGCAATAACGCAAGCTCAAAATGTCCTCTATGGTATCAAGGTTCTGGAGTTTGCTGACACGAGCGGAATTCGTAGAGTTATTGTTCCGGGTTCTGCTTCAGAATATGCATGCGGCAACGGTATTATCGATGGACATAACATTCCAGCACCAAGCGACCTCTACAGCGCGGCAAAAGTGGCCACTAGATACGTATGTCAGACCTATGCTCGCCAACACAACATCCAATTCCTTTGGGCTTCCATCACCAGCATCTATGGTCCTGGCAGGAACGATAACAATCTGATTACATATGCTATCAAGACGTTGCTTCAGGGCGAGAAGCCTTCATTCACCGGTCTTGAGCAACAATGGGACTACCTATATATTGATGATCTGATGTCAGCGCTCCAAGCCATCGGCGAAAAAGGCATTGATGGAAAAATCTACCCTGTCGGCAGCGGAGAGCATAAGCAAATGGCCGAATATGTCAAGATTCTCCGTGACAAGATTGACCCAAGTCTTCCTTTGGGTATCGGAGATCTTCCCTACAAAAACAAAACCATCGACAACCAGGTTCTTGACATAACTGCGTTGAAAGCCGATACTGGGTTTGCCCCCCGTTATACCTTCGAACAAGGAATTGAATTAACAATCAACTATTTCAAGCATCTTCGAACAAAATAATAGATATGAAGACAATCATGCACATAGCAGAAGCCTTTGGTGGCGGTATCGTAACATTTCTAGCGAACCTCGCCAACCAACAGGTCGAAAACTATCATGTTGTCATTGTTCATGGCATCCGTCCCGAAACACATAAGAATTACAAGGACTTCTTTGACCCCAGAGTTCAATTTGTCCTTGTCAAGCATTTCAATCAGAGAATCCATTTTGGGGCAGAACTAAAGGCATTGAATGAGCTTCGTGGCCTTATCCGCGAATACAAACCAGACATCATCCACATGCATTCATCCCAAGCTGGTGTACTCGGTAAGATTGCCGCATTCGGATACAAGTGCAGAAAAGCCTATTCCCCACATGGTTTTTCTTTCCTTCGCGAAGATGTTGCCGGATGGAAACGATCCATTTTCTATCTGATTGAGCGAGCATTTTCTCTCTTCGACAGTGTGACTGTTGCATCCAGTATTACAGAGTTCCGCATCGCCAATAAGGTGACATCCAAGTCCATTCTCATCAAGAATGGCATCAGCTGTGAATCCTTGAAACCCTACGAAAGAATCACGCCTCAAAACGACAAACCCGTAGTTGGCATGGTTGGACGAGCATTGTATCAGAAGAATCCCGAATTGTTCAATGCCATTGCTGAAAAGATGCCAAACATTCATTTCGAATGGATTGGAGATGGTTCGATGCGCGATTGCCTTAAGTCTCCCAACATTCATATCGTCGGTTGGGGACCAAGAGATGAAGCTCTGGAATATGTAGCTAATAGCGACATTTACATTATGACTTCACGATGGGAAGGTATGCCACTTTCCTTGCTTGAAGCTATGTATTTGCACAAGCCATGTGTGGTCACCAATGTGGTCGGCAATCGCGACGTCATCCAAAATGACAAGAACGGATTCGTTTGCAATGACATCGAAGAGTTTGTCGAAAAAATCCAATACCTTGCTGACAATTCCTCCGAAAGATCCCGTATGGGCGAGCAAGGTCATGAAGATGTCGAAACAATCTACAATAGTCGTGTGATGGCCAAACATTTCACTGATGCTTATTCTTCGTCGAAAAAGGACATTAAGAATTGGCACAAGCGAGATGTAGCTGCCTACTTGTGATATTATGAGGTTGTGCTTTTATACAGACTTTACCATGTCAGGAATGACAGGTGGCATTGGGCGTGCCTCAACGGTGCTCAATGACTATTTCCGAAATCACTTTGGATGGAAAGTCTATTCTATATATGCATTCGAGGCAAAAGACGACTGTGTGCGTGCTGTAAACGATGGTTCCATACAGTTACGCCTTCATGACCGATTGGGTATGCGTCGCTTGGCACAAAACTATGTGCGTGCCACCGAATTTATTCGCCAAAACCAAATCCAGATAGTCATCATTCAGACATCTATGGACGTGGTTGCCAAATTGCGAAAGGCATTGGACAGAGATAATCTTCATAATGTAAAGATTATCTCTGTTCTGCATTATTCTCCCGGCACAGATGAATTCCCCATCTCCTTATCGGAACTTAAAAGCAACATCTTGCAAGGCAAGGCGTCAGCCAAGAATTTACTGAAAGGTATAGTGGCTCCTGCATACAACATTTTTGAACACTATGCCACTGTCAAGGCTTATCAAAATGCTTACAAGTATGGAGATGCTGTCATTCTTTTGTCCGATTCTTATATTTCTGCCTATAAGGAATTCGCTCATTTGAAAGACACCAACAAATTACTAGCCATCCCAAATTGCTTGCCATTTGAACATACTTTAACGCACGAAGAGATTGAAGCAAAAGACAAGACTGCTCTGGTTGTAGGTCGAATGGTAGATTTCCCAAAGAGGATCTCTCTTATTCTAAAAATGTGGCAAACGATTAAGCAGCATCCTGTCGCCAAAGACTGGAATCTCGATATTGTTGGAGATGGACCAGACTTGGAGACATTTAAATCTCTGGCAAACAAACTTGGACTTTTGCACTGTACATTCCACGGACGAAAAGACCCCATCGATTATTATCGCCGTTCTTCTCTTTTTTTTATGACTTCTGAATTCGAGGGTTTTCCGATGACACTCGTTGAAGCTCAAATGATGGGATGTGTACCCGTAGCTTTCAACACCTTCGACTCACTCAAGGAAGTTGTGACCGACAAAGAAAATGGACGAATCATTCCAAACAACGACACTGAAAAGTACGTTGATACTGTGATTGAACTGATGAAAAGCGGTGATACACGATTGAAACTTGTCCAAAATGGATTGAACAACTGTCAACGCTATTCTCAGCAAACCATTTGTAATCGTTGGAAGTCTCTGATAGAGTCCCTCGTTGTTTCAAGGAAATGAATGTAATCAACTACTCCATCATCATTCCCCACTACAATATCCCCGATCTCCTCATACGCTGCTTGAAGAGCATTCCTGTGCGAGAGGATATTCAGGTGATAGTGGTTGATGATTGTAGTCCCGATGCCATTCGTTATCTGAAGGACTATCCAGAACTCTCTCGTCCATATCTCGAATACTACAACACCCATCAAGGAGGCAGTGCCGGTCGTGCGCGCAACGTGGGACTGGATCACGCCAAAGGGAAATGGCTCATCTTCCTCGATGCCGACGATATGCTTACCGATGATGCCGAACAAATTCTTGATGAGACCATCAATCGTCCTGAAGATATCATTTTCTACAACACAACTTGTGTGATGAGCGATAATCTCAACAAAGCGTCTGACCGCAATTTCTACGGACAATATTTCGAAGATTTTGTATCTAATCACGATGAAATACCTTTTCGATACAGGTTCCATGCCCTATGGGGTAAAGTCATCAGAAGAGATTTGGTTATAACAAACAACATACGTTTCGATGAAACCCGTTATTCCAACGATGTCTATTTCTCTTGTGTCACAGGACACTTCGCTCAAACCATCGCTGTCGTTGACCGACCATTTTTCATCGTAACAGAAAGGCGTGGTTCGCTTGCATCAAGTCAGTTCTCCGAAAAATGCATTTCGTTCGAAGAATGTCAGACTAGATTTGATGTTGCATTGAAAATCAATCTATTGCTCGACAAATGGAGGATTAAGGTATTCCCATTTCAATTATATGAGTACAGCGACAAGATGCGAGACAATTATCCTTGGGCTTACGCTAAGACTTTAATCAAACTTACTTTTTCCCATCCTTATAAAGCCTACAAACTAGCGCACAAGGACATTGGCTATTATTATAGAAATATTTTTCACAAAACAACATAATTAATATATTTATGAAATTTACAATCATCGGATGTGGTAATTCTGGTCTTATCCATGCCGCTAAACTATTCGAAAAGGGCCACGAAGTGGCTCTGCTTAAAACATCAAGTACAAATGGTAAGTTTTTTGACAAGATAAAATCTGCCAAAATGTATCATGTAAAAGATGATACATTACAAGGCAATGGACGAGAATTCGATGTCTATCCATCCATCATCACTCGAGATGTTCGTGAAGCTGTGAAATTTGGTGATATTATTATGGTAATGACCACCACTTTGCAGCATGAATTTGTAGCAGAATTGATATCTCCTTTTGTTCGTGATGGGCAAATCATCATTCTTGTCCCCGGCTACATGGGAAGCCTCATATTCAAAAAATACATTAAAAAGAACATTATCTACAGCGAATGGGAAACGACAGCATATAATGGGCGAATCGTTAATAACGAATATGTTCGTATTTCCTTCTATAATCCCCGCAATGCTATTTCCGTGTTGCCTATCAGCCAAACACAAAAGGTACTTGATATCCTTTCACCATGTTTTGATAATACGAAATATGCGCGCAAGCATATCCTTGAATCGGCTTTCCACAATCCTAATATGATTGTGCATCCCATTGGTATACTATTTTCTGCATCACGTATCGAATATAGTAATGGAGAGTTCTGGATGTATAGAGAGGCATTTACACCTTCAGTAGTAAATGTTATCAAAGCTTTTGATGTTGAGAAAAACAAAGTTTTAAAAGCTTTCGGATGCGATCCGCTCGATTATTTTGAGGCTGCCAAGTGGCGTAATGAGGAGAATCTCAACATTGATGCAATGACTGTATTCCGCTCCTTTGCCGACTCCAGCAACAAAGGCCCTTCATTCATCAACCATCGTTATTTGAATGAAGACGTCCCTATGGGCTTAGGTCTATTCATCTCTGTAGCCAAGATTGTGGGAGTAGACACATCCATACAAGAAGGAATCACAGCTCTTGCTTCTGCTTTGCTTAATAAAGACCTGAAATCAGGAGCAAGAACCATTCAGTATCTTCTTGGAAAAGAAGATGTGTCCATTGATGATATTAAAATTGCTATCACAGAATAAAAATGGCTAAAACCTTAAAGCAGAAAGCGGCCTCCGGTATGGTATGGACAGCGTTGCAGAAATATTCAACGTTGATCATCCAATTCGTTTCTGGTATAATTTTAGCACGATTGCTAACACCTTACGATTATGGCTGTATCGGTATGCTTTCTATCTTTATGGTTCTGGCTGGAACTTTCATAGATGGAGGTTTCGGTTCTGCTCTAATTCAAAAGAAACAGCCTACCCAAACAGATTATTCCACTATTTTTTTCTGGAATATGGGAATGTCGATATTGATGTATATCATCCTATATATCGGTGCCCCTACCATTGCTCGATTCTATAATATACCACTTCTTTCCTCTGTTTTGAGAATACAAGGACTTGTCTTGATAATCAATGCCTTTAATATTATTCAAAGCAATCAACTCCGGAAAAAAATCAATTTTAAGGCTATTGCCATAGTTTCCATCACAACATCGATTATCTCACTGACTGCAACCATATGGATGGCATACAATGGTTTTGGCGTATGGTCTCTTGTAGCACAAAATCTCATTTCTTCTGTTATTACCGTTGTTTCATTTTGGTTCTATGTCAAATGGCGACCCACATGGACTTTCTCTCGACAATCGTTTAGAGAATTGTTCAGCTTTGGTTTTTATATGTTCTTGACCCATTTGATTAATAATTTCTGTCGAAAAATTCCGGGATTATTAATTGGAAAAGTCTTTTCCCCAATAACTTTAGGTTATTATTCAAAAGGTATAAGAACCGAAAATCTGGCCTCTCATGGCATTTCTTCTGTGATGACACAGGTTACCTATCCTCTTTATGCCCAAGTTCAAGACAACAAAGCTGTGTTGTCCAATATGATTCGACGTCTTACCATGACCATCTCGTATATAACTTTTCCCCTAATGGCGGCTCTAATGCTCACAGCCAGACCTTTATTTATATTATTGTACTCAGATAGATGGGTGGATAGTGTTCCATATTTTCAGGTCTTCTGTCTTGTTGGTTTATCTGATTGCTTACAATCCGTAAACACACAAACAATCGCTGCTATAGGCAGGAGCAAAATCATGCTTAAATGGACTCTTATCAAACGAACTGTAGGCTTGTCGTTTATTGTTGGCGGTTTATTTGGATTTGGAATGAAAGGATTGCTTGCCGGAATGGTAATCTACAATTGGTTCTGTTATTTTGTGAACATTGGATTGGTTTCAAAATACATTGGCTACAAATGGAAAAGCCAGTTGTCTGATTTATTACCTGTAACCATTGTTGTATTTGTTTCTTCTTTAATTGCATTTATTGTTGCTCAAGTATTTCATTGTAGCTTATATGTCGATGGCCTATTGAAACTGATTATCTTTATAGCCATTTATATGTCTTGGTCCTTTATTTTCAAGCCGGAATCATTTACTTATTCATTAACAATTATACCAAACAAACTTCAATTCTGGAAACGGTTTTAAATATTTGAATGTTTGCTCTTCCTTATAAAATTTCATTATTATAATCAATGATTAGTATAGTTTCCGTGGGTGATATAATGCCTGGCGGTCTGCTTAGCGACAGTTCAAGACCTTGTGCTAACAAAGAGGTTATTGAATTATTGGCATCGGGAGATATCCGTTGTGGTACACTTGAATGTGCTTTTGGCAATAAACCTACCTATGACAAAGCAAAGGTAGCAGACAGAGGTAACGTAATTTATGCCAAAGATAATGATATAAAAAGACTTAAAGAACTTCAAATCGATATCGTCAGTTTAGCTAACAATCATTTTTATGACCTTGGTGTTGAAGGTGCTATTCATACAATCGATTTACTTGATAAAAACGGAATCTTACATTGTGGAGCAGGTGCCAATCTTAAGGAAGCAGGTAAGCCTGTCGTAATGGAATTTGGAAATAAAAAAGTTGCTTTTCTTGCCTTTTGCGACACTAATTACAACAATGTCTATTATTGTACGTATGCTACGGAAAACTCTCCTGGTATCAATCCTATGAATGAGGAGTACGTTATTGATGAAATAATGAGATATGCTAATTTATACGATTATGTGGTTGTGTTAGCCCATTGGGGGACTGAAAACACGTTCTTTCCCAATATCTCTTCCTACAAGATGGCCAATAAAATGCTTAAAGCTGGAGCTTGTTTGGTATTAGGTAGCCATCCTCATCGCGTGCAACCTGTGCTAAATGTAAGAAATGGGAGTGTTGTTTTTAGTATGGGCAATTTCTTATTCCCTGAAAGATTAATTGCTCCTCCCAAAGTGACCTATTATCCCGAGGGACCAATTGATTATTCCTCTTTGCCTGTAACAAATAAATACCCTATTGTACATACCATCACTTTGAAGACTTTGCCCTATTTAGCTCGTGTGGGAATGATTGTTAATACACGTATTAATGATTCTACAATCATATCTTCTTACCGCTATACATTTTTGGATAATGAGAATTATCTTCAATTGTTAGATGAACAAAGATCAAACGATTTGAATGGAAAGTTGAGAAACATAGAGTTGCCCTTAAAATATAATTATTATAGTTTTTACAAAATTTATAAAAAGGGATTCCGTTCCGTCAAAAACAAACTCAAAAAAATTAAATCTACATTAAAATGAACATCAAGGAATTTATTAAAAATATACCCATAGTTCAACGTGCTATTGAACAAAAAAAGTATAATCGCAAATTAGATCTACGTTCTCTTTCTGTAGAAGAACGAGTAGAAAGGGTCATGAAAAGATATGAGACAAGAATGGGATATAGGATGGATATAAATCACCCTAAGACATATACTGAAAAAATTCAATGGTATAAAATTTTTTATACAGGAGATGGTCATTTGGATCGAATTGTAGATAAATATTTGATGAAAGAATATGTAAAAGAGAAAATAGGTGATGGTTACACTGTGCCACTAATCGGTGTCTGGTCGGATATTGAAAGTCTTGAAAAAGATTGGAATAATTTGCCAGAAGAGTTCTGCCTTAAATCAACAGTACAATGTGAAGGAAAGTTTATTGATTTTATTCATAACAAATCTAAAGTTGATTTTAAAACGAAGAAAAAGGAATGGGCAAAATGGCTACTTCCAAAAAATACTCTTATTAATGGCTATGTAACAGCTTATCATAACTGTGTTCCAAGAATCATTGCCGAGCAATACTTGGAAAATATCAAGAATCAATTATTCGATTATAAGGTCTTTTGCTTTGATGGTCAACCTTTTTGTTTTGAATCTGCTATGGAGAGATTCGAAGGCGGGATACCAACATTCACTTTCTACGATTTAAACTGGAATAAAATGGATGTTACATCTGGGAATCATCCTAATGGAGATGTTCCAAAGCCAAAGCATTTGTCTGAGATGTTGAGATTGTCAAAAATTCTCTCTGCTGGTTTTCCACATTTAAGAGTAGATTTCTTCGATACAGATGATAAACTTTATGTTGCTGAATTAACTCTTTATACAGCTGGTGGATATTCTATTTATAATCCGCAAAGTTTTAATGAAAAAATGGGCGAATTATTCAAGTGTTTTTAAATTAACATAATTCCTATGAGAAAAATAATCAATAAAATCATCAAGAGAATTAAAGAAAAATATCGCAAGCCTCGTTACAAATGGCCTATCAATCTTCTGGTTGAAGCTGATTTAAGAGCGTTCCGAAGAAAACATGGTTATGAAATGAACATTAATGCCCCTGTTTCTTTTACAGAGAAAATACAATGGTATAAACTTTTTTACGATGGTTGTGGAAACATGCATGAAATAGTAGACAAATATCATTTCAAACAATACATTGAAAAAAAAATTGGAAAAGGTTATACAATTCCTTTATTAGGCTATTGGACAAACATCCAAGACTTAAAAAAAGATTGGCATAAACTACCTGAGGTTTTTTGTTTAAAATCTACTATATCATCTGAAGGAAACAATATTAAAATTATACATAATAAATCAAACATTAATTTCTCAGATTTAGCAAAAGAAATCAAATCTTGGTTGAATCCCAAAAACACTATGTTAGATTCATATTGTCGAGCCTATTATAAAACTAAACCAGGTATTTTGGCTGAAGAATACATGGAAAATGTAAAAAATCAATTGTATGATTTTAAGGTTTTTTGTTTTGATGGCCAACCATATTGTATTTATGCTGCTATAGAACATTTTGACAAAAAAGATTATCCAATTGTATTTTACGACTTGAACTGGAATAAATTAGACGTAAAATACGGAATACATCAAACAGGCAATGTTCCATGCCCTTCACATTTAAAAGAAATGATTGATATTGCAAAACAATTATCTGTCGGCTTTCCTTTTGTAAGAGTAGACTTTTTTGACACAGATAAAAAACTGCTTCTTGCAGAAATGACTTTTTATCCAGGAGGTGGACTATCCCCATATTATCCCAAATCCTTTGATGAAAAAATGGGTAATATTTTTTAATTACCCACTGATAAGCATAAATGCCAACTTGACAATGAATAATAAAGAAAAAACAGAGGTTAAGTTGTTTTTTGCTGGCGATTTTTGTTCTAAACCTTCCACATCAAGAATCACCGTTTCGAACGACCTGAAAGAACTCATCCATTCTTGCGACTTGAAGGTAGTAAATTTCGAGGTACCATTAAAACCAGTAAATGCTCACTTGCCTGTTCAAAAGAGAGAACGCTTTTTCCAGCATGATGATACACCGGACTTTCTTAGTGGATTAGGATTCAATCTATTTCAATTGGCCAATAATCATACTTTTGATTGGGGAGAAGAGGGTTTTAAGAAAACAAAAGCCGCCTTGGGTGATGAATCTTTTGGTGCTGGATCATACGAAGAAGCATATAAAATAAAAATAGTTGAAAAAAATGGGCTCAAGATAGGTTTTATGTCTCTTTCTTTTGCTGCCTATACTGGAGTTTTCGACGATGTTACGAATCATAAAGGTTTGGGGTGTGCCTATATCAATGATCTTCGTGTAAATCATGACATCATCAGAGCGAAAAAACAAGTAGATTATCTATTTGTGCTGCCACACGACGGAATTGAGTATATCGATATTCCCATGCCAGAAACTATCGCTCGCTATCGAGATTTTATTGACTATGGAGCCGATGGTGTAATAGGCACTCATCCACATTGTCCACAAGGCTGGGAAGTGTATAAAGATAAGCCTATTTTCTATAGCCTCGGCAACTTCCTCTTCAATAGCAAGGAAGGTTATGATTATCGTGCCTGGAATCGACCACATTGGTACGAAGGTCTTTGTGTAATAATGAATCTGTCAAAAGATAATCTTTCTTGGGAAATAATCAATACAAGAAACATCAATAATGTCGAAATTGCATTAGATAATAATGAAGAACGAATAGCCCATAATAATTTGCTATGCAGTTATTTGTATGATGAAGATTTATATAATAACTATTTATTAACTATATCAAAAGACCATTCAAATAATGATATTCGTAGGATTAATCGCATGTTTATTCCTACAAATACCAAAGATGCCATTAAGGCTGTGTGGGCAAGTCTTCGTGGTGTAAAACCTCAATCTAAAGAAGAGTTGCGTTATTTATTAAAAAATGATTTAAAAAGAAGTCGTTTAGCACGTACTATTTTTAATCTATAAAAAAGATTCTTATGAATAATATTATTAATAGACTTGTAAAAAGAATTCTAATAAAACTTTCAAATTATAAGGATAAGCAAGAAATGAACTCCTATCTTGAGGGAATTCGTTTAAGTTTCAATAAACTTGTAAATAAAAAGGAGTTAACCAAAGAACAAAAGAAAGAAATACAAGATTTTTATTCCAATCTACTAGGATATCATATACCACTTGATTATCATAAATATTTTACATCCAGGACTGGTATTTATTCAAAACTATATTTTCCAACGAGTATTTACAAAACAGATATTGTAGGAAGGTTGAATGTGTATCCTTTAAAACGAGCCTATACAGATAAGAATATTTCAGATATTATTCTTCCAAATATTCATCAACCTAAGGTTTTCTTAAAAAATATGAATGGTTACTTCTATTTTGAAGGCAAACCCGTGGATAGAAATGACGCAATTCAATTATGTAGTAATTTAGGGGAAGTAATTATTAAGCCTTCTCTTACAGGAAGAGGCATAGGTGTAAGCAAAATTACAATTCAAAATGGATTAACAAATTTAGATGAAAAATCCATTCAAGAAGTTTTTGATGTTTACAAAGAGGATTTTCTTATAGAGGAGTTGGTCCATCAACATCCATTGATGACGGCTCTTAACCCAAGTTCCATCAATACAATTCGTATTGTTACCTATCGTAATGATATGGAAATTGTAGTCGTATATACGGTAATTAGAATAGGTCGAAAAGATAAACCAATAGATAACGAAAGTGCAGGAGGTATAAGTACCATCATTAATCAGGATGGAACTCTTGGTAAATATGCATATGGTTCTCCTGGAAATGATAATATTGAATTCACAGATTCAGGTGTCCGGCTTGAAGGTTATATGATTCCTTCTTTTTCGAATGCTATTGATATGGTGAAGAAGGCCCATTATCAATTGCCTTATTTCAAGTTAATGGGATGGGATATTGCAATTGAAGAAGATGGAACACCAACGATGATAGAATTCAATACGACCCCAGACTTAAGTCAATCTGCAAATGGCCCTGCTTTTGGTGAATATACGGAAATGATACTAAAAGAAGCCAAAAGTCGCAACAATACTTGGTCTAGAATCGCCCTCGAATGTATGTGGAAAAAGAATAATTTATTAAAATGAAATATCGAGTAAAAAACAAACTCGGAAAAATTATATTTAAAATTTGGAAGTGGTTTGCTCCCACAATGTCCGAGCGTTATCAGCATTTCGACACTCGAATGTTTCTGAAAAACGAGATGTACAAGGACTTTGAGTGGAAGAAATATGTAGGTAAATACAATCCATATTTCAAACAATGGGGATTCAAGGTATCACAACTTGATGCAGAGTACTATAGTCGTGTTTCTGGTATTCGAGCTAATCATTATGTGACAAGATCTATGGCTGTACATTATATCTATCCTTATTTAGATCGATATGATTTTGTACCAGCTTATATGGACAAGAATATGCAAAAGCGGTTGCTTGGTTTGCCCGATGATGAACTCCGAGTTCTGATGCCAGAAGAAGTAATCTACAACTCCAATGGGGTGTTCTTTAATGGAAAAGGGCAGGAACTTACTCGAGAAACAGCTCTCGATACTCTTCTGGCTTACAAACAGAATACCATTCTAAAGCCTTCTGTAGAGACCTTTGGTGGTCATGGAGTACAGATGGTTTCCGGAGAAACCAATCGCCAAGAATATGAATATTTATTTGATAAATACAGCCGTGATTATACGTTTCAAGAGGTGGTAACTCAACATCCTGTGATGGCACAGTTCAACCCTTCATCTGTGAATACCGTCCGCGTAGTAACTTACCGCAATTTTTCTGGTGAGCGCAAGGTGCTCTATGCCTGTATGCGTTTTGGAGGCGAAGGATCGGTGATGGACAATGTTTGTTCCGGAGGAGGATATACAGGAGTGAATGTAGACACAGGTCTTCTCACCGATCGAAAACGTTATTCTTATTTTATAATGGACGCACCTATGCTACCAGATAGTATTCCTTCTGGTGTACCATGTTGGGATAAAATCCAAACAGCGGCTTTGGCTTTACACGGAAGAATCCCTCAGTTAGGCATAGTAGGTTGGGACTTTACTCTTACACCCGACGAAACTCCATTACTCATAGAATTCAACCCTCGCCCAGGAGTAGGATTGCAGCAAGCCGTTGGCCCTATGTTTTCAAAAGAAGATTTGGATGAAATCATGGAACATGTTTCAAAAGTGTATGCCCGTTATATTCCTTTGGGTGTTATTTCTTTCAAAGATGACCCAAAACATAGAACTGTACATTTGAAATTTGGAGAAATCTAACAATTCCTATATGAATAATAATATCCAAATAATTGAGAAGCCTGATTGGATTTCTTGGGATGATATAAAAAAATGTCTGTTTGATGCTCATGCCATAAACCGAGAGAAAGGCATTAATATGGCCAATTATCAATGGCCAGCCGAAAAAATCAAAGAATCTATCGGTGACAATGGTGTAATGTTTGTGGCATTGGATGGCGACAAACTCGTAGGTACGGCAGCTATAGCTGAAAAAAAGAGTTACCATTGGTATTCTAAAGGTAAATGTGGATATTTATGTTTTGCTTGTGTTATTCCTACTTATGGTGGTTTGGGAATTTATCATTCTTTATTGAAGATTCGAGAGGACTTTGCTAAAACACGGGATTATGATGTTTTGTATTATGACACACATTGCAAAAATTCAATTATCCTAGCTTTGGGTGAAAAAAATGGATATAGAAAAGTACGCTTTTTTCTAACTAAGAGTAAAGACCACTATAATATTGTTATGGCCAAATGGTTGATAAATTGTCCTTATTCCAAGTTCTATTGTTGGTGGAAATATTCAATTTCAAAGGTAAAAGCATTGTTAAAATCACTTAAATCTATATGAGTAGCATTATCATTGTCGGCGATCTATTTCCAACTGAGCAAAATAATCATCTTTTTTCAAAGGGTGATGTTAGTTCGCTATTTGGAAATAAAATAGTGAATATCTTTGCCGAAGCAGACTTTTGTATATGCAATCTTGAGGGCGCATTAACTGACCAACTAGAAAGATGTAGGAAGACTGGTCCTATTAAGGTTGCAAATACAAAATCTATTGAGGCTTACAAAAATCTCGGTATTGATTGTTGTATGCTTGCCAACAACCATGTAACCGATGGTGGCCATTTAGGAACGATCGAGACAATGAAAACACTCGATGAAGCTAATATTCAACACATAGGTGCAGGGGAAAATATCGATAGCATCAAACACTCCTTTGTCAAAGAATTTGAAGGAATAAAGATTGGCTTCTACAATGTAGGCGAAACAATGTACAACAAGCCAACAAAGAATACTGCTGGAACCTGGCTTTATGATGAATATATTGTATGTCATGAATTAGAAAAACTGAAAAAAGAATGTAATTATCTGATTGTTATCTATCATGGAGGAATAGAAAAATTTCCTTATCCATCTCCAGAGATTAGGAAACGCTTTCATCGAATGGCAGATAGTGGTGCCGATATGATTCTTTCACAACATACACATTGTATAGGTTGTGAAGAATGGTACAACGGATCATATTTACTTTATGGTCAAGGTGACTTTCTATTACAAAACTTTGCTCCCGGTCTTACTGATACAGGCTTGATAATCGAACTTAAAATAGACAACGGAAACTTTGACATAATCAAACACTTGGTTAAATCTACAGAAAATCTTTATGTTCGATATGCTGAAAAACAGGATTTATTAGCATTCGAAGAACGTTCAAAACTTATTCAAGATGAAGATTTTGTGAAGAAGCAATTACAAACGTTTTGTGATAGGCACCTTTATCTATATTTGAAAGCCTTTAAAAGTCCATCTCGATTATTGGTTAAACTTTCAAAATATTTTCCAAAAACATACAAGTGGTGGCTATTCAGATATAAAGAACGCGATATTATGTTTACCTTGCATACACTTCGATCAGAACAAAATAGGGAAACTGCTATTATCGCAATAGAACACCTATTAAATTTATAAATATGAATAATAAAGTTGTTATCTTAGGATCTGGTTTTTCGAGCCGTTTATGTCTCGCCCGCTCCTTGGGACAGCTGGGTTATGAAGTAAGTCTTATTGTCGTTGAGCAAATTCATTCAAAACCGATTGACTGCTATAGCAAGTATGTGAAGCACTATTACTATACTCAAAGCAATGATAATGAAGACAAAATCATCAGAATATTGTTAGATAATTGCAAGGACGAGAAGCAAAAGGTCATCCTTATCCCCACCAATGACCTCAGCGCTTCCGTATTGGATAAGAATTTGCACTTGCTTGAGCCATACTTTCTGTTTCCTAACATTCATCATCAACAAGGAACAATTACGACATGGATGAACAAAGAGAAGCAAAAAAAACTTGCACAAGAATTCGGTCTGAATGTGGCAAATTCAATTGATGTTAAGATTGTCAATCGTACTTATGAAATGCCAAAGAATGTGAACTATCCCTGTTTTACGAAAACAAGGGAATACACTCCTGGCTACAAATATACTCTTCGTCGTTGTAACAATGATGAACAATTGCGTACATTCTTGGACGACTTGAGCCTAAGGTTTGAAAATCTGACTCTAATGATTGAAGATTTCAAGATTATTGAAAATGAGTATGCTGTGGTGGGATTCAGCGATGGTAACGAAGTCGTTATTCCTGGAGTAATCGAAATTGCTGCTATGGCAAAAGGTTCCGACAACGGTGTTGCCCTTCAAGGCAAAGTGGTTCCACGTTCCTCGTATGAAAATCTTCTTAAGAAATTTGAAGCATTCATTCGTAAAATAGGATTTGTCGGGTTGTTTGACATTGACTTTTATCGTAGTGAAGGTTTATATTATTTCGGAGAACTTAATCTGCGCATCGGTGGGTCTGGTTTTGCCATCATTAATAGTGGTGTAAATCTTCCTGAAATGCTTGTTAGAAATTTGCTGGGAAAATCTTTAGAAGGTATGAAGAAAGAGATAACCACCCAATCCACCTATACCAATGAGAGGATATGTTTAGAGAATTGGTATGCTGGTTTTCTAACACACCGTGAATTCTTTTCTATTTTCAGATGTCGCGGAATCAGCGCCGTAAGTTGCAAGCAAGACCGTCATCCAGAACTTATTTTCTGGATGAAAGCTATTAAAAAGTTTTTCCTCCCTCGCAAAAAAGGGATAGAGAGTTACATTGAAAAAAACTTAGATAGATAATTTATTGTCGATTAATAACAATATATAACAATTATAATACATATTTCATTTATATGAAAGCTCCATTAGCTATAGTGATAGGGAGAAATTTTACTTCTCGAATTGGAATGATTCGTGCCGCAGGAGAAGCTGGATGTGATGTAGTTGTCATTCAGACTTATAGTTACAAAAAACGTTTCCATGATCCTGATTATTTTAGCAAATATGTTTCAGACTATTGTTTATCACAAGATTACAATCAGCAGCAACTATTAGACATAATCAAACAATACAAAAGCAACGATAGGATAATTGTACTTTTGCCAACAGATGATTTTTCTCTTTCCGTTATCGATGAGCACCTTGAAGAGTTGGAAAAAGATTTTCTTTGTACGAACATAAATCATACACAAGGTGAAATAGTGCGCAAAATGAACAAGGACCTGCAAAAGGAATTGGCAAAAAAATCAGGTCTATTTGTTGCTGAAGGCTGGATAAGCAAGAAACAAAATGGTGTGTATGAAATTCCTAAAGGCATTAATTATCCTTGTTTTACAAAACCTCAAGAAACTACTTACGGTCATTTGAAAACTTTTCTGCTGCCATGTGTTTCCGAAGAAGATTTGAACAATCGTCTTTCTATAATAGGAAAAGAATACAACAATCCTATTTTAATAGAAGAATATCATAAAATTGACAAAGAATACACCGTATTAGGCCTTTCATTGGATGGCCAAGCCGTCATTCCCGGTATTGTAACAAAAATTGTCAATTGGTATGGGATGACAACTACAGGCAGCGTTAGTCCTTTGTCCAAAATGCCTGATCTTCTTTCTAAGTTGAAAGACTTCATAAAAGAAATAGGATTAACTGGATTATTCGACATAGAACTTTATGAGAGCAATGGAAAACTTTATTTCAATGAACTCAATTTACGTGCAAGTTCTATAGCTTTTGCCCTTACATATAAAGGCATTAATTTACCAGCACTATTGATTAATTATTTAATGGGTTATGATGTTGATTTAAATACTGTTCCAAATAATTTTGATACATATATTTGTGGCAGCGAGGCTGCTATGCGAAATATGTATAAAGAAAATATCATTTCATTCTTTAAATATAAGGAATTAATTAATAGTGTTGATGTCCGTAGCCTAAAGTTTGAAGATGATAACAAGCCTGCTAAAATGTTCGCTATAGACGATTTGCTGATGCCTCTTAGAAAAGTTCGAAGTTTTTTTCATCTATAAATTTCATTACATTAGAATAAATAGCATTTTAATGACCATATTAAAGAAACAATTTACCAATAGAACTAATTTCAAAGTAATATAATGAAATCTTTCGATTCTTTAGAACATACCCAAGCTACACTAAATAATCTCATAAAAAAGATTATTGCGACTTGTTATCTTTTAAAGAAATCCAAAAAAATAAAGAAAATTCGTAAGAAAGATAAGATTAAAGTTATATTTGTATTAACAGAGTTAGGACCCTGGAAGACTGAGATACTTTATCTTGCTATGCTACAACATCCGCGTTTTGAACCAGTTTTGGGTGTTACTACTTCTCCTGAAGATGCTTCTTTTAGAAAACCATTGGAAGATTATTTAAACAAAAAAAAATACGAATGGAAAAGTATCTTTGGTAGAACTATAAGCGAAGAGATTCAACCAGATATTATCTTTTATCAAAAGCCTTATTATTCTGCATACAACGAAGATATTCGTTATGATCGACATTGGAATGCGCTATTCTGCTATGTTTATTATGCCTTTAATTCAGTAGAACTAGACTTTGCCACTAATGTTGGTTTATACAATTTTGCATGGCAAATATACTACGAAAATGAGATGTCGGCACAATGTCGTCGACCATTAATGAAGAATAAAGGTAAAAATATAGTTGTTACGGGAATGCCTATCCAAGATATGCTCTTAAAACCAAAATCTGATTTTGATGATCCTTGGAAACAATTAGGCCAACTTAAAAGAATTATTTATGCCCCACATCATACAATTGGTGATATTCATTTCGATGGCATAGAATTCTCTACTTTCTTAAGCAATGCAGATGCAATGCTCGAATTTGCTAAGAAATACAAAAACAAGGTTCAATGGGCATTTAAGCCTCATCCTCTTTTGTATAAAAATCTTGTTACTGTGTGGGGAGAAGAGCGCACAAATCATTATTATCAACAATGGGCATCTTTACCTAATACTCAATTGGAATTGGGCAGATATGAAGCTCTGTTTAAATATTCTGATGCAATGATTCACGATTGTGCTTCATTTACCATAGAATATCATTATACACTTAATCCTGTCCTTTATCTTATTAAAGATGAACATCATGCAGATTGCTTAAATACATTTGCCACAAAAGCTTTTGATCTACATTATAAAGCTTCTAATAAAAATGAAATAGAAAAATTCATACAAAATGTGATCGAAGACAAAGATCCTATGCGTATGAAAAGAGAACAATTCTATAACGAATGTTTACTTCCTCCCAATGGAAAAACTGCTTGTCAAAATATAATTAATGCTATATTGGGTGAAGAAGAATACAAATACTCATAATCATTATTTATGAATAATATAAAGGTATCTGTTATTGTTCCTCTATATAATGCTGAAAAGTTTGCTAAAAGGTGTATTGAATCTGTTTTAAAGCAGACTTTCAAAAATTATGAACTCATACTTGTCGATGATGGTAGTAAAGACAGAACAGGTGAAATATGCGACCAATATGCAGAAAAAGAATCTCGTATCAAAGTCATTCACAAAAAAAATGGAGGTGTAAGTTCTGCTCGCAATACCGGTCTTGAAATTGCTGAAGGAGAATGGGTGACATTCCTTGATGCTGATGATTGGATTGAACCTAATTTCCTAAAAATTCTTGAATATTGCTCTGATAATTCCATTGACTGGATTTTTGCACATTGGAGAACTGTTTGGGATAATGGACTTCCTAGTGAAATTAATAACAATATAAAAGAATCAGAATTCAAGAATTGGAATGATATTAAGGGTATTTGGAATGAAATTGCAAACATAGATATTTGTAGATGTCCCTGGGGTAAATTCTTTAGAAAATCTGTTATTGAAGCAAATAAACTGAATTTTGATACATCACTAACATATGGTGAGGATACTGTATTCAACTATCAATTCCTTACAAAAATAAAAGGAATCAAATTCAGTAGTTTAGAAGATGCTAACTACATTTTTCATCAGACATTAGGAACAATCGCTGTCATAAAATATAAGTGTACACCAGAAGGAATCACAACTATCAGAAATAAGATTTTCGAAATATTCTATAATAACAATATGCAGAATATCAAGTTCGAACGATTGTTCTTCTTTGGTTTTACTATGATGGAACATTGTTTTTTGGGAAAAGCTGATGCAAAGATTCGTAAAGATTATTATAAAGGAGAAATACAGGACAAACTTGAAAGTAGATGTATCTCTACCATCAATTACTATGATAGAATAATGTATTATATTTTCAAGTATATACCTCATTTCTTAACTTATCCACTGGCAAAATTATATCTAAAGTATAGATAATTTTCAAAAAGTATATTGACAATAAATATTTATTTAAATAATGAAACACTTTGATTATCTTATAGTCGGTTCTGGTCTATTTGGAGCTACATTTGCTTACTGCGCTACAAAAGCTGGAAAGAAATGCCTCGTTATAGACAAACGTACACACTTAGGAGGAAATGTATACTGTGAAAACATTGAAGGAATCAACGTTCATAAGTATGGTGCACATATATTCCACACTTCCAACAAGCAAGTATGGGATTTTGTAAACTCCATAGTCGAGTTCAATCGTTACACTAATAGTCCAGTAGCTAATTACAAAGGCAAGTTATATAATCTGCCTTTTAATATGAATACCTTCTATCAGATGTGGGGGGTAACTACACCTAATGAAGCTGTCGCAAAACTGGAAGAACAGAAAGCTGATGCTATAGCTGCCTTGAATGGTCGTGAACCTCAGAATCTCGAGGAACAAGCTCTTACATTGGTTGGCAAAGATATTTTTGAAAAACTTATCAAGGAATATACCGAAAAACAATGGGGACGAGAATGCAAAGACCTTCCAGCATTCATCATCAAGCGTCTTCCTGTTCGTTTGGTTTTTGATAATAATTATTTCAACGACAAATATCAAGGAATACCTATCGGAGGATACAATAAACTCATCGAAGGGCTCTTGAAAGGTATTGAATGCAAGACGAATTGTGACTTCTTTAGCGAGTATAAAGATTCATGGAAAAGCATTGCAGATCGTTTGGTATATACTGGTCCTATTGATGAATATTTCGATTATCGACTAGGAAAACTCGATTGGCGTACTGTTTCTTTCAAGACACGCATTGAAGACACTCCCAATTATCAAGGAAATGCTGTTGTTAACTATACTTCCCACGACCAACCCTATACTCGTATAATAGAACACAAGCATTTCGAAATGTTTGGTGCATCTGTTTATGAGTGTTCAAAAACAGTAATAAGTGAAGAATATTCCACCGAATATAAAGAAGGAATGGAACCTTATTACCCCGTAAATAATGATCGTAATAATGCTTTAGCAGAAGAATACCGCAAATTTGCCACCCTTGAAAAGGATGTACTGTTTGGTGGAAGACTGGGACAATATAAGTATTTCGATATGGCGCCCATCATCGAACAAGTATTGAATTTGAAGATTTTATAAATATGAAATTACTGACTTTGGCAGTTGCTTCCTACAATATGGAAGCTTTTCTTGACCAATGCCTTGAATCTGTTACCAATTTTGACATTCCAGATTCTCTAGAAGTATTAGTGGTCAATGATGGAAGTAACGACAAAACTTCTAATATTGCCCATGTTTATCAACAACTTCGTCCTGATATAGTAAAGGTTATTGATAAGAAAAATGGTCATTATGGTTCATGTATCAATGAAGCATTAAGTATTGCAACTGGTAAATATTTTCGTCCTCTCGATGCTGACGATTGGGTAAATACTGACAGTTTAATACAATTGTTAAACAAATTAGCTATATGTACTGCTGATCTTGTTATAACAGAAATCTGTGTTTATAAAAAAGATGGTAAGGATAATCTTACTATTCCTAAAAATATAGAAATAGATAGATTGTATGATGCTAAATCATTCGATGTAGAGAAGAACAAGTGCACATCCCTTTTTGCCATGCATGGTATGACCTATCGTACACAAATTCTCAAAGATCTAGGTTTACATCTTCACACCGGCATTCATTATACTGATACAGAATATATTCTGCTTCCATTGGATCATATTAATAAATTAATCTTTTATAAATTAAATCTTTATCAATACAATACTACACGCGAAGGTCAGTCAATTCAAAAGTCCATACAGCATCAAGCCCTTGATTCATTCTTTATATTATCTTATGATTTGATTAAACATTATAAGGAAAGAACTCCTTTTAACAATACCATTGTTAGGTCCAATCAACGATGTATTCTCCGAAGAGTTTTCTTTTATTTCTATGTTTCAGCTTTGATTTTTGCTGATTTTTCAAGTCCTCGTCTTCAGGAAGAAATGAAAAACATCGAAGAACTCATAGATGACAATGTCGAAATCAAACATGATGCATATAATTTTTCTTACAAAGGTATTCCTTTTGTCAAAATCTGGTATAAATATCATTTTAGGATTTTTGACTATCTGCCTTTCTTGAAATAAATAACATCGGATGTTAATACTATTTGTTCCCATAATAATCATCTTATTTATACTTGTAAGTATTTTCTTCTTCATAAGGCGCTCGCTCATAGCAGGCGCCATTTTTTTATTTGTAGCCGTTATAATAAATTACTATACACAAACTTTTCCTTTTCATCCTTCATATTTTTACACAACTTTTGACAAAAAAGATAATCAGATACGAATATTATCATATAATATAAAATACAATGGTGAATACCTGCGTAACAACAAGGATAGTCTTTCAGCATTCATATCTTTTATTGTGCAGCAAAATGCAGATATATTGGTGCTTCCAGAATCAAGAATCAACAGTACCAATAAAAAATTACGAAAAAAGTTGGACAAAATATATCCTTATAATCTTGGTTCAGAATATGAGGCTAATGAATTTTATCTTGAAACCTATGTATTCAGTCGCTATCCTATAAGTAATGTGAAAAAATATGATAACCGCTATATATATGAAGTAGATATCAATTTATCCGATAATTATACAATTAAACTTTTAGCCTGTCACCTCGAAAGCAATCAGTCAAACAGTAGTTTTCGAAAAGGTAAAGGATTTATCAATAATATCAAAAAAGGATACGAAACAAGAAACAAAGAAGCAAAAATGATATGCGATTCGCTGAGTCAGTATCAAGGTCCTTTAATTATTGCAGGTGACTTAAATGACATCAGTGGATCAAATACATTAAATACCTTGCAAAAAGAACTTGATCTAAGTGATGCCTGGTGGAAATCCGGTTTCGGATATGGAGCAACATCTTTCTCAAAAAATCTCTATTTTCGATTGGATCACATATTATTCTCACACCATTTCAAATCCACATCAATAGAAATTACTAAAGTAGATTTCTCTGATCATTATCCAATAGTTACCAATTTGGAAATACTTTAAAAGAAAAATCAAATAATTTAAAAAGGCTCGCAGCAAACCAACGCTACGAGCCTTTTTTATTATATAACAAAAATAAAAATCAGATTTTGCAGTCACCCCACTTTACATACATTGCTCCCCAGGTGAATCCGGAACCGAAAGCAGCAAGAAGCAGACGATCACCCTTCTTCAACTTTCCTTCGAGAGCAGCCTCGTGCAATGCAATGGGAATAGATGCGCTAGAGGTGTTTCCTACGTGTTCTATATTGCAGATTACCTTTTCTTCGGGTGCCTTGCAATGCTGACGCACAGCATCGATAATACGTTTGTTAGCTTGGTGTGTACAAATCCAATCGATGTCATCAAGGGTTAGATTACCTTCTTCCATCACTTCAGTCACAGCACTTGTCATGAATGTTACAGCATTCTTGAACACAAACTTACCATCCTGATGAATGAAATGCATACCGGCATCTACAGCTTCGTGACTTGGAATATTAGCGGAACCACCGCAGAGACGAATAAGATGTTCATTACCTGCTCCATCTGAATGAATTTTCGATACCAATACACCGTAACCTTCTTCATTTGGTTCAATAAGGGCAGCAGCACCGCCATCGCCAAACAAGGCACATGTGGTGCGATCCTTGTAATTTACGAATGAAGTACACTTCTCAGCCGAACAAATGATGATTTTTTTGTATATACCCGACTTGATGAAAGCCTGAGCCTGCTGCAGACAGTAAAGAAAACCAGTGCAAGCTGAAAGAATATCATAACACATGGCATTGCGAATGTTCAATGCATCAGCAATGATACATGCTGTGCTTGGCCAAGTGTAATCAGGCGACGAAGTGGCACAGATGAGACACTCTACTTCCTCTGGAGCCGTTCCAGTCTTTTCGAGCACATCACGCACTGCAGGAATTGCCAACTGACTCGAACCCGCATGTTCATCCTTAAGGACACGACGTGACTTGATTCCTGTACGTGTGGTAATCCACTCGTCATTGGTGTCAACCATCGTAGCAATCTCATCATTAGTCAACACATAGTCGGGAAGATAATGACTGAGACCTGTTATAGCTGCGGTAATCATAATCGAAAATATAATTGCAGAAAAAATAAATGCTCGTTGTTAAATAAATAAGAGGTTAGAGGGAGGTATTGAACTCTTTCCTCTAACCTCTGAATTTTAAGCTCCTAATTAGAGAGCAGCTTCCTTCTCGATAGCCAGTTTGCCACGGTAATAACCGCACTCAGGGCAAACGGTGTGAGAAACATGCCAGCCACCACAGTTGGGGCATACTACTACGGCAGGAACAACTGCCTTGTCATGTGTACGGCGCTTGGCTGTACGAGTGTTTGATTGTCTTCTTTTAGGATGTGCCATTTTTTTATATTATTAAATTAATCCTTTTTCAGTTTTTTGAGAGCATCCCAACGTGGATCTGTAACCGTTGAGTCACTCTCATCGTCACCGCCCGAAATGATGAAAGAGTCTGAATCATCTTCGAACGAATCGGAATCTACCAAATGTTCCTCAAGTTTCGATGCCATACCCGAATTGCATTGTCCAAATGGATGAACATGCTTGATAGGTATCGCAAGTTCGATAAATTCATAGAGGAACCAGGCTACATTGATGATTCCTTGTTCTTCGGGTACAATTACAACATCATCACCATCATCCTTATATTCCTTGCCCATACGGACAATCAAATGACCGGTTGTTTTGATGGGTTGATCCATCTCTTCCAGACAACGATCACAAAGAACCACCACCTTACCTTCCAGCTCGAATTTTAGTTCCGATTGCTTGGACGTTTTGTTGATGCTTACCTTTGCAGTTATGTTGCCCTTTTGAATAGCTTCCTCATCTATGGCCTCGAAAAATTCGTTGCCGAGGTGATATTCTATTTCACTCGTTCCGACTTCCATCGTGCGGAGCTGTATGCTGTATTTGTCGAATTTACCCATCTTTCTATTTGTCGATGCGTTAATCGGCCGCAAAGATACTCAAAATTTCTTTATGTTGTATCTTTAAAGCCCAAATAATTAGTATTTTTTATAAAAAATAGTCTATTTTGTATTTTGTAGATGCTTTTTTTAGTTTATTTTTTCAAAAAAAGAGTGTTGATAACTCTAATTTTTTCATCATTAATTCAAAGCTCAATTCTGAATGTTGTCCCTACACCTACAATAGAACTTTTCACGTAGATTTTGCCATGGTGATATTGTTCTATGATACGTTTCACAAGAGCCAAGCCCAAACCCCAGCCACGTTTTTTTGTAGTATATCCAGGTTCAAAAATCTTCTTTTGCTTGTTCTTTGGTATGCCTTTTCCATCATCTTCTACTTCAATGATGGCATCCGCATTCAATCGTATTCTCACTTGGGTAGGCTGAGCATCCACGGCATTTTTGCAAAGGTTTTCAATTACCCACGAAAGCAGAGGTCCTGAAGCCATTCGCATCACCGGTTTTTCAGGCAATTGAGCATCAATGAAAATTTTATTTGATACTCGCTTCTGCATATATTCGGCAACATTCTGTATAACCTCACAAAGATCGGTTTCTTCAAGCTTAGGTTCCGATCCAATCTTTGAGAATCTGTCAGCCACAGTACGCAGTCGCTGAATGTCCTTATCCATTTCAATGACTGCATCCTTTATTTCAGACGAATCAAAAGAAGATTGATCTTCTGCACTTTGTGCCAGATATTCGGTCCATCCCATCAGAGACTGAATAGGTGTTCCCAATTGGTGTGCTGTCTCTTTTGATAATCCTACCCACACGCGATTTTGTTCGCTTATTCTTTTACCGTGTAGCATATAATACAGCAAAAGAAGGAACACTATGATTACCATCAACTGTATGTAGGGATAGTAATGTAGTTGCTGAAGGAGTATAGATTCGTCATAATACAGTCTTTGTGTCAACCCTTCTACAATCTCTATATCAAAATAGTGACCTTGCAAAGTTAATTCATCAATCTTGCTTTTGATGAAACCAACAGTATCTGCAGGTATATCCATATTGCTCCATCCAAGCAATTCACCTTCATCGTCAGTATAGAACACAGGAATAGTAGTATTGCTGGCCATAACCTTCAGTTCAATTGTCATGTCAGCATTCTCATCAGCAAGCAGCAACTGACGGTAAGCATCAGCCCATATCTCCATTTTTGTTCTTTCCTCTTGGCCTAATGATTGAACCAATCGGTTTGAGAAATAGAGAAAAAGTGCTATCAATACTACCGACAGTATCAGAAATAACCATTGCAGTTTATTTTTCAGACTGTTGCTCACTTTTCTTTCTGTTTTTGATGGGGCAAAGTTAGTATTTCTTTTAATAATATGCAAATTAATGAAACAAAATAGAGTCTAAAAAATCAAAAATTCTTATAAAAACGCACGTATAAATAACATTTGTGAAAATATTTTAGCATTTTACATTATTTTTCTACTAAAATTTTTGCATATTTGAAATATTATAAATAAATTTGCAGCGGTGAAATAAGCAAATTTCAAAACTAACTAAAATAAAAATTATGAAGAAACTTTTTGCAGTTTTAGCTATTTTCGCTGGTATATTCAGCGCAAATGCTCAGGAAGAGTATGCTATTAAGAGCAGCAAGGTATTCTGGGATAATTGGTATGCAAGCATCAATGCTGGTGCCATCACTCCTTTCAAGGGTAACCTTATTGGTGATATACGCCCAACAGTAGGCGTTGAGGTTGGTCGTTATCTTACTCCAGTCTTTGGCCTCGGTGCTGAGTATCGTGCAGCCATCAACACTACTCCTTCTGCCAACATTTTCGATCAGACCAATCTTAGCGGTTTGATGAAGTTCAATCTCACCAATCTCTTCAAGGGTTACTATGGTGAGCCACGCTTCTTCGAGATGGTTCTTGATTATGGTATTGGTTGGGGTCACAACTTCGTATGCGGCTGGCCATATTACTTTGTTGAAGGTCTTGAAGAAGGTATGGTATATCATGGTCCCGACCACAATGTTCGCGCCGTCAAGGTATCTGACGAAATCGACGAGCACGGCTGGGATATGAACTATCTCACCTCAAAGGTAGGTCTTGAATTCAATTTCAACCTTGGTGCCGAGAAGGCTTGGCAATTGAATGTGAAGCCCGCTCTTGTTTGGAAAATGCATGAGAACTTCTATGCTGAATCAAGCAACCATGGCTATCGTCTCAATGCTAATCAGGCTGCCATCGAACTCGTTGCAGGTCTCACCTACAAGTTTGGCAACTCTAATGGTTCACACAACTTCGTACGTTCACGTCTCTATGACCAGAACGAGGTTGACTTCCTGAATGGCCAGATCAACGACCTTAAGAGCCAGCTCACCGACAAGGATGCTCAGATTGCAGCAGCCAACAACCGTATTGCTCAGGATGCTCGCCGCATCAAGGAACTTGAGGATCAGATTGCTGGCTTTAAGTGCGATCCCGAACTCGAGACCATCGTAAACTTCGCTTGCGCAAGCTCTCGCATCACCAACTCACAGACAGCCAACGTTGAGCGCGTAGCCAACTTCCTAAATGCTAATCCTAATGCTAAGGTAAGCATCAAGGGCTATGCTTCTCCAGAAGGTGGTACCAACTACAACCAGAAGCTCTCCGAGCGTCGTGCTAACGCCGTTAAGGATATGCTCATCAAGAAGTACAATATCGATGAGAGCCGCATTACTGCTGAGGGTTGTGGCGAAACTGAGATGTTCTCAAAGCGCGAAGCTAACCGCTGCGCTATCAACATCGCTAAGTAAGTTATTTACTCTTTCAATAGAAAAGCCGCACTGTTTGGTGCGGCTTTCTTTTTTTATTTATTTGAATTATCGGAATATTCAGAATACTCAGATTATTCGGATAATTTCTATTATTCTGACTCTTTCCTTATTACAAACAGCTTATCGCTAAGCCTAATCTTATCCTTTACTGGAATGGTGAAGCGATCACCCTTATGAACAGTTTCCACCACCTTGTAATCAACCTGAATCTCATCCAATGAGGTTTCTATCACACCGGTCGTAGGACCAATGATAAGTATCTTGTCTCCCTTATGTAGTTCTTCGGCCTCACATAAGAAATCTCCAATACCGATGCGACTATACCATCCCATTGTCTTGGCAGCATAAATCTTCTTTTCTGTAGCCTTAGAACCATAAGTGTCACTCCATTCGCCAAGACGTTGACCTAGATAATAACCATTCCAGAATCCACGATTGAATACAGTTGAAAGTCGCTTGTCCCATTCAGCAATCTTTTCAGCTCCATAACTGCCATCTTCAATAGCTTCAAAAGCCTCACTATAGCAGCTTACCACCGTCTTCACATATTCCGGTCCTCGCGCGCGTCCTTCTATTTTATATACCTCTACACCTGCATCCTTCATCTTGTTCAAGAAGTTAATAGTCTTCAAGTCCTTTGGCGACATGATATATTTGTTGTCTATCTTGAGCTGTATGTCATGATCCTGGTCATCCAATCTGTATTGTGTTTCAGGGTCGATGACAAAGGCATCATAAGCATGACGACAAACCTGGGCACAAGCACCACGATTGGCACTGCGGTTGTATTCGTGCAGACTCATATAACATTTGCCCGAAACGGCCATACAAAGAGCACCATGGGCAAACATCTCTATTCTAATCAGCTTCCCAGCAGGTCCGGTGATTTTCTCATTTACAATTGTCTCATGAATCTTTTTCACCTGGTCAAGATTCAATTCACGAGCCAACACCACCACATCGGCAAACTGGGCATAGAAACGTAAAGCCTCCACATTTGAAATATTTAGCTGCGTACTCAGGTGTACTTCTATCCTAGGCACACCTCCACGATCCAAACCACGAGCATACGACATAGCTGCCACATCCGAGGCTATGATGGCCGAAATACCAGCTTCACTTGCTGCATCGATGATGTTGCGCATCTTGTTAAGATCCTCATCATAGATGATGGTATTTACAGTGAGATAAGATTTCATCTGATGCTCACGGCAAATATCAGCTATCTTCTTGAGATCCTCTATCGTGAAGTTATTTGCCGATGCCGAACGCATATTGAGGCCTTGTATGCCAAAATAAATGCTGCCAGCGCCAGCCTGTATAGCGGCTGCCAACGATTCGTAGCAGCCGACAGGAGCCATAATTTCAGTAGTCAATTAACAGTCAACAATTAATAATTAACAATTCTATTTACTTAGTTCCAACATTCGGTCGATAGGAAGTTTTGCACGCTCGATGATGTTTTCATCCACATGGATCTCCGGAGCCTCGTTCAGAAGGCAATCATACAGTTTCTGCAGCGTATTGAGGCGCATATAAGCACACTCGTTGCAACTGCAACCTACACTACCTTCCGAAACCTCAGGAGGCACTGGAATAAATGTCTTCTCAGGAGCTTGCTTCTGCATCTCGTGCAAGATACCGCTTTCAGTAGCAACAATGAATTCCTGCTCATCGCTTTCCACCGAATATTTCAATAGTACAGCTGTGCTGCCCACCTTGTCGGCCAAAAGCACTACGGGACGCTTGCATTCCGGATGAACCAAAACCTTGGCATTCGGATGTTCAGCCTTGAGCTTCAAGATAGCATCTACCGAGAACTGCTCGTGCACGTGGCAAGCACCATCCCACAAAAGCATATCACGTCCTGTCACGGCATTGATGTAGCTACCCAGGTTACGATCGGGAGCAAAGATGATCTTCTCATCCTTTGGCAAAGAATTCACAATCTTCAGAGCATTGCCCGAAGTTACCACTATGTCGGTATAATATTTCACAGCGGCTGTAGTATTGACGTACGACAATACGGTATAGTCGGGATGAGCCTTGACAAATTCACCAAACTCTTCAGCTGGACAAGAATCAGCCAAAGAACAGCCGGCAGCCAGATCAGGAACGAGCACCTTCTTCTCTGGACAAAGTATCTTGCAGGTCTCACCCATAAAGTGCACGCCGCACATCACGATTATGTCAGCGTCCGACTTGGCAGCCTGCTGAGCCAAACCAAGGGAATCTCCCACATAATCTGCCAGGTCCTGGATGTCACCTATAGTATAATAATGTGCCAGGATTACAGCATTCTTCTGTTTTCTCAGCGCTTTGATTCCTTCGATCAATTCGTTCTTCTCCATAGTTGTCAACTTTATCTATAATTATTATAATATGTTTTTGTTTAATAAAATTTTTTTTTCAAAACCTTTCATATGATGATAATAATAGTTTGTTGATAAAGTGGATAACTTTTAACCTCTTCTAAAGTAGCTTGGTTATCAAAATAAAGTAACACTCATATCAACATAGCTGAAATTCTAAATTATATGATTTACAAATCCATAATCAGTACTTAGAAAGTTTATCAACATATCAACAATTCTGGTTTACGGGGGCAAAGTTAATAATTATTTTGATAAGATGGTACTAATAACTTCACTTTTTTCGGTTAAAAACTTTTTTATAATTTGTGAATAAAATTTTTGGTATTTAAAAAAAACAGAATAAGCCAGAAGTTTTTGAAATAACCAAATTTTTTGGCAATTTTTTTTCAAAAAGTTTTAAGTCATTCTATGAGGTAATTTATCAACACTATCCACACTTTTTCAACATATAAATAATAATTCATTTTATTTGGCATTTTTTCATTGTCAATTGAAAAAAATGATGTATCTTTGCAGCATGAAAAAGTTGACTATGCTTGAGATGGGTCGCATCGATGCTGCGACTTTCAAGGCTTCCAATAAGATGCCTCTTGTCATTGTGCTCGACAATGTACGTTCGTTGAATAATATTGGATCTGTATTCCGCACCTCTGATGCCTTCCGTGTTGAGAGCATCTATCTTTGTGGCATTTCTTCTCCACCACCGTCTCCTGAAATTCACAAGACGGCACTTGGAGCCGAGGATAGTGTAGATTGGAAGTATTTCGAAGATACACACCAGGCTATTCGCGAATTGCAGCAGTTAGGTTACTGTGTACTTGCTATCGAACAATGTGAAGGGTCTACTATGCTCAATCAGTGGGAACCTGACTTTTCGCATCGTTATGCCATTGTGATGGGCAATGAAGTGAAAGGTGTGCAGCAGACGGTGGTAGATATGTGTGATGGTTGTATAGAAATTCCTCAATATGGCACCAAGCATTCGCTCAACGTTTCGGTTACTACTGGTATAGTTATCTGGGATTTCTTTAAATCCTGGAATACATTACACGATTTTGAATAAGGTATTGTTTAGCTCAATAATAATTATTATCAAGTTTATAACAATAATGGGGAACAAGCCACAATCGGCCTGTTCCCCTTATTATGCAAGATGTATTAGGAAGTTAATTTATTTCACCATAATGACCTTGCCATTCTTGATCATAAGACCAGTGGCCTCAGAAGCGCGACGGCCCTGGAGGTCAAATACCTTGCCTTCGATAGCCTCGCTGTTGATGCCACGGATGCTTACAGGAGGAAGATCCTTGCCTTCGGCCTTGAAGTTCTCCATAACAACATATACGTCGTATGCATTCACTTCGAATA
>Ga0310695_10003087_pt1 | contig 33467 bp, 34 predicted proteins | sample RumenRJG_04DNA_FD_203882 | JGI IMG/M metagenome (GOLD analysis project Ga0310695, IMG submission 203882) | Bovine rumen microbial communities from Lethbridge, Alberta, Canada - RJG_04 (v2) (version 2) | ecosystem: Host-associated > Mammals > Digestive system > Stomach > Rumen | place: Canada... | reverse complement strand
TTGCATTGCGTCTTATCAAACTGGTGTTCACTTTAGTGAGGATATCCTTCCTACCTTTTCTCTGATAATATCTATACCAAGACTCGCTACGGTCATGTGTAATTGTCTTATCAACAATTGCATCCTCTATCACCTTTGCAAGCGTTTTTCTTTGTATCATTAACCAATCGTTTTCGCCCTCAAATACAATATAATCGGCTTTACCATACAGCCAGCCATCTTTTCCGTTAACGTTTTTAAGTTCAATCCACTGTATATCAGGGTTCGGTTTACTATCAGTTCTTTTATCTTTTTTCATGCCTTTGACATCTATTGTCACAGGCTTTTTACCATCTTCATAATACCAGATGATGTCAATGTGGTCATTTATATCTGTTTTAGGGTCTGACGGCTCTGCAAAACCACCAAGCGTGTTACATAATGTTTGTGCAAATTCACCTTCTTTCTTTTTACCTTCTTCAAGGAAGGGTTTAATATCGAACATTTCATTTTATTTTTTTCTTACTTATTAAATTAAGCAGGTATTTTCCATAAGCATTTTTCTTCATTGTTTCACCTGCTTTAAAAATATCTTCTTTGGAAATCCATTTATTGAGATATGCAATTTCTTCCAAACAAGCAACTTGTAGCCCTTGTCGAACTTCAATTGTTTTCACATAATTTGAAGCGTCCAGCAAACTTTCAAACGTCCCTGTATCAAGCCAAGCATAACCTCTATCCAAAAGAATCAAATCTAACATCGTACCGCCATCATTTGCAATGGTTGTATTATAATACTTGTTGAGTTCTGTGATTTCAAGTTCACCTCTTTCTGACGGTTTGATTGACTTTGCAATCTTTGAAACACCTTTAGGGTAAAAGTACAACCCAGTAACAGCAATATTCGATTTAGGTTCTTGTGGTTTTTCTTCCAAAGATATGACGGAATACAAGGTATTACCTTTGCCAGTGTTTTTTGTTACCTCAGCAACCCCATACCTTTCTGGGTCTGACACCTCATACCCAAAAACAACTGCTCTTGGATTTGCTTCGTCCTCAACAATTGATTTAGCAAATAGCAATTTTTTACTAAGCCCTGGCCCATGGAAGATATTATCACCAAGCACCATACAAACAGGGTCATCACCTATAAACTCTTCACCAATAATAAACGCTTGCGCCAGTCCTTCTGGTTTTGGTTGCACAGCATATGTTAAATTGATTCCAAACTGAGAGCCATCACCAAGTAAACGGCTGAAAGATTCTGAATCCTCTGGTGTAGTAATAATAAGAATATCCCTAATACCAGCCAACATTAAGACTGATAAAGGATAGTAAATCATCGGTTTGTCATATACTGGTAAGAGTTGCTTTGAAACACCTTTTGTAATGGGCCACAGTCTGCTTCCACTACCGCCAGCCAATATAATTCCTTTAGTCATTTTCTTCTTCTTTTTTAGGATAATATTCTATTCTGACTTCTTCATCAAAGTCAATATCATCTACATGGTCCTCAATCCATTTAAGAAACTCTCGTTTTGTTGAGAAATCTCTATATAATCCCACTTCTTTCATATTTTGCTAAATATACACTATTTTTCTTGATTTAGCAAATTATATTATTTATCTTTTTCCCAATACCTGATAGCAAATACACACTCTTCGAGAGCTTCAAGCCAATGTCTTACATAAGGTTTTCCAATGTTGGACACGTACATTTTTGTTAAATTAAGTACACTATATTCTGGTCTTATTACATTGTCAAAACTCTTTGTTGTCGGAGTAATCATATTAACTTTATCTGACGCTAACAGATTTCTGATTAGTTCAACCGCGCTTGCCAAATCATACCAGGATGCAGTGCCAAAGTTGGCAAAATTAATGATATTTCCTTCCCCGAAATCACAATTCCTGTTATCTATGACATCAACAACATATTTTGCTAAATCAACCCCATAAGTAGGCGAACCAACTTGATTGTAAACCACAGAACAAGGCTTGCCATTTTCGATTGCATTGTATATTGTCTTCACAAAGTTCTTACCAAATTGTGAAAACAACCAAGATACAACAATAACTACGAATCGCGGTTGAATCTTGAATATTTCTCTAACACCGCGAAGTTTCGAAAGCCCGTAATGGTTGATATATTCCCCTTTGTCTGAATAGAAGACAGTATCTTCTGGCTCCAAAAAATCATATTCTTTTTCTGTAATTGGTACTGGCTCCCTTTTCATTATGCCATTGAACAAATAACTCTCATACATATAATCTGTGGCAAAATGGATAAGGAAAATATCAAATTTCTTGCAAATTTCAGCCAGATAGCCAACGCCAATGTGGTTGATTAAATCGGCCTTTTCATACTCTTCATACACTTCTTCTGCTTTTGCTACATTTGTGTATGCTGCACAGTTTATGATAACTTTAATGCCCTTGTTCTTTTTCAAATACTTGGACATCATTTTCTTATCACAAATATCAAACTCTTCGTGTGTGGCAAACACATAATTTGTCTTTTCCTGTGTAATAGAACGAAAACATTGTCCAAGTTGTCCACTTGAGCCAACCACTAACACTTTGTCTGCCATATCTCATCAACCACTTTTTTAATCTCATTACAAATATCTTTAACGTCTGTTGAATTAACCAACGGTATGAGATATTTCTCACAAGTCATTTTTACATTTGTATATCTATAAAATTTATCATTACAGAACACAATCATTCTGCCAGAAGGACCATATAAGCCAAGTTCGAGAAGCGATATTGGAGACTTGGAACCTTCTTTGATTACCATTACAATCAAATCAGACTCATCCAGTCTATCCTCTTCCCACTTAATTTGTTTTTCAACAGCATCTGAGCCAGCATTTGCGTCCCAATTCTTCCTTCTTGGATTAAACGCTATAAGAAAACGATTTTTGAGTTCGTCATCCATCATATGGATTAATTTTTCTTGCCAATCTTCCGAATCACCATTATCAATGGTTCCAGCAAGAAACACTTTAAAATCATCGGGATAATACGTTCCCTTTTTATCGGGTCTTATTTCTACTACCATAATCTTTTAATGTTTGTCTATTTATATCTTTTTTTGAAAGATAGGGCAAAAACCTATCTGGTATTGGCCATTTCACATCAATATCTTGGTCAAACCATGCAATACCGTCTTCAAGTTCTGGATAATAGAAATCATCACACTTGTATTGAAACACAGCATGGTCACTCATAACATAAAAACCATGTGCAAAGCCTTTTGGAATAAAGAACTGTTTGTGATTCTCTGCACTTAAGACAACTGAAACATACTTACCATATGTTTTACTGTTAGGGCGCAAATCAACTGCCACATCAAAAACTTCACCAACAACACATCTTACAAGTTTTGCTTGTGCATGTGGTTCTCTTTGAAAATGCAATCCTCTTAATACTCCTTGTATTGAGAAACTTTCATTGTCCTGTACTGGATTAAAATCAATGTCAGTTTCCATAAGGAATTCTGCTCTATTGAAAGATTCACAAAAATATCCTCTCTCGTCACCATGTAATACTGGGTTAATAATATATACCCCTTCTATTGCAGTTTTCTCGTACTTACTCATGTTACATTCTATTTAGATATCCAGAAAAATCTGGTTTTTTCATTATATAATTCTCATCTTTTAGTAATGGTGAACTGATAATCATGTCCGCTGTTGTTCTGTTGGTGGCAAACGCAATATTATACAACGAACTTAAACGAACTAATGCCGACACATCATTTTGATGGCCTTGAATGATGAGATTATCACAAAAGAAAATGAGCGCATCAATCTTTCCTTCTGCAATCATCGCTGAAATCTGTGCGTCACCACCACAAGGGCCAGAAAGCAAACACGTAACATTCTCTTTAAATGGAAACTCATAGACATTCACAGCCGTATAGTCACCATTTTCACTGTCTTTTATAAAGGAATCAGATAATATCTTAATCTGTTTGATTAGTTTTCCAGTTGTTCCTGTCGCAAACAAATTGTGCTTGGATAACTCTTTTACATTAAAGGTTACCCACTCTATCATTTCCTTCTTCCTGCTGTCGTGCGCCACCAGTGCTATGTTCATCTTTTTCATTTTTTGCCTCCGTTTCTATACCTAAAAATTTCCAAACCATTTTGTTCACCATACCCCACATGTTCATTCTTTCTTTATCTACTTCAATTTCTGTAATAAAGTTGTCAACAAGTTCTTTAGAGAGATATTTTTCCCAATAACTCCTTGCACTTTCATCCGTTCTAATAAACGCGAAATCTTCTTTGTAGAACAAACAGTCGCTAACTTTGTACATTGTCTGTTTCAACGTTTCACTAAACCCATGCTGGGAATACACCAAATAGTATTTTTTAGCCATTATAACCCATATTTTTCATAAAACTTATTTTCTTCAATGATTTCAATACCAAGTTCTTGTGCCTTTGCCACCTTAGACCCACCTGGTTTTTCACCGATAATCAAATAATTGGTTTTCTTTGACACGGAATGTCCACATTTAGCACCATTGTCTGTCAAGAATTCTTCAACAGCGTCACCCTTGAATCTACAAGAAGAACCACTAAAACAAACATTAATACCACTCAAAACTTGTCCCTTTTTTTCTTCTTGTTGCTCCAATGATGTGGCCCAGCCATTAAACTCTATATCATCTAAGATATGGGGATTCTCTGACAGCCATTTATAAATGTTGTTGGCAGTGATTTCTGCAATACCATCAATCGTCATTAAATCTTCTACGGTACATTCTCTTAACAATTGTAACGTAGGATACTTGGCTGCAAGAGTACGTGCCATGACTTTGCCAACGCCAGGAATTGATAGTGAAGATAATAACCTATCATATGTCGTTTCTTCTCTAGAAGTGACAAGATTTTTCAATATGTTGGTAACGGATTTTTCGGCATAACCATCACCTAATCTATCACCTAAAATGTGTAACCAATCTTTGACAATACGCGGTAAACGTGTTGCATCACTAGCCGACTTAGCCCAGATTAACAGGTCATTAACACTTGTCACCAAACCAACATTATATAAATCATCTACAACGGATTCACCGATGCTCCTTACATCCGCACAATCTTTTGAACAGAACTGTAATATCTTTCCTTTTTCAATTGCTGTACATTTATCGTTTACACATTTCAACAAAGCACCAACCTTTACCAGCCTCTCACCACAAACAGGACAAACTTCTGGGATTTTAACGTCCGTATCACCACGTTCAGAAACTCCAAGGACATATGGTATAACACCACCGCTTCTAGTAATTTTAAGCGTGTCACCAATATGTATGTTTAGTGATTTAATGAAATCGACATTGTTTAACGTGACATTACTGATGACAACACCGCCACATTCAACAGGCTCAAGTTTACCGACAGGCGTTACAACACCAGTTCTGCCAACTTGCCATTCAATATCGTTCAGTTTAGTAGTAGTAACAAAATCTTCGTTCCATTTTCTGGCAATACCCCATTCAATGGCCCGTGTATCTTTCGTACCAATTTTGTCTTGCAATTCAATATAATCAACCTTAATTACAACACCGTCATAATCAAAGTCAAAATTTGACTTATCAAGAAAATCCTTAAAATCGGCAAGTTTTTTTGCTTCATCACCGTCAATGACGGCAGAGAAAGACGTATCCGCTTCAATGACAAAACCAAGTCTCCTCAGATAACATATCTTTTCCCACATACAGGAAAACTCACGATAATCTGAGAAACAGTCCCAAGCCCTAAAAATTAAACCACGCTCTGCTGTAACACGAGAATCAAGTTGTTTTATGCTACCAGAACAAGCGTTCCTTGTATTGGAGAATGGTTGCTCTCCATTTGCCATTCTTTCCTCGTTAATTTGCTTTAATTTGGATTTTGGTAGCAACACCTCACCCCTGACATAAAATGTCTTAAAATCGCCTAAAAACGCCTTTAAATCAAGGGGAATACTTTTAATGGTTCTGACGTTGTTTGTAATGTCATCACCAATGTTTTTATCGCCCCTTGTCAGTGCCTGTGTGAGAATACCGTTTTCATATTTAAGTTCACAAGAAATGCCATCATACTTCACAGAATAATTGAGAACATCTGCACCAAGCTTAACCATCTTATCAACCCATTTATCAATATCCTCTTGGTTGTATGCGTTTTCAATGGTAAGCATTGGTTTAGGGTGTTTACCCTTCTTAAAGCCTTTCTGAATGTCAGAACCTACCCTTTGGGTTGGTGAGTTTGGATAAACAACACCACTTTCTTTCTCCATCTTCTGGAGTTCTTTGAGAGCAAGGTCAAACTCCGTATCACTATATTCTGTGGTTTGCCCAGCATAATACAGTTCAGATGCTTTAGCTAATGAGTTAGTTAAATCTAATTGATTCATTGTTAATATTTTACTTTAACATCACACAAAACGTTTTCGTTGGACACAACATTTTTATTATCATCCAACACAATTTTCAACACATATCCAACTGGATTATACCTTTCGTTTACATAAGAGGTGTTTACGATATATGTCCCATCATACTCTTTGAAATCCCTACATGAACTATGGATGTGTCCGTGTACATTGATTTTAGGGTGTTTCTCTCTAATACATTCATCAAGCACAACGTTACCAGCATCAACACCTTCACTCCATCCCTCACGGATTACACCAGTTTCATACATTCCTGGACTATCGTGCGACAACAGAATGTCAACACCCTCTGGGCATGCAGCGAACTTCTTGCGTAATGTATCGTTGGACACCATAAACGCCCAACTACCGAAAATCTTGCAATAAGGTGTACCAAAAATCTTTAATTTCTGTAAACCATTATCGGTAAGATACTCATAATCACAAGTCTCATTTTTAAGTACAGTTAATCTACTGTGTGTTTTTTTCCTCACAGCCTTCACCTCTTCTTTCGTGATTCTCTCACCAACAAAATCATGATTTCCGAAAATCATGACAACCTGGCTAAACTCATCCTTAAAACTTAGACTATTAATCCAAGACGCAAACTCATTTTTAAACCAATCCAATTGGTATGTGTAGTATTGGTCATGCACAGGACACACATCACCACATATGAGAAGAAGTTCAATTGGCTCCTTAATATCTGGTAAATTACCATGTAAATCGCTTGTTACTAAAATATTCATTGTTCTAATTTTAAAGGTTTTATAAACTTTGCAAGTTGGTCTTCGTGCCAGAACAAAAGGTCATTATCAACTATCTCCATCCCTTTCCACAATTTATAAACTTGCGGAAAATAGATAGATGAAACGGACTTTAATGTTTGCTCACCAGTAATAAGATTCGTTCTTATATATGCTGGTATTGAAGTACCATTTACATTAATCACTGGTAACTTCTTGATATCATAAAGTTCACACCTTACATGATAACCAAACATATCTTGAATCACACCTTCAAGATTGTCAATATCTTCTTTGGTAACATTACCTTTTACCTCCCAAATAAACTCGTCTGTTTTGAAAGAGAAAGGTTCACATATACCTTTTTCTGACGCAATAATGGTATTATATTGATTGTGTATCGTCAAATACTTGAAGATGAAAGCAATAATATATTTCTCTACTGTCGTGGTCCTCTTAGGATTAAGTTTACCAAAAATAACCTGACGTGTGTATTTGGATTTCTTAAAATAAAAAGACGTGTCGAACTTGTTAATGAAATCCTCATAACTGTTATCAAACAAAACACCAGCAGTGTTTAATGCTTGAAAATTAGCTTTCTTCAAATCGAGAGAAAGATATTTGTGACCCTCATATACTTCTGTATAACTTGTGCGGTCAGGTATACTTAAAGCACGAACTTCCATATCAATAGCAAACGTGTTCATATCGCAACTGTTGAAATTCTTATATGCTGGGCTTTCAAGTACTGACATGATAATCTTATCCCTAACCTCTGCATAATGTTGTAGCCACAACTCAAAGTTACCATTATACCCTTCGTTGATTTCTTTATTCAATGCCTCCCACTCCTTCTCAGGCCAAAAATCTTTGTAGAGATTATGATAATACTCAAACATCTCCTCATTAAAAATGTTAATGGGAAGGTTAAAATCTTTTGAAAACCTTTGATTTAATCTTTCTTTTGCGGTCATATTATCACTTGTTTATGAACAAAAAGAAAATAATAAGAAATATTATACCAAGTCCAACACTAATCCAAAGTGGTGACAATACCCACCACCAACTCCAGTCAATTACTTTAAGGAGTTTCAAGACAATAAACACAACAAGTAGAATAGTTGAAATACTAGTCCCACCAGAAACAGTCGTTTTTTCACTCATCTTTTTTAAGTTTTAATATAGTTTTTATTTTCTCAATATCTTCTATTGTAATTCCAGTTTCCCTATCTGTCTTAATAAAGTTATCGGCTTGTCCTAATAACATGTCACTATCATCATCTACAATCACATATTCATAGTGTGAATCTGCATAACATGGGCCAAACTTCGTACCCATACCATGAAATGTGTCTCGTAACCACTTTTCAATCTCATTACCCCTACATATCCAATCTTGATAAAAATGTTCGGTATATCCAACGATTGGTAAAGTTAATCCACACCCACGAAGAGATTTCTCAGTTCTTCCGTTATCATAACCCCACGAAGAGGATATTACTACCTCTACACCTTCCAACTCATTCAATAAAGCGACACACGCTGGGTCTATGAACCCTTTACCTGTCTTTAAGAATTCATATCCAGCAAGTACACCATCAATATCCAAAAAAATAATACGCTTCATATCTGCAACAAAGATATTGTTTTTTTAGAAAACAAACAAAAAAAACCGCAGACTTTTTGTCTACGGTTTATCTTTGGTTTCACCAGTGTTTCTATATACATTAAATTGCGGAAACTGCATAAAGTCGTTTTCTTCGTCTTCTATTTTATCATCGGTTTGTTTTTCACCTAAAACAAGATGTTTATACGTCCTTTCGAGTCACTTCTTGAAATCATCAACTGACATTTCATGTTTAGCATAGTTACATTTAGCACAACAAGGCACTACGTTGTCTAATGTGTAGCCTTTACTAGAATCCACTCTATCTATACCATTGTGTGCTCATGGTTTTTGTGTTTTTTGCATATATTGTAATTCATACTCTCTAACTTCTGGTGATGCACCACAATAATAACAATCTTGTTCCATTATCTCTATAAACTCTTCAAATGTTAAATCAAAGTCTAGTCCTCTTTTTGACGCACCTGCTCTATAATCCTTTAATAGTCTATTTTTCAATCCAGAATGTACAATACCCTGACTTTTCCTCAAAGCTGTTTCTGTTGATGTTTTCTTGTTTGTACACGAATGACATCCGAAACGGTTGACTAATGTTTTTTCTTTCGCATGAAATTCATTACCACAATCACATCTACATTCCCACAGTCAAACGTTTTTACCTTTTACTGTTGATTTTCTACAATAATTCTTAATGAGGATAAATCTATCATTAATCCTATCCCCTTCCTTGTAATTTGTTTTGTGTTTTGGTCCCATAATTACTCTTCCTTTTCTATTAGCACTCTTTTACATAAAAAGTCCTGAATTAGAAAAAATCTAACCCAGGACTAACATTTTTTGAGTAAAAACAACTATTTTTCGTTCATTTTATTAATAACGTCCATAGCCATATTGATGCCAACAAAATCCATAGCGTTGTTTCCACTACCATTACCAGTCATCATGACTTTTGGAACCCACGAAACGGTTGACTTTGACAAAGCTTCTGCAATACCAACCTTGGTTTTATACTCCCATTCAAGTTTCTCTTGCGGTGTAGCTCCCGCAGCGACTTTAAGTTTGTTAGCCTCTGCTTCTGCCTGACCTTCTGCAATAATCTTTTTCTTGTCAAATTCAGCCTTTTCTGCTGCAAGTCGCGCAACCTCACGTTCCTGTTCAGCCTTGGTAACCTCGGTAGCCTTGATACGCTCCTGCTCCCATTTTGCCTTTGCTGCTGCTGCCTTACCTTCTGCCTCGGCCTTAATAGCATCCTGCTGTGCAGCGAGTGCTTCTGCTTTCTTGGTCTGAATAGACATGTTGGCTTGCTGCTGGGTCTGAATCTGCTGGTTCACCTTTTCATCATAACTGATTTCCGAAATGGAAACCTGGTCAATTTCTACACCATATGCGGAAAAAGGAGACTTCTCAGAGCGAACATAACCATTAGGTGCATCTTCATCTGGAACAAGTGAAGCAACTTTCACCTTCTTGGTTTCACCAGTAAATGAGTCAATTGTTTCAACCTCACGGCTGGTAGTTTTATAAATACCATTCGTCAACTGGTCAGTAATATAAGCAACCATATCGTTTTTCTTTTCCGCATAAGATTCGAATGCCGACATGAGTGGTCCAGATGCATAAATAACTTTAGTGACGTTCTGTGATACAAGGTCATTCATCAGCCTATCCATACCAGTATATGCAGTCTGAATAAGTTTAAGGTGTTCCACATCAGTAGGCAACTTTACACGAAGTGAACCATAAATGTAACCAACGGAAGCATCGTTAAAAATAACTTTAATTGGCGTACCATGTGATTCACCCTGAATATCCTTACCACCAAACCAGTATTGCTGGGTCTTGTAGTAAGAGGTTGTCCTACCAAACCACTGCCATTTGAAGCCAGGGTCTGTCCAGTAAACCATTTTACCAGAGAACGGGAACTGGTTTACGACAATCTGTTCGTTCTTGACATCCTCACCAAACTTTCCGATGCAGCAAAGGCAAAGGAAAACGAGAACACCAAAGATAATAGCGGTTACCTTCTTTTTAGAAAGGCGAAATCCCTTAGTAGTAGACTGGGACTGAGAATAGTTTTTGTTGTTGTACATAAAATTTTAGTTTTTAAAGGTTAATATATTATTCGTTATTTTCTTCGTTTGTTTTCTTCTTTCTGGGCTTCTTAACCGTTTTTTCCACGGTTTCAGTTAATACCTGTGGTTCTGGTTCATTTTCATGCTTTACCTCTTCCACGGGTTTCGCTTTCTTGAAGAGATAATAGAATGGGATGAACATCTGTGGAATTTGAACCTCCACACCTTCATCGGTGAACCGAATTACTTCAAAGATTTGCAAGAAGCAAAAGATGTAGTAAATAAAAACGCTTAAAAGCAGTAGTACAATAAAAATTCTGTAAATCATTTTTTTAAAGGTTTTAAAGTTGTTGTATCTTTTTTTGTTTTATTGTTTACGTTGACAATTACTTCAAAGGCTGGTAACTCCTTATTCTCGTTAATAACAGTGTTTAGACTGTCAACTTTGACTTGTAATTCGGCTATTTGTTTGTCAAAATATACTTCATATTCTCTTTGCTTATCTTTCACCACTATTGCACTAACAATAATTGATATCAGCAAAGATGATAAAATTGTGATGAGGATAATAACCCAACTAACATTATTCTCTGTGGTATCCATTTTCAAAGTCCTCTTCCATTAAAAGATTTCTGAATAACCCAATAAAAAATTGTTTTATTTTCTCCGCAAAGTTAACGATTTTTTCCTTACCTCCAAGTTTTTTTTCAACTTTTTTTGTTTTTTCTTGTGTTTTCACTTCTATCGTTGTAGGCTGCAACGTTGTTCCAACTGGAGCGCTTGATTTTTTTACCCAATGTCCTTCGACAATAGTATCAACCCTCTCCAATTCTTCATCGTCCCAAGTATCCCAACCATTTAAGTTCATTAAGTCAACGTAACGACTCAAAAACGGACTATTACCATTGTACTGGTAATAATAATACTTTCTTAATTTGCTGTCCATTATCGAAAATAATTTTGAACCAAAACAATAGGCGTACATCTGTCACCAGAACCACTGGTTAAATCCATCAACGATGCTAAAAGATTAACATACCTTCTTGGTGTAGTCCCTTGACTTACCATATTCCCCTTAAGGCTCATGCCATTTTTTAAAGAAATTTCGCGTTCAATAGCTTTTTGAAGTTCCTCACCTGAAAGGTCTTTATATTGGTCATCAGCAAGCGCCTTAACCTTGACTTCGTTTGGTGTACTGTCAAGAAGTTCTTCATCGGTGTAACCAGGACTTGAAACAGGGTCTGCCATTTCCCAGATGCCAGCATCCAAATCCTTGTAACTGCCGTCACCATATGCCATAACCACTAAGTCTTTCCCACATACACCTTTAATAAGGTATTTAACATCAACACATACGTCCTTTGCTATTTTTCTGGTAGGGAACAGTTTTAGTTTTTCTTCCGTGGCTTTATTTGTACCAAGCAAACCAAAATCTGGATTCTTGTCTTTACAAATATCCGCTAACGTGATAAACGTTTTCCCATCAAGTCTCCCAAGCGGAGGATTATATTGATTACTCCAATTTTTATAATCATGAAGCCCACAATAAATCGCACATTTATGAAAATACCAAGTATCTTCATTGTTGAGAATTTCGCACTCACATCCTTCATCCTTACAAATTTGGCTATAATACTCTTTGATGTTAACTCCAGTAAACGGATTAACGTCACAGGGATTTCCAACTTCATCGTACTTAGGCATTACAATAGTGACTTTCTTTGTCGCTCTAGCAACACCTTTAAGAATCATACTGAACCTATTACGAGAATAGATAGGATTGATTAACGTGATTTCTTCTGAGTTACCAGAAAGCCTCTTAACATCCTCCGCAATTTCATCAACGGTTACATATAAGTTTGCAGCCCTTGCAATCACCGATTCAGTAATACCAATAACATCCTTATCCGACAAGTCATCACCGTTATTCGTTACAGATAAAATACTGTCTGCAACAATCTTTGCCAAATTATCTCCTGAACGTATAATCGGGCATTTTACACCCCTTGCTGTTAAAGTTTTCTCTGCCATATTATTTTGACTCCTTTTTCTTTTTAACAACCTTCTTACCTTTTACAGTCTTTACAGTCTTTTTCTCTCCAACATTGATTTCTTCATCAATTTTGAGTGTTTCTTTATCAATACCAAGAGTGTCAACAAACTTTTCGAGCGTCAAATCACACGTCTCGTCAATCCAATCGGTTACATAATAAAGTTTGTTGGAACCAGCAATCACACCAAACAAAATGGGGTCTTTCTTTTTGGCAATCTCCTTTTCCGTTGGCTTGTATGATTCTCCCTTCGGGTCGTAGTGCAAAATGACGTAATTGTCAAATACCCTCAAATCATTTGCTTTCTTGATTGTATCAATAACCTCCTGTGGTAAAGGTCTTGAGAAGTTCTTAATATATGTGAGTGCAAGCCCCTTCTCGGTTTTAAGTGCAAAATCAACAACTTGCTTCTCGGTTACAACATAATAATAACCCTCTGAATAAAGAAGTGATTCATATTTGTTGGCAATCATTTCCTTAAGCAAGGACTCAACCAACGCTGTTTGGCCTACATTATTTGCATTGTGAATTGCAATAAGATATTTACTGATACGATTTACATAAGATTGAGCAGACTCCTGACTGGTAAGTTTTACTTTAGTAAAGAACTCAACCGCATCAAACTCATATTTTTCCTTCTTTGTGAGAAACTTATCAAAAAGTTTCTTAAATAACGAAACCTTCTTCTTGTCCCCAGTTTCAACTCCACTGGAGGTAAAGACAAACGTATTGTTGTTGGTAAATCCATGCATACCGCCGTACCCACTGAGAACGTTGTTCAACTTATTGCTCTTGATTAAACAAGTAAGTTCATCAAGCGATGCAGCAGCAATCTTATCAAAATCTACCTTTCCGTCGACCACATAAGCGTCTGGTGTTCCATAAACAACAAACGGGGTTGGTTGTGTTGTATATATATTTGTGGTACTTGTACCAGCATCGGTGGTGCTTGGAAGGTTGATGCTTTGTCGCATAACGATTTTCGCTTGTTCTTCTTTAACCCCTCCAATGTTCTTCCATTTAGGGAGATTTTGGTCAATAACAACACCATTTTCAAAAATGGCAAGTCTCTTTTTGTCTGTTGTAAGCATATCTTTATTTTTTGTTCAGTGTTGCAAAGATATACACTTTTTTTTATAAAACAAAAAAAGTTGCAGATTTTTTTCTACAACTTTTAATTTGCGGAGGGTACTGGATTCGAACCAGTGGACCCATACGGGTCGGCAGTTTAGCAAACTGCTGGTTTAAGCCACTCACCCAACCCTCCAAAAGCACTGCATTTAAGGGAATGCAGGAAACCAAGAGTCAACGACTGGATTCGAACCAGCATAAAAAGGTTTTGCAGACCTTCCCCTAACCATTCGGGCACGTTGACGATGAAAACTCTTACATTCCACTATCTCGCCCTATGCGTCTAGGGTCACACACCAGTTCGGGATGATTGATTTTTTTGCACACCAGTGTGAAGCATAGTCCGCGATTACTTCTCCAGTTTATTGGGACTGGCGTTTCCTTTTGAGTTTGTTTTCCTTTTCGTTCTTGTCGATTTTCCAGTATTCAATGCTGAATAATTTACTGTCATAGCATGGTGATTCGGGCATAAAACTTGAAGATTTTCTTCTTTACTATTGTTTGCATCACCATCAATGTGGTGTATTTCAACTATTGGTCTTCCACTCTTAGGATTTACTCAGTTACATCCACAAATTTCACAAGAACAATTTGTTTTTTCTAACATGTACCTTCTAACAAATTGTGATAGTTGTCCTACCCCTCTATTTCCACTACACTCTCCACTTTTTCATCTTAGAATATACTGTTTATATTCATACTCTCTTTGACAATGTGAACCACAAAATTTTGTGCTTTTTCTCAAATCCGTTATCTCTCCTCCACAATTCAAACACACTCTTTCATGTTTTTGTTTCCTCACCCTCTTCTTGTTATTATAAGATGCAGAACAGGAATGTGAGCAAAATAATTTCTGGTCCTTTTCAAGTTTTTTACCACAAACAATGCAATACTTAGTATTATTTAGTTTAATTGTTTCCAGTCAATCTTTTCAATCAACACCGTTTTCTTTTAAATAAAGTTTTACTTTTTCTCTGTTAGTGTAATTTGCTTTTCCATAAAGTTTTCTAGATACGTCATTTAACGACTTGCAGTCTTTCAATATTTCCATACTAGTATAATGTTTATAAATAAATAGTCTCAAAAAGCCAAAATGTGTATTCGAAATTAAAGTTTTTAAATTAGAGCCTCCTGTCGGAGTTGAACCAACATTTCAAGATTACAAATCATGCGTAATAACCGTTATACGAAGGAGGCAATACTACGGAAAACTTTATTTTTTGTCCGCTATTTTTGGTGCAGATATTAATAAATACTTGCTGTTTGTTTTCCTACAGTAAACTTATGAAAAAAGAACTAATACTTTGCAAAGATATACACTTTTTTCTAAATAATCAAGTTTTTTTTGAATTATTCTTCAAATGCTGCCAAACCGTCTGCTTCTTTTGATGCTTCTTGTCTTAGTATAACACCAAGTTCGTCAATGTTGATTGTTGCAGTATATTGTACTTTCTCCTTATTGATTGTTCTTTCAAGTAAGAACAAAGGCTCGTTATTAACCCAGAAGAAAGAATCTTTTTGTTTTGTTCTGATATCAAGACCAGTTGCACAAAGATATGCTACATTGGAAAGTTTGAAAATTTTCTGTTTCATATTCTCTTCTTTCTTAAAATCATAGAACATCTTGAACTGTGCCAATTTATCAGGGTCATTCTGCAATTCAACATCTTGTAATTTTGCAGCATATGAGTCAGAGACTTTGTAAAGCATTCTACCTAAAGAATCTGGAATTCTATCAATATCACCATCTTCTGTTACACCATAGAAGATAGCTTCTTGGTCATCGACCCTTGAAAGCATGTTTCTGATGGAATATCCTGGTAATTCAACTTGTGTGGAAGGGTCTTCTGCATTTGTTCTGTATTTAATGTTTCTTGGTACATATTCACCAGTTTCATCGTCACCACTCCACTCGGTATCCGTTGCAATACCAAAATTTGCTGGTTCACCAATATACTTATAGGTAGGACCATTTCTTTTAGGAGTATTGTGCCACACTTCATTACCGTCAGCATCTAAATCTTTATATTGAATACCCAATTCATCGTAATATTTGGGGTCAATCTTCGCAGTCATATCGTTATATGCTTGCGTGTTTCTTTCCTGTGCTTTTGCGTAGCCAGTTTGTCCTTGCCAATGAAGCCTATATTTGGTAAGTTTGATTACATATTTGTAGATTGCTTTGTTAAAAGCACGTTGTCCTTTATATAAACGGCCAGTTGGATTATCCCATTCGGTGTTTTTTGATTTGTCCATAAAATCAACATATCTTTGTCGTGCTCTATCTGTCACATCTTCTGATACCATGGCATAGTCCATGTCATTCTCTACACCAAAATCACCAGCCATTGCACTCATTTTGTTATAGAGGTCTTCATTTGGATATTGACCAGGAATAGTATAAAGTTGAATATATCCTAATCTGACAAACTGTCCCTCTTGAATTTGTACTGTTGACAAGAAGTTTACCAAATCATTTGCCATAATCTGTTTTGATTCATTCAGTACTTGCCCCCATCCAGTTCTTGGGCTATTCATTCTCTCAATAAGAGATTTCATTTCGTTTAACTGTTGCTTCATAATAGTATTTGTTTAAACAATAAATAGTTGATTACTTTGTAAATACATCTTCGCCATATAAATCTTTAGTGATATCAACACCGTCTGGGCCTTTTACGTGTATTACGTTATTCTCCATAATATAATATTGGTACATAAAGAAATCCAGTTTATCTTCTGGCTTGTAATCGGGAAAGTTCTCTTTAATCTCTTCTTCTGTGGCTCCAACTGCCATAAATTCACAATCTTCTGATGGGAGGATTCTGATGAGTTTCTTGTTTCCGTTTTCTGCTATAATCATAGTTATTTGTGTTTAATTTTGTTCAAAAATACCAACAATTTACGAGAAAAACAACTATTTATATAAAAATATATGAAAATGAAACTGTTAGAGACATACAATTTTAGCGTTACTCAGTTCCCTAAAAAGGATGGGACGATGGGGACGTTTGCTTATATTGACCCTAAAAAATCCACTGACGATACTATGCGCGTTAAAGATGCGTTGAAAAACTTTGGTGCTAGATGGGATAGTATTAGAAAAGTATGGGGATGGTATTTGTCTGGCGACCAAGCAAAACTGCAAGTACAACTACAAAAAATGGTGTATCCTGCAATTGAATATTTAAACTCACAAGAAACAGCACCAGAAGGTCAAGACCCAAGAACTGCTGAACAGATGAAAAATGAGTTTAATGGTCTTTTAGGTGAAATCGAAAAAGTTATAAATACACCTATCGGGCAACCAGAACCAGACACGACACCTTGTATGGACGAAGGTACACTTAAAACAAGATTGGAACAATTCAAACAAGAACTCGTTAACTCCATGTCAAGTGAAGACTTTCTCGCAAAATTGGAACCTATTATTAAATTTAAAAACGCACAGGGTCATCAATTATCGTTGTTGAACGCTCTATTAATCTGGGTACAAAACCCAAAAGCAAAGATGGTAAAAGCACGTACTACGTGGAGAGACATTTACCACAAAGAAGTAAAACCAGGTGCAAGAGCTTTGGCTGTTTGGGTTCCTGTAACATATGAAAAACAAGGTGACAAAAGACAAGCATATTTTAGAGTGCAAAAAGCAACAGAAGAGTTTCTTGCTAGTATCAACAAAAGAAGTGAAGCAGAATTAACACCTGGCGAAAAAGATAAACTTCGTGTTATCAAAAAACAAGCAAGAACAAACGGTTCAATTAAAACCTTTAAACTTGAATACAGATATTACGACATAGCAGATACTGTACAGATACAAGGAACAGAAGATGTTGTTGGTTCAATGGAAGGATTGGATGATATTGAATGGACAGATAGAACCAGTGAACCTACTGACATGACCGTTAAAATCTATGATGCAATGACGCAAATCATACAAGAATACGGTATTAATCTAACCTATGTTGATGACCTTGGTGGTGCTATGGGTGTATCCAAGTCTGGCTCAATTGACGTGTTGAAAAACAGTAACAAAAATGCTGGTGCTGCCAACACATTGATACACGAGTTTTCTCACGAAATTCTACACCAAAAATATCTAAAAGCATATAACGGCGGTAAAAACGACTGAGCAAAATACTTTATTGGAACACAACAAGGACGTTCTGTTGTCGAACAACAAGCAGAATTGTGTGCATACCTTGTACTTAGATTTTTCGATATCAAACTACAACAAAGTTTGAATTATATTGCCATTTGAGGTGCTGACGCTAAAAAAGCATCTATCGTCTTTGATACCGTAGCAAAAGTAGCTAACGATATTGCTGATAAAATTGCTAAAAAGTTAGGTATAAACACCTTAAGTGAAGATGGAGAGGACAATCAATTTTACACTGGTCTTGATGTTGCTGAACTACTTGGACAACAAGCCGTAAAGGTATATAATTATAGCAAACAATGCCAAATAAATCAAATAGCGGAAGACTTCAAAAAATTCTACGATAGAATTACAACTAATTTGCTATAAAAAATACTAAACAAACAAAAAAACACACTCTATTTCTAGGGTGTGTTTCTTTTTATATATTGGAAGCCGTAGTGGGGGAAGGGACGGAATCGAACCGTCATTAAAGGAACCACAATCCTCCGTGCTAACCATTACACCACCATCCCCATATAAACAGACTTTTAGTGATTCGTATGCAGTCCGTCTGTTATGGACCCACGCACTGGTTTCTACGGTTTCGCGGCTACCCAGTGAACCGTCATAGTATATACCCGACTTCTACTATGCTTCTCCCCATTTTTCAATGGTCAGGATGGTAGTGGACTGTGGGGGATTCGAACCCCAGGGTTTCCGATGTTTTATCCCTCGTATGGTCTTCTTATGCATAATACCTCGACCAGCAGGTCAGCCCAGCACAAACGTTACCTGGTATCACAGCCCATAAAAAAATATTAAAACTTGAAGGATTTCCGTAGTCACCTTCAATCACAGACCTACTGACACTGTTTCCATCAGTCTAAAGCGAACCAAACCTGCTTACCACTATTCGAGCCTTTCCCTAACACCCATTTCTGCTAGGTATGATATGTGGCTCCCCACCTAGGAGTTTTAATTATTTTCAACGGATGGTTGGATTTAATACCAACAATGGCGAGACTGATTCCCGCTGTTTTACCACGTGACATTAGACTACATCCGTAAGTTTTGAGCAGCATAGTGGAATCGAACCACCGTCCTGTGCATGGCAAGCACATATAATAGCCACTATACGAATGCTGCATGGTCAAGTACCTGGATTTTCACCAACTTTTTACGGCCTTATTAAATAAACACCTTACATCGTGCACAGTTGTTTCAGATATCATTTAATTAACCCTCCTTCTAACTTCGAAGCCCTTAGAAGGTGTACTTGGAGCGAGTAATCGGAATCGAACCGACATATCCAGATTGGAAGTCTGGAGCACTAGCCGTTGTGCTATACTCGCAAAACAAAAGCCTTTTTTACCCTCATTCGGACTCGAACCGTTACCTTCAGCGATAGGCTGACGTTCTACCTATTAAACTACTTACGCAAGGGATTTGGATGGCGCGTATGAAATGATTAATGATTGCTGTAAGGCTTTTTGTCGGCTTGCCTGGATTTGAACCAGGGACCCCTACATTATCAGTGTAGTGCTCTGACCAACTGAGCTACAAGCCGAATAGATAGTCAAAATCCAATAAAGCACGTTTCTTATGTAGTATCTATGTCTGATGATGTTTCAATCGCAATGTACTACTTTTGTGGTCCTTATATATCGCGTATCGGCAACCGCTGAACAAGGTGAATTGTCCTATACTTTCAAGTTTACCTTGCTCTCAATATTGGATAGACTATTTGTCACGGAGAGAGGAGTCGAACCTCTATTCAGGACGTGTACTTTGTCCCCACCATCTGGCCACGATGGGACGCGGGAGTTACCCCACCGCATTTACCAATTCTGCTACACCGTGTTTTAAATTAGTTGGGGGTAGAGGAATCGAACCTCTGTCACGTCTGTATGATAGATTTGCTATGAAATTGCTGTACGCTTTTATATCGAAAAGCCTTTGTCGCTTTTCGCATGCTGCCACTACACCAACCCCCGATGTTATTTGTCGATTAATTCGTTTTTGATTCGCTTAAAATTCTTCTTGTCTTCTTTCTCTTGTTTCTCCAATTTTTCCACCTTATCTTCTTTACTACCACAATGTCTGTCGTAATACTTCTTAACTTTGAGAGGATAATCATTAAAATTGTCACCATATACACCCCTCTTGGATTTGCCCATTTCTGAATGTAACTTTGTTTTAGACATAAGAACTTGTTTTTAATTTGAGCCGATGGTGGGACTCGAACCCACGACCCCTCGCTTAAAAGGCGTATTGAAAAATAATAGAATTGCTGTTGGTTTCCATGCGCTGAAAACATTTTTCAGTTTTAAGTGCTCTAACCCACTGAGCTACATCGGCAAAATATAAAATTATATATTATAAATTATTTTTGTTTACTGTGATACTTTCTCCCAACAATCCAGCCATTATTTAGGTACTCATTCAATTTCTCTTTTTTAATGTATGTAGACTTTTGTAGATTATCATTTGAAATCCATATTGTATTAGACCCACCAAAATTCTTTATAGAATCTCTCATTTTCTTTTTTATCTCTGCACTAATAATTCTACCCATTACCCATCCATTATTTAAAAAAGCATTTACATCATCTTTTTTAATTTTTTTGTTTTCTATCCCATTATTAATCCAACAAGTACCATATTGAGAATTTTTCTCACCTCTTTGGTATTGTTTCTCCCTAAAAGTATTCTTTGTTTTTTCGATGCTTTCTTTTTTATGTTTTCTACCATACCACACTGGTTTTAACTCCCCACTTATTATTCTCTTATCATCTTTATGTACCATAAAAAAGTTTCCTTTGTTATCCTTAACAGTTAATCTATTTTTAAGAGGTGATTTTAATTCTCCACTTAAAAAGTCTTCATTATTTGACAAAACTCTGAACCTATTACCTTCATTATCTTCAACAATAATAGTTCCTTTTGCTACGCCAAAAAGTTCACTGTTTTTATATCTTTCATCGTCAGACGAAACTAGAAAACAATTTCCGTTTAAATCTTTAACTGATACAAAGCCAGATGTGTCAATAAAAACACCGCCCAACAAACAATTATAACAATCCGCATCCTTCACCAATTCTTCTGTAACAACTTTACCCTCATACTCAAAAGCCTCTTTCGAAGTATTGAAAAACCTCAAAATTGTTTTTGTAAAGTTTTCAAAGCCATATTTTTTATAAGCGTATTGTAATCTCTTACCACTTCCCATATATCCGTCATTAATATTATCTGTGTTATGCACACCGTAATAAAAATGGCCGTTAATTTTGTTTGTGATTTTGTAAAAATAGTGGTATTTTTTGTTTTCTGCTCTTCCAGTCATATATTCGTGTTCTTTATATATAAATATAACGAACATACGAAAAAAGTAAAGAATTTTTGTTGTCGGGTGGAAAGGATTCGAACCTTCGACCTCTGGTTCGTCAGACATATAAGATTCGAACTTATGACACTTCCTTTATTATGTCTGAACCTCCAATTTTTCGGAGTCTTGGTAACCGTCACCAAAACCAGCGTTCTCGACCAACTGAACTACCACCCGTTATGAAAAATATTTCAAAAAACTTGTGTGTGGGAGCTACAGGACTTGAACCTGTGACTTCTACCTTGTAAGGGTAGCACTCTGAACCACTGAGTTAAGCTCCCAAAAGTACCCATTCATGTTTCGTGATGTCTCAGTGAACAACTAAGGATTTCTAGTTTGCTAACCCCAGAGGAAAGTTTCTTCGCATTACTCCACACATCCTATATTTGGATTAATGATGTGCTTTTCGTGGTACTCCGCTTAACTCTTTTTAACCCTCCCCAAGACCCTGACTCTGCATCCAATTTACATATCATTCCAAGAGGGTAGGTAAACATGAACCAACAGGACTGTGATACTTGATGGATTTGAACCACCGACCTTTACCCATACAGGGCAACGCTCTCCCAACTGAGCTAAAGCATCAATGACAGGAAACGATGTCTTTGTTTTGCCATTAAACTATGTGGTACATCACCTTCCACACTGGGATTCGAACCCAGAACTTTTCGGTTACAGCGAAAAAACGATTGAAAAATTGCTGTGTGTTTCCTTAATTTGTTGATGTAATATCTTATGTTAAAGAACTTTCAAAATAACGGAAAACTCTTTTTTGTTCTCTCCAATTGAACTACGCAATGCATCAATTGCGGTGGGATTCGAACCACACATCTTCTTTTTTAGCGCAAAAGATTAAAATACTAGTTGCTGTATGTTTTCCTGTGATGCTTTATTTCAAATAACTAACACAAATATATGGAAAAAAAATCAATTAACAAAAAAAAAATGTGGACAAGGATGGATTCGAACCACCGACACGCGGATTATCAGTCATTTTTTTGTGTTGCTGTGCGTTTCTATACTACTAAAAACCGTTTTTAGTACGCCGCTCTACCGTCTGAGCTACTTGTCCATTTGTGGGGAAAATTGGAATCGAACCAATGACACACGTTTGGGATTAATCACTTGCTGTTGTTTTTCTTAAACAGAAAAACATTTTTAACCGTTGCTCTACCAACTGAGCTATTTCCCCATTTACCATTCACTTCCACTCGTTTTGTTTAAACTATGTATTCGTTCTTGCTTATTTGGTGCTAATTAAAGTCTTACCCAAGCGAACCCACCTCAGATTACTTTGCTACTGCGAACTATAATGGAATTGACATCTTCAAGGAGAGTTAATCTCACCAATGATATGAATGGTATATTTAGAGCCATAGAAAATTTGCAACTTCTCTATGTTGTTACCAGACGTGCGATAGTCTTAATCACACCGATAGTTGTGCAAGCCCAAACTCTAACACCCTTGTACTTTGGGCGTATCATCGAATTTACCTTCTGGTATTTCTTTGTTGGAGTGGTTGGATTCGAACCAACGAAGCCCGAAGGCAGCAGATTTGCGGTGGTAGAAGTGTACGATACTTCGTTACAGCCATTATTTACCACCAAATTTTTTCACAGAAGTTTTTTCTCCTGTCTACAGTCTGCCCCATTTGACCACTCTGGCACACTCCAAAATATGTGTTATAACAAAACACCTTGTTTATTTTTTCTTGGTTTATAACCAGTTCTTCCTAATTTTCATCCTTTTCTTAAATATTCTTCAAGATATTCTTTCAAAAGATATTTAACCGTACCATCCTTATTCACCCATACTCTTTTATTTTTTGATTTTTCAGGTGTCATGGTCTTCCTTGTTTTTTCTTTTGATGCTTCACTATGATGTTTACCTTTCCAAACTGTCTTGAATGTTTCTTTATTTTGTGTGTATATTTCTTGTTCTACCCAAAATTTGTTTCCTGTACTATCTATTACAGGAACCATACCGTTAGTACAAAAATACTTACCGCCTATTTGTACATTATAACAATTCTCATCCCTCACCAATTCCTCATTCACTATTTTATTTTCATATGAAAAGGCTTCTTCAGAAGATTCAAAGAACTTTAAAATCTCTTTTTTGAAACAACCTATCCCATATTTAACAATTGCTTTTTTAAGGAACTTTCCAGACCCCATGTAACCGTCATCAAGATTGTTTGTATTATGTACACCATAATAATATTTGTTGTTCACGGTATTTGTTATTTTATAAAAGTAGTGGTATTTCATAGATTTACAGTTTTCTATAATAAATAGTTTTAAAACTGTAAAAGTTGTGAGGTTTGATGGATTCGAACCACCGTCCAATTCTTATCTCCCAAAGGCGTTCCGCTGACGGCATTAGGAATTGTTCTAGACCGCTGATTTAAAACCTCATGTTTCCGCATTTACGGCAGTGCGGACAGCCAATTAACCACTCTACGAGTGATATGTGGAGGTGAGTGGAGTCGAACCACTGTGTTTCAGAACGGCAATATGCTTTCTACATGCTTATTTTCCTTCAACCTTCATTGGCCGCTGGTGGGAAACTCACCCAAGCAGCCAATATATCATTCTGGAATCTTGGCTGGTCATACGAATGAAAATAACCAACTGCCCCCGATTCTCGGTGATATCCTCAGATGTGAATCAAACCAGGGATAAGAGTTCACGAGGACAATCGTCCCAACACAACCTAGGTGTTGATGGATTAAGCGAAATCTAACTTAAGATTAAGCAGCGATTGCGATGTTGTTGTTGTCAACTGTTTTTTGGAAATTGAGATTTAAGGGCTAACTACCAACGCCCTGCATGCTTACATATTACGAATAATGAAGTCAAAACCAAAGTACACCCCCATTATTGATAATCTTCCGTTTGTCTAATTCCAAATTTATGAAAGTATCTTAAAGGTCTCCATTTCTTGCCATTCACAAAGAATCCCCATTTGATTCTTGGCTTTCCTTCGAACATCAAAGTCCAAGCACCACCTTTCGGTATTTTCAAATAATGCTGGTCTTCTGCCTTTGAAAACCAAATACTATCTTTCATGTGGATAAAGTTTCTAAAAGAATTGAAAATGCCCTCCACATAACAAAAGTTCTGATTCTGGGTCTTTTCCAAATGTTTTCCTTTTTTATTATCCCATGCAAGTACATAAACAGGTTCATCAGGATTTTTAGTGTTGTCATATGGTTTTACATTCCAGTAACGCCCCTTTAGAACAATACTTAACAAATTAGCACTGTGGTCATGAAAATATCTGTTGTCATCACTTTTAATCCAATGATGTATCCTAATGGAATAACCAAAGAAAATAAAAGTCCATCTCACCAAATACGGTGATTCAGGAACTCCAAGTTTTTCGGCCCACCTAATTTGAAACCTTTTGAACGGTGTGGTGTTTGTGCTACCTTTCATAAACATAAAATTAAAATCGTCAAGGGTGAAGGACTCGAACCCCCACAGTATGCAATCGAACTTAGCTACTGTCCAACGCAATACCGCCTTTCGGTCTTCCACATGTCAGTTCCAACGGCGCTCAAACCAAAGATTATGCGCATTCATCAGTGGGAGCAATACCGCCAAAACTCGTGGTTGTTTTCTCCAGTTAAACTAACCCTCGTATAAAACAGGAAACATTCTTTTAGTTTTCAGTTGCAGTGAAATTTTTAAGAAAATCTTGCTGTATGTTTCCTTTATCTTTCTGAATGCAAAGTTAAACATTTTTTTTATCTCTGCAAACTTTTTTTATTTTTTTGCGGTGCATACGAGAATCGAACTCGTACCGCATGATAGACAGTCACGCATCCTAGCCTTTGGACCAATGCACCATATTGTTGCGTAGATTGGATTTGAACCAATGGCCATCAGGATATGAATCTGACGCTCTACCTCTGAGCTACTACGCAGTAAAGTGTCGGGGAGGTGGGACTTGAACCCACATGCAACCAATTACGGTTTCGACACTTTATAAGAGTGAGCCGATACACCCCGTTAGAATTTGTTTTGCGGAAGCGGAGGGATTTGAACCCACGACCCACGGATTAGTTCAGTGTGTGGAATCCGATACCACAATTCGACCTGCAATGCCACGAGTTTTCCTTAAACTACACCAAATCAAGTTCGTTTTCAGTGAACCACTCTGTATACAGTCCGTTGCTCTGACCGACTGAGCTACGCTTCCAATTTACTTAATAAAGTTTCTTATATCTATATGTTCTTTTACTATTCTTATTTTTTGATTTAAAAGTTTCTAATTGACTATCACAATTAGGACATATCATCCTCAAATTTTCTCTACAATTATTTGATGCATCGCCGTCAATATGGTCAAGTACAAAAACTAAAGGTTTTCCATTCCATTCTGTTTTACAAGTACAACCTTCAATAGCACATTCACACCCTTGCTCTTTCAAAATATCATCTTTAAAATATGTTAAATTATAATTGGCTCTCATTATAGTTTCATCACCATTAATTATTTTTAAATATTTTAAACGATGTTCATATTCTTTTTGGCACTTATTTGAACAATATTTGCCTTTACTACCTTGATAGACGTTAAATATATCGCCACAATTAAGACACTCTGCCTTTTTAGCTGTTCCACGATTGAATGTTTCATTTGGGTTAATTATTCTTTTTCGTTCTAAATTAATACCTAACCTAACACATACTTTTTTTATATTTGAACCCGTACACCCGTACATTCTTCCTATTTCTTCATAAGATTTTTCATCTGAAATTAATCTTATTAGATTCTCTTTTTCACTTTTCCATTTCATATTATTCGTACCTTTTTATAATAAATAGTTATTCAAAATAAAAAGTTCGATTAAATCTCTTGTAGCCAGACTGAGAATCGAACTCAGATTATGGGGTTAGAAATCCCAGGTTCTATCCGTTGAACTATCTGGCCAAATTTCGGAAAACACTGTTTTTGGTATCTGATTGGATGTCGGATTTTTGTAAACTAAAACTTGCTGTACGTTTTCCTATTTGTAGACTAGGTGGACTTGAACCACCGACCTTTACCCCTTCTGTTTCAGGGCAACGCTCTCCCAACTGAGCTATAGCCTATTGGTTTGCCACTCCTACGTGTTCTTGTGGCTTGTTGATTGTTCTTTGAAATCAACTTAACCTATTTCAAGGTGTCGAAAAGCAACCGACTATCGAAAGAACGTTAACTAGTATTTTCTTCCGCATTACGGATTTTGTATAATTTACGGGAAACTAGTTTAATGTCGTTTCGGACAGTTGGATTCGAACCAATTAGCTTGTTTTTCTCAGAATAAGCATTATCCATTAGGAACTTGCTGTATGTTTCCCTTGTTTTTGTACTCCCACCAAGAATCGAACTTGGATTTAAAGTTTAGGAAACTTCCGTTCTATCCGTTGAACTATGGAAGCATTTTTGGTAATGTTACCACAAAAACATTACCACTGGGACTACGTGTGGACCGTAGTTTCACAGTTCCTTGTTCATCCACTCCACATGGGATGCAAGTGTGGTTTTTTGCGCGTTGATTTTATATAATTGATGTGTAGGTTATAATTCAAAAATTAAGGTAGTTAAAGAATCTCTCTAACAATACCATAAATGCTGTTTCTGCCAATCCAACCATTCATATGGCCGTGGTTGTTGCCAATCAAATAGGTTGAACCTTTTTTTGTTGTACGAATTGAATGAATTAAATGGAGATAATAATGACCTTTGACTTTGCAAAGAACAATATCCCTTTTCTTCAACTCTGTCTCTTCTGTGACTGGCTCACAAATCACTGGCTGTTTAGATTCTAAAATTGGTGTCATAGAATTTCCAATACCTGTAATCTTGCAAGTTTCTCCGTCACGAAGATGTTCAGCAGAAACACGATTTTCAAAACCACTGTAAGTGTATTCCATAATCGTATTTTTATTGAATTATATTATTTGGTATTTAATTAGCCATTTCTTTATTGTTCTTGGATGAACATTGTATTTTTCGGCTAATAGGCTATAATTTTTACATTTCTGGAATTCTTCTCTAAGTTCTGTTTCTGTGACATTAATTTTTCTTTTCTGTTTTTTATTGTAACATTCCACACACAAACCAGTCATATTATTTCTACAAATTTCCTTTCCACATATCGAACAATATTCTTTTTTTGTTTTCTTAACTTTCCGATTTTTATCACAATATGTATCGGTTTGACTATGGCAATTGGGGCATAATATTTGTAGATTTTCAATACTATTATTTTTGTGGTTTCCGTCTTTGTGGTGAAGTTGAAGAATTAATTCAGTACCCATCCACGACCCCATGTTACCACAACATTCACATCTGTTTTCTTTCAATCCTAATTTAATCAATCTGTATTTCAAATTGTTTTTAGGGACATATTTTTCTTTTGTTGTAAGGATTTTTTCTTTTTCTTCTTCTGTATAGTTTTTCTTTAAACTTTCTGAAATCCTTGCTTTTGTTTCAACAGTGTGTTTTCTGTTTCTATTTGAATAACTAGCCGAACAAGACTGAGAGCAAAATTTGGTCTGCCACTTGTTTACTAGTTCTTTTCCACAATTAAGACAATATTTCTTTTCCATTTACACTATTTTTATATAAACAAAGATAGTGAAAATAAAAATAAAAAACAAAAATGTGACCCCAGTGGGCTTCGCTCCCACGACCCATACATTAAAAGTGTATTGCTCTGCTGGACTGAGCTATGGAGTCTATAAAATCTTGTGGGGCCTCGTGGAGTCGGACCACGTTCTCTGGATTTTCAGTCCAGCGCATACAACCACGTCTGCTAAAGCCCCCTTTAGGTAATTACATTTTGTACTCCTAGAAGGATTTGAACCCTCACCAAAACATCCGTAGTGTTTCGTGCTATCCGTTACACCATAAGAGCTTGATTTGTGCGGAAGGTGGGACTCGAACCCACACGCCCTCACGAGCACAAGTTCCTAAGACTTGCGGGTCTACCATTCCCCCACTTCCGCGTGTGACTATGCAGGTCTTAACCGAATCGAACAGTTATCGCTGAATTTGGAGTCCAGAATTCTACCGTTAAACTAAAGACCTAATGAATATGTAGCCTTGGTGGGACTCGAACCCACACGCCCTCACGGACACAACATTTTGAGTGTTGCGGGTCTACCAATTCCCCCACAAGGCCGTTTAGTGGAGCGTATCGGAGTCGAACCGATGACCTCGACAGTGCAAATGTCGCGTTCTAGCCAACTGAACTAACGCCCCATATACAGGAAACTAATTTTAGCTACACGAATTAAAAGTTCATTGCTTGATAAAAACTTGCTGTATGTTTCCTTAATTACCTCTTGCAGACAACATATGTTGGAATGTCCAACTTACTCCCAGTAAAATCCAGGGCTTCATATCTAAAAGCCTATATGCGCTGCATTGTCGGGGACGGAGGATTCGAACCTACCAACTCATGGCTCCCTAAAAATTGCTTGATAGTTGAATTGCTGGTAGTTTCCTTAACAGAAAACTAATTTGCAAAAATGCCACTGTGCTGCCGTTACACTAGTCCCCGTAAACGAATGGGGAGAAGTCTAACTCCCCCAGCCTTTAACGACTTTTTAGGACACTTACAAGTATGTGCGGTGGGTAAGGGATTCGAACCCCTGGACCGAAAAACGGTCAACGGTTTTCCTTGCTACATTGGTTTCTCATTGTAGTCTGGACTTTACCTTCATCCGTTCTGGATGCTCCCTGTCAAGTCTCTACACTTGCCCAGCATTTATGCTTGCTAGCTCGGTATTATCTTCAGCACAACCTGTTCAAACTTCACCGAATTAGGGGAGTTCTACATTTAGTATTCCTACTAAAGCACTCGAATTGTTCAAGACCGCCGCTTTAGACCACTCAGCCAACCCACCGAAACTCGGAACTTATTCTGAACTCTCTCACGACCTTAATTGGATGCTTATTCAGCACTACTGTCAGTATTTGTTCCGTCATAATGTCTCTCCAGTATGCTATGGGTTGGACTCGGACCAACGGTGCAGCTTTTTATAGGTCTGCTCTGGTTCGGCGGATTGGTTACCGCCACACCCAATTACAATTGCCACTCTGTCACCATAGCCATTGAGACTGTTAGAATCAATATCACATATCATCTAACATTTTTTTACGGCTTCCAACATGTCAAAGAACATTTTGAAAATCTTTCGCAAAGATAATGCTATTTTTTTAGAATAGCAAAACTTTTTCAATGTTTTTTTGTCGCATAGGTCTGAATCGAACAGACATCAGATGGTCCCAAACCACCTCGGCTAACCGTTACCCCACTACGCGATTGTTTTCAAGTACAAAGGTAATCAAAATTTTTATTCCAGCAAACTTTTTTCATAAAAAAACCCCCGAAAGTTTTTGTTGCTTCGGAGGTGTGGAATATATATTTAGATTAACCTAGGGTGCTTATTATGTTTTTTATCCCAACCTCCGTGATTCTGGGTATCCAAAATCTCTACCTTTTATGGCAATAGCATCAACTGCCCAAAAGTTTTTGGAACCTTTGAGTGATGATACGGGGTTATGTAGGAACGATAACATAAAAATTACTTGTCTATTTAATAAATACTTTTAAAATCAAAAAAGTCAATATTTTTTACATTTTTTTTTTGCGCTTCGTACAGGATTCGAACCCGTGTAAACCATTTTAGGGACGGTCACCTAAGCCTCTCGGTCAACGAAGCATATAACTTTAATCAGGAAACTTATCTAAGAGGGATTCGAACCCAAATCTCCACCATTGCTGGTGACGCTCTGCCTATTAAGCTATATCGCCGAATTGTTGGTAGCGAAATTATTGATAAAGTTGACTTGCTGTCTGTTTCCTTTGTTAAAGTTATGTTTCGGCCACTATACTCTGGTCGTTGAGTTAAACATTAACCCTTAACTAACTTAAGGTTTTTGAACATTTCACCTGAATCGTCTCTAACGGCTATTGCGGTGATTGTGTTGTTCAAGTCTGGTTCACGAAACACAGAATACTTGATGCCTCTTTCGTGTAATATGGTACGCCATTTTTCAGTGTCCGCATACAGGTAGATGAGGAATTCGTTTTTCCATTCAAGAGGATTTTCAAGCATATATTGCGCAACTGCATGTCCACCTTGAACACATCCGTACACTGGATTAAGCCGTTTGTTTATCAAAACATACAATCTCTTCACAGCTTTCTGGGATGACATCTTTATAGGGTTTCCCCCATACATCTTTTTTCTCCTCATAAGGCATTTCATAACCATACTTATTGAGGTACTTGTTAATGAGATTTCTGTAGATGGTTAATGGATGTAAACCTTCAAATTTCTCTGATAACCACTGGCCAGTTCTTTCGTAAATTTCTTCACGATTGATTGGTTTGGAGTTAGATTCGATTTGCTCGAACTTCTTACCTCTCAAAAGCCCATAGGCTGCGTACATTGCTCTTAATTCGACTTTTGTGTCTTTTACGAACTCTGTTGCCTCCCAAGGTTCCATTGTTCTAGTACCATTAAAATGCACAGTTTTTCTCTGTGGCTTCGCGTTTTTTTGTTCCACCTCTAATTTAGCGATTTCTTGTCTGAAATTGTATAATGCGTTTGCTAATTTTGTTTCCATGATTTTAGATTTTTATAAGTTTATTTTTTCAGTTTACTCTAAGGTATTCTAAATGATATTCCGATAAAAACTAAAATCCGTTAGGGTGGAACTCTTACTTTAACCTAGTGTGTCATAATGTTTCTTGTTTTTCGGTTATTAAAAAATTGAAGCGGATGCAAAAGTGGGATTCCTGACTACCCACAAATTCTATCATTGAGCATACGTTATTCAGTCACCACACATAGGGTAGCCTCACCTATGCTTTAATGTGGGAAGGATTGGTTACCTTCAAGTGAATACAGATATCAGAGCCATAAACTAACGATTTGTTCACTTCTTACGTCACTCAGGGTTGGCCAACCCTGGCTATTTTAACTTTACGCGCACTCAAACCCTAACTGCAAGCATATGTTTTTCAACATACACCCGTATCCATTAACACCTATCAAGTGTTTGTTCTGGCACAATGCTTCCTGCTTCGTTTTCGGTGGCCACGGTCACTTATCACCACCATTGACTATTCACGCTCCGTGCAGCGTCCCCAAGTCTGTTCCTCACCTTGGAGAATCCTAGTCGTAAAATAATCAAGACAGAACTATTAAAAAATGCAACGAGGACACCCATCTTCCTCTATCAAAGGGTTATTTATCACATTCACTCTGCTATCATAAGATACAGTATCAAGGGCAAGTCTGAACCCTTGGAACTTAGGAGAGATATTTCTATTCTACTTCAAAGAACTTTCTCAAACTTTTTTGCAAAGATATGCTAAAATTTTGAATTAACAAAAAAAAATTAACGGAAAACATTCTTTTTAAAAGCTCATGCTAATTGTAAGACAAACTTTGCTGTTCGTTTTCCTATCCTTGCCAAGTCGGGTTATATTTTTATATATTTCCAAACAAAACCATATGCTGTTTTGTTTTTACCATTTGCATTGTCACATATGTGTGCTCTAACACCAGATTTCTTGTTTTTAATTAAGCCAATTTCAAATAAATAATTTACAGCCTCTGTTACACTCTCAAAACATTTCAAAAATTCACCATCAAGTGAATATTGATATATTTTCTTCTTTTTGTTTATAACACCACTATCATAAGGGTGGTTTTCTAACTTAATACCACAGGATTTAAGTATTTTATTTATTTGTCCAGCGTCTCTTCCAAGTACCTTTGCAACTATACTCCCTCTTTTATATTTCTCGTATAACCTAACAACCTCATTCTCATCTATCTTTATACTACCTTCACCGCCTCTTGTTGCGTTGTACCCTTCCTTATATGTATTTAGTTTGTCAATCCAAAAAATTTCTCTATTTGATAAAGACTCTCTTTCGCATTCTTCTAACATTTCAATTGTGAAATTCTCTTTTCCGTATTTCCTCATAGCCGAATATAATGGCCTATTTTCTCGCTTCCTATTTTCACAATCACATAAATGTTCCTTAAATCTTCTCTTTATGCTACTTGTTGTTTTACCAACATATTTTTTACCATTAACATTGTTTGTTATGCAATAAATATATGCCACTAGTTAAAACGTTTAACGTCTTATTTGTTTCATTTTAGCGTTACCCAAGCATAACCACGTGGAGGTATGAAACTTTATGCTCTTGCGGGGAGTGGATTCGAACCACTGACTTCCAGCTTAGGTGTGCTATCGGGACTCGAACCCGAACTTACTGGTATTGCCATAGGCAGGGACTTGTTGTCCTCCCGTTAGACGATAACACACAGGTTCGTCACAGTGAACCACTCTGTATTGAGGCTGACGAGCTACCTCTGCTCTACCCCGCAATGTCAATGAACTAATTTTTTGCAAATATAGGTGTTATTTTTCAAAAAACAAAAAATTTCTCTGTCTTTCCAGAGTGCCAGATGGATTACCATCATCTTTTCTTATTAAGGCCACTCAACTGCTGGGAGTTTAAATCCTTCAAATGCTGGATTATAGTCTCTTACTTCTCCTGTTACTGCATCCACATATAATTGACTTCTAACATTTCCAAAAACATACTGTGGATTGCAAACGAGTGGACCAAGTTCTTTTCTCAAAACGCAATATCTTGAATGTGGCTTTACAAAATTTGATTCCATAACTCTATTATAAGCCTCTTCAAATGATAAAACAATGGCTTCCGCATTAAGAACACAATCACCTACCCAAAATGTGTCATAAATTTCCATACTTGAACTTGTTTCAGTGTTTGTGAACATAACTACCTTAGTGTCGTATGCTTCCTCTTCTAACTCTTCAGCAAATTGGAAAACTGAGGTAATTTCTT
>Ga0310695_10003084_pt1 | contig 33484 bp, 20 predicted proteins | sample RumenRJG_04DNA_FD_203882 | JGI IMG/M metagenome (GOLD analysis project Ga0310695, IMG submission 203882) | Bovine rumen microbial communities from Lethbridge, Alberta, Canada - RJG_04 (v2) (version 2) | ecosystem: Host-associated > Mammals > Digestive system > Stomach > Rumen | place: Canada... | reverse complement strand
GGATGTTCTCCATTTCGGCCAGTATTCTGGCCCTTTCTCTTGTTGCGGTTTTCATGTTCTTTAGTATACTAAAGAATATGCGCAAAGTCAAGGGCACCAGATGATTTTTTACAGAAAAAACTCGTTGTACCCGAAAAGTACAGGGCTTGCATGAATAAATAGAATAGGGTATAATTGTTGCGCCTTGGGACAAGGTGTTCTGAGGATGTCTAACAACCAAAGAGGTAAAAAATGAAAAAACTGCTCAAGTTGTCCTGCCTTGCCCTTCTCGCAATATCCGTTGTCGGGTGCGGCAAGAAGGCCCAAGTCCCTGAAAAGACAGTCGCCGCCGCATACGTCGACATCGAAAAGGCGTACGCAAACGGCAAGGACCTCTGCGAGGTCTTCATCGACGCCCTGCCCAAGGAGATGAGAGAAGGCGCCAAGAAGGAATACGAGGGGGCGATCAAGCAGATCGACGAGAACAAGAAGCTGCTGAATCCGCAGTGGGCCGTCGCGGCCATCGGCGGCACGTTCAAGGAACTCGCCAACGCGGGCGGCGAGACGCTCGCCGTCGCAGTCAGGGTGAGCACGAGCGAAGAGGACTTCACGAAGCTGCTCAAGGACAACGGTTTCGGCGTCGAGCCCAAGAAGGAGAAGGACGGCCTCGTGTTCCCCCTGGGCACCATGCAGCTGGGACTCATCAACGGAAAGTACCTGATCTTCGGCCTCTCCGAGGATTCCTTCAAGACAATGTTCGACCTGTACGCCGGCAACGGCAAGTCGTCCGACGACTTCGGTGAACTGGCGCGGATCTCCGGCAACACGATCGCCCGCTTCTCGACCGCCCCGATCTCCCGACTGCTCGAGCGCTTCGAACTGCAGAAGGAAATCGAGGAGTTCGGCAAGGCCACCGACGACGAGGACCTTGCCGACATGATTCTCGGCATGGGTGCGATTTCGCTCGATGTCAAGCTGGACGACGACGACATCGGCCTGATCCTCCGCATCGTGTGCGATTCGTCCGGCGACGCGAAGATCGTCGACAACTTCTTCCAGGCAATGGCCTTCTGCTCGCGCGTCGGGTGCGATCTCGCCGCCTTCCTCTCCGAGAAGAAGGACGTCTCCCTTCCCATGCTGCCGTCGTCCGCAAAGGCGGAGGTCGCCCAGGCGAAGAAGGCCCTCATCGCCGCCGCGCGTTCCATCGAGGCCGAACGCGACAGCAACATCGCCCAGCTGTCGCTCGTGCTCGACACCGACGACATCGCCAAGGCGATCAAGGAATCCTTCAAGTAAAACCCGTCCGCACAAGACAAAACGATTTCGGCGACCGGCACCTTGCCGCGTCGCCGAAATTGTTTTCCGGACAGCCGCATCGGCGCGGCCGCCCGGTCTGTGGCGAGGAACTCAGACGCGCTTGCTCTGGACGTCACGCTCGTACTTGAGTACGTCCGCCATCCACGCCTCGTTCGCCGGCAGCTTCGCGCGGGCGCAGAACTCCTCCCACACGGCCGCGAGCGGATACGTCTTGAGCTCTTCCTGGAGCACGAGCTGCTCGGTGAACTGCTCGCCGTCCTGGAGCGCCTTCAACGTGGCCGACGGCTCAAGGAGCGCCTCGAGGAGCGCCTTCTGCATGTTGCGCATGCCGAGCACCCACGCGGCCACGCGGTTGATCGAGGCGTCGAAGTAGTCGAGCGCCACGATGAAGTTCTCCGGGCCCATGCGGACGATCTCGTGCGCGGCGTTGCGCAGGTCGTCGTTCACGCGGATCACGTGGTCGGAATCCCAGCGCACGGGACGCGAGATGTGGAACGCGACCTTGCCGAAGAACATGAGGAACGAGCTGATCTTGTCCGCCACGTTCTCGGACAGGTGGAAGTGGCCCATGTCGAGGAGCGCGAGGATGCCCTTCTTCATCGCGTAGCCCATCACGAACTCGTGCGAGTTCACGGTGTAGCTCTCGAGGCCGATGCCGAAGAGCTTCGACTCGAATGTCGGGATCACGAGCTTCTTGTTGTACTTGTACTTGAAGATCTTGTCGAGCGAGTCGGCCATACGCTGACGCGGCCCGAGGCGGTCGCTCGGCTCGTCCTTGTAGCCGTCCGGACACCAGAAGTTGATCGCGCAGGGCGTGCCAAGTTCCTTGCCGAAGTACTCGGCGATCTTGAGGCACTGGATGCCGTGCTTCACCCAGAACGCGCGCACCTTCGGGTCAGGGCTCGAAAGCGTGAGACCGTTCGCCGCGAGCGGGTGCGAGAAGAACGTCGGGTTGAAGTCGAGGCCGATGCCGCGCTTCTTCGCCCACGCGACCCACGGTGCGAAGTGCTTGGGCTCGATCTTGTCGCGGTCCGCGACTTTGCCCTCGTGGATGCCGTAGCAGGCATGGAGGTTCACGCGGTGCTTGCCGGGGATGAGCTTGAGCGCGAAGTCGAGGTCCGCCATCAGCTCCTGCGGCGTGCGCGCCTTGCCCGGGTAGTTGCCGGTCGTCTGGATGCCGCCGGACGCGCCGCCCGTCGTCTCGAACCCGCCGACGTCGTCGCCCTGCCAGCAGTGCATCGAAATGCTGATCTTCTTCAGCGTGTTGATCGCCTTCTCGGTGTCAATGCCGAGTTTCTTGTACTGGGCCTTCGCGGCCTCGTAGGTAGCTTTGCTCATCGCTTCTCCTTGTTGTTGACAGGCACCGTGCCTGAAATGTTTGGTGTTAGTATATCAAAAATCCGCGCCTTTGCGGAAAATCTCTTTGGAAGCGCGGCACGTGTAGGCCCGCCCATCACGAGCACGCCCTTCCCACGCAACGCCCTCGCGCCGTAGCGCGCAAGGAAGGATACGACCGCCGAAGCCGACGCGAAGAACACGTCGTCGAATGGCGGGAGCGCCTCTTCCGGCGCACACGCGCGGTTCTCGTAGAGCACCACGTCGTCCACTTTCGCGCCTGCCCGACGCAGCGCGCGCGCGACGTCCGCCCCCGCCTTCGCACTCCGCAGACGCAACACGCGCTTCCCGTGCAGATCGAGTTTCTTGATCTCCGCAATAAGCCCCGCCGCCGAGAAGTCAGACGCCGGCACCACGTCGCTCGCGATGCCGTGCCGACGCAGCTCCGCGTCCGTCCCCGCCCCGCACGTGTAGAACGCGCCAAGTCGACGCAGATCGCACGTACAGTTCGCGAAGAACATCCGCACAGACGAGGGCGAGGTCAGCACGATCGCATCGTATTCCGCCACCTCGTCGCCGAAGGTGCGCGTCGCGCACAGCTCAATGAGCGGCCAGCGAACCGGACGCCCGCCGAGGTCCTCAACCGCTGTCATCGCGCGCGCCTGCACGGCGTCCGAACACGTCACGAGCACGCGCCGTCCCGCAAGCAGTCCGAGACGCGGCCAGCCGCCCGCCGCCGCACGTCCGACCACGAACAGTCCTGGACGATCTTCTTCCTTCGCGGGCAAAATCTTTCTCACCGTGCCGAGCGTGGCCGTGCGCACTTCCTCGCGCGGACCCGCCGCATCGAACACAAACGCGCACGGCGTTGCCTTCGGCCATCCGCCATGCACAAGCCGACGCGCCTCGTCCGCCGCCATCCGCGTGGCCATGAACGCCACCTGCGGCGTCTCCGTACCCGTCGAACGCGGCGTGTAGGCGGTGAACCCGCGCGACTCGCCGCGCCGCGTGAGCAGGAGTCCTGTCCCCGTCGTCGCCGCCACGAGCGCGCTTACGCCCGGCCGCACCACGAACGGAATCTGAAGCGCCGTCAGCGCGTCCGTTTCCTCCGCAAGCCGTCCGAACAGCCCCGCGTCACCGCCCTTCAACCGCACGACGCGCCGTCCCTTTCGCGCCTCGTCGCAGATCAGCTGCGTAATCTCCGCCTGCTTCATCGAATGCGCCCCGCAGCGCTTCCCCACATCAATCACGCGGCTGTCCCGACCCGATCCGCACCGGGAGGGGCCGCGCTTGTCGCGGCCCACCAATCCCGCACCGAGCAACTCGTCCGCCAATACGACATCCGCTTCTTCCAGGTCCCGCACCCCCTGCACCGTACACAGCCCCGCGTCGCCCACGCCCGCGCTCACGAAGCGCACGGCCTTCACGAAGTGCGCGCGCATCGCCATGAGCCGCGCGTCGCCCGCGCGGAACACGACGGCGAGGTACCCCTGCGCTTCTGGCGGCGTCAGCTCCTCGATCGGAATTGGAATCAACTCCACGCCCGGCGGCGTGCCGCCATAGAGACGCGTAATGCCCGCGAGCGCCATCAGCACGGCGTCATAGCGTCCGTCGCGCAGTTGCTGGATGCGCGAATCGATCGACCCGCGGATTGGCAGAAGCTTCGCTTTCGGGCACACCTTCTTCGCGAATGCTGCGCGTCGTTCGCTCGACACGCCGATTTTGAATGAACCCGCCGCGACAAGCGCGGCGACTCCCGCGCGGGAGGGCCGCGCTTGTCGCGGCCTCACTACCCAACAATCACGCGGGTCGGCGCGTTCCGGCAACCAAAACCAATCCAAATCATCTGCAATTTTCGGCGACAAATCCTTCGCGGAATGGATGGCAAAATCAATGCGCCCGTCGCGCACGGCCTCGTCGAGGTCGCGCGTGAAGAAATCGGGGGCGCTCTTCTCGATCGGCGTCGTGAGGTCGCGGTCGCCCGGCGTCTCGACAGTCACGACACAGTAGTCCGTACCCGGAAAGCGCACGCGCAGAAAGTCGAGCGCGCCAGCGGTCTGGGCACGCGAAAGCGCGCTACCACGCGCGCCGACGGTGAAGCTTTCCTTCTTCATGGTTCGACGCCCTCGGGGAACAGCTGGTCGAGGATCTGCTCGGCCGGCGTGAACGCCTTCTTCTTGTTGTTGCAGTCCTTGCAGCACGGCACGCAGTTCCCGCGCGTGGAGCGTCCACCCCGCGCGACGGGCACCACGTGGTCCATCGTGAGCCCGTCTGCGCCAACTTGTTTTCCGCAGTAGTGGCACACGCCCTTCGCGAGCTGCGCGCGCCACCAGTCGGTTGCGCGCAGTTCACGTGCCTTCGCCCGCTCGCGCTTCACGTGCGCGGGGTCGGGGTTCAGGTCAAGCCATTGAGTCGTTTCCATGCCGATATTCTACCAAACCCTGCGCCCCGCCGCAATGAGATTGGAAACAACCAGTACAACTTGAAAAAACAACTTTAAAGAGGTGCGCGGGCTAACTCGCCCGCGCGTTTTTCCCATCTGTTATTTAAGGAAATTGATATGGATGAGCCAATGGACGCGGGCGAGTTAGCCCGCGCGTCAAAGGCAAGTTGTTTCAAACAAGTTGTTTCCATTCAACAAAAGAGCCGCACGGGAGGGCTCACGCCACACGGGAGGGCTCGCGCCACACGGGAGGGCTCACGCCACACGGGAGGGCTCGCGCTTGTCGCGAGCCACAAAATTTCTCAAATACACCCCGACGCGGAAATAGGTATACTATTCACTGTCCTGGAATCACCTGGACTTCGACCAAGAATGAAGAGGTCAAGCAACATGAGTATGACGACGCAAGAAAGAAAAGACTACGCCGCGTAGCGCAAGCGCGCAATGAATTGTTGTCAGGCGGTATTGGTCGCCTTTGCCGACAAGCTGGGCAAGGGCGAGGACGAGCTGTTGCGTCTCGGCTCCGGCTTCGGGGTCGGCATGGGGACCATGGAGGGGACGTGCGGTGCGCTCGTCGGTGCGATCATGGCCTCATCCTTGCTTTCGGGCAATGGAGAGGCGATGGCGAATTCGCGTTCGATCTTGCCACACTTCAAAGAGCTCTGCGGTGCGACGGTCTTTCGCGACATAAAGGGCATTGATACAGGCAAGGTCCTGTGCAGTTGCGAAGATTGCGTCCGCAACGCCACGGAGATAGTCGCGGAACAGATGAACAAGCAATAAAACAGGAACGGCCGCGACAAGCGCGGCCCCCGTTGCGTGTGACCGTGGCTGGGCGTTGCCCAACCTATGACCGTTTCACTGTTTTATGGCTGTTCCTTTCTCATTTCAGTTCTGCGGTTTGAGATTGGTTTTCACGGCGTCAACGAAATTGGATTGAAGATGGTCAGATTTGGGTAAAGGGCTTTGAAGTCGGCTTCATTGCGCGTGATTAGGCCGCCTTTCTGCATGGCGTACGCTCCGATAAGAACATCAGCAATCGGATTTCGTCAAAACTCGTCGTCACCGCTAAGAACGTCGATGATCACGCACGTATCTACCACCCACTTGTTCATTCCTCTCCCTCGCGAAGCTCTTTCATGATTTCGGTGGTTCTGCGGTGGCCGTTGTAATTTCTGCGGCAATAGCCGATATAGTCATGCGCAGACTTCTGACGCGGTCTCTCGGTGGACGAGCCTTTGCCTACCTTGACAAGAATCACACGATACATGCCGCTCTCCGGCACGGAAAGCGGGAAGAAGCCTCCATCTGCCGATACGTTCTCGTACCAAACGCCCTCGGCAGACCCGACTTCAGCCACGGTCTCAATCCAGTCTTTTTTCTCCATCAGTCTCGGCATGTCTTTCTCTCCTTGCCGCGATTATTATACCATATTTCCGTGACGGTTACTTTGCAGCATTGCTTTAAATCATCTTGTCACTCCGCTTGGAGCGGCGGTCGCGGGGCGACCACCCTACCGATTGGGGCCGCGACAAGCGCGGCCCCTCCCGTTGCGTGTGACCTGGCTTCAAGCCAGTCAGTCACTGTTACTTCTCGCCCTTGGTAAGGCGGTCCAGTGTTTTCAGCGCGCCGTCAAGGTGCTCAATCAACTCAGCCTTCTCCGTGGCAATCGCGTCCGGCATCTTCTCCGCCTCGAATTCCTTCTTCAGCTTGGAGATTTCTACGGACAACGCGCCAGCCAGTTTCTTGAGGGCATCCTTTTCTGCCTGCTCTTTATCAACGCCTTTGTCCGTCGCCTCCTTGATTGCCGCGCGCATGTCGGAGTCGAATTTACGGCCGAGCTTCATGAACTTCTCCTCGTAGGGCTTGATGTACTTCTTGAGAAGCGGGCCGTTCTTCGCGAGGCTGTTCAGCTTTTCAAGGTACTTGACAGGACCGCACTTGTCATATCCGGTCTCTGCGAGAACCTCGCCCTTGGCGTCAAGGATGAGGACGGACGGATAGCCGCGTACCTCGTACTTCTTGGCGAGTTCCTTGTTACGCTTGGCCGTAGCCTCGGAGACGAGCGACTTGTCACTCGGGAAGTCCAGGAACACGGGCACGAACGTCTTGCCCACGTTGTCGCTGAATTCCTTCTTGGAGAGGATCTCGCCCTCAAGGCGCTTGCACCAGATGCACCAATCGCTGCCGGTGAAGAGCGCGAGCACGTTTTTCTTTTCGGACTCGGCCTTCTTCAGGGCGGCGTCCCAATCGTCCGTGAAGCCTTCCGGCATCGCGAACACCCCTGCAGAGAGTGCCGCAGCCACGATCATGATCATTTTTTTCATTGTTACGCCCCCAGGTCCCTCATCGTGACGACGGGGATGTCCTTCGCGCGCGCAGAGGTCATCGGCTTCAGTGCGGACGCGTCGAAGGCGTAGCCGTTCTCGCCGAGCGGCCACACGACCGGCGCCGTGTTGAGGATCGTCGCGCGGAAGCCCTGCATCGTGGCGCCCATGTTTCCGGTATGGGAGGAGTTGCAGCCCTCGTTCTCGATGACGAACGGGTACTTGTAGCCCTTCGCCATCAAGGTCTCGAGGAACTTCGTCCAGTCGCAGGAGTCGCTGCCGCCGAAACCGGGCAGACGCGGCTCGTAGTTCATGCGGTCCCAGTTACCACCCTGTGCGTCGGGCGCGAGCGCCGGGAGGCCGGCCTTCGCGGCCAGCGCGTCGTTCACGCGCTGGCGCGGGAAGAGACGTCCCCAGTTGACGGCCTCCGCGTCGTTCGGGAAGTTGCGCGTGCCCTTGATGTGGATGCGGCGGAGCTTCTTGAAGTCCATCGCGTTGATCACGTCCGACGGGTCGATGTGCTGCCAGATGTCGTGCGACGGGTCGTACGTCTCCTGGAGGTTCGAGCTGTCGTCGAGAATCGCGTACATGAGCTTGCGCGCGGCGAGGCAGCCGGGGAGGTTGCAGTAGCACACGGGCGAGGACGCCGGAACCCAGCCTTCCATCGGACAGTTCTCCACGCACAGCGTGACGCCGAGGTCCTTCGCGTACTTGAGAATGGGCGTGAACACCTTCTTGAACTTCTCGAGGTTCTTCTCGAAGCCGCCGTCCTCCGCGCCGAGCTTCTGGTCGTAGCCCACGAACGTGCCGCAGACGACGTCGTTCGCGTCACCGCCGAGCATCGCCGCGATGCGGACGAGCTTGAGGATGTGGTTCTGGTTCGTCTCCTGGAAGTCGCCGCCGATGAGGTTGTCGTAGGCGCCCACCGAAACGCGCAGGCCCTTCGCGTTGCACGTGTCGATCACGTACTTCGCCTTCTCGGGCGTGAAGTTCTTGTAGTCGAGGTGCGTGGCCACGTGGTCCGTGCGGTCGGAGTCGCGACGGAACACGCAGAGCTCGAGGCCCTGGGCGCCCACGGCGAGCGCGCGCTTCACGACGCCGTCGAAGTCGTCGGCGGGGAAGGCCGACGTCATCAGCCAGATCGGGTTGTTGCCGGGCTTCGGCTTCGCGGCATGCGCCTCGGCCATTTTCGCCACGCCGGCGGCCGCCGCGAACGCGGCGGCGGACTTGAAGAAGTCACGTCTGTTCATTTCTCTCTCCGTTTTTCCTTTTGGTTGTTAAGAGGACGATGCGTATTGTACCATAAACCCCGCCGGAATTCCTCTAAAAGTTCGGCTGGTTCGCTGAAGCCCCGGCCGTCTGCCTGCGACGCCAATTCGTCAGAGCGTCACGCCGTCCTTGAAGATTGCGATGCCCCGGGCGTTTTCCACCTCGTTGCGCGCCGGCGCGCCGGACGCGATCTCCAGCACCTTTGCGGCAAACGCCTCAACATCCGGGTTCGCCATCGCGTCCCAGTCGATCCAGTGCGGCTTCGCCGTGGCGAGCGTCGTGTTCGTCGCGATCTTCATCGTCGGCACGACCGTGCCGAACGGCGTGCCGCGTCCGGTCGTGAACAGCACGAGGTGGCACCCGCTCGCCGCAAGCACGGTTGACGCCACGAGGTCGTTGCCCGGCCCCGTGAGAAGCGAAAGACCGTGCGCCTTCACGTGTTCGCCGTAGTCGAGGACGTCCTCCACGCACGAGCTACCGCCCTTCTGCACGCAACCAAGCGACTTGTCCTCAAGCGTGGTGATGCCGCCCGCCTTGTTGCCGGGCGACGGGTTTTCGTAGCAGGGCTGCCCGTGGCGCGCGTAGTAGTCCTTGAAGTCGTTGACCATCTTCACGCACTTCTCGAACACCGTCCGGTCGCGGCACCGACGCATGAGCAGCGTCTCCGCGCCGAACATCTCCGGCACCTCCGTGAGGATCGTGGAACCGCCGCGCGCAACGAGCCAGTCGCTGAAGCGCCCCACGAGCGGATTCGCCGTGAGCCCCGAGAAACCGTCGCTCCCGCCGCACTTGAGCCCCACCACCAGCTCAGATACCGGCACATCCACGCGCTCCTTGATTCTAGCTTGATCGAGCTCCGCTAGCAGTTCCAGACCACGCGCATATTCATCGCCGGGATCCTGCGCGCGCAGAAAGCGAATGTTGAGCGATGTCACGTCGCCAAGGCGCTCCTTGAACGACTCAAGCGTGTTGTTTTCGCAGCCGAGGGCCACCACGAGCACGCCGCCCGCATTCGGATGGCGACAGAGCGCGGCGAGCAGGTTCGCCGTCATCTCGTGGTCCGCGCCGAGCTGCGAACAGCCGTATGGGTGCGTGAGCGCAATGCCACCGCAACTGGCGGCAAGACGCTCGCAGAGGTTGTTCACGCAGCCGACGGTCGGCACGATCCAGATGTCGTTGCGCACGCCCACGCGTCCGTCAGGATGGCGGAACCCTTTGAACGTCGGCACGTCCCTCCTTGCTGTTGTACGCTTGCTGTCTCCTTCCGCCCCCACCACGGCAGGATCCGGATCGTATGCGTACTCAAGCGTCTCGCCGAGGTTCGTGGCCACGTTGTGTACATGCACATGCTCGCCGGGGGCGATGTCGCGCGTGGCGTGCCCGATGGGCATGCCGTACTTGACCACGTTCTCGCCCGCGCGGATGGCGCGGAGGGCGTACTTGTGCCCGTCCGCGCGGATTTCGACGTTGTCGAGCGGATGGATGACCATGGCGGCGCCGTCGTTCGCCTAGAAGAGCCCCTTCACGTGGCCGGTCTCAACGTCCACGTCGATGCGGCGGTAGGCCGGCGAGGCGGAGGTTCCGGGCATGAGCTTGATCTCGCCCGCGACGGGCACGAGCAGTCCCGCGCCACGGTAGATGAGGACGTCCTTCACCGGCAAACGCCATCCCTTCGGACGGCCGAGCAGCTTCGGGTCGTGCGAGAGGGAGTATTGGGTCTTCGCAATGCACACGGGGAGGCGCGCCGTCTCGGGATCCGCCTGGTAGGCGGCGAGCTTCTGCGCGGCCTCGGGCGTGTAGTCCACGCCGTCGCCGCCGTACACTTCCTTCACCTGCTTCTCGATGCGGTCGGCGAGCGGTTCGTCGAGGTCGCAGAGGAAGGCGAACTCGTTCGGCTCGTCGCATGCGGCGATTACGGCGTTCGCGAGGTCCAGCGCGCCCTCGCCGCCCTTCAGCCAGTGGTCGCTCACGGCGAAGCGCGCGCCGGCGCCTTCGGCCACGCGGCGCACGAGGTCGCGCTCGGCGGGCGTGTCGGTGTAGAATGCGTTGAGGCACACGACCGGCTGCACGCCGCTGCGGCGGATGATGTCGATGTGCGCGAGCAGGTTGTCGCAGCCCTTCTCGAGCAACTCCAGGTTCTCGTGCGTGTAGACGGGGTCGAGCGGGAGGCCGGCCTTCACGGCGGGCGCGCCGCCGTGCGCCTTGAGGGCGCGGACGGTCGCGACGAGCACGACGGCGTCGGGCTTCAGGCCCGAGCAGCGGCACTTGATGTTCCAGAACTTCTCGTAACCCATGTCACTTGCGAATCCGCTCTCCGTGACGACGTAGTCGCCGAGCGCGCAGGCGAGGCGGTCCGCCACCACGCTGTTCTGTCCGATCGCGATGTTCGCGAACGGACCGGCGTGCACGAACACGGGCTGCCCCTCGATGGACTGCATGAGCGTGGGCTTGATCGCGTTGACGAGGAGCGCGCACATCGCGCCGTCCACCTCGAGGTCGGCGGTCGTGACGGACTTGCCGTCCTTCGCGTAGGCCACCACGATCTTCGAGAGGCGCTTGCGGAGGTCGGCGAGGTCGGCGGACATGGCGAGGATCGCCATCACCTCGCTCGCGACGGTGATGTAGAAGCCGCTCTTCATCTGGAAGCCGTCGAGCGCACCGCCGCCGAGGCCGATCTCCACGTTGCGCAGGCCCTGCGCGCAGAAGTCGATCGCCCAGCGCAGCTGGACGCGCTCGGGGTCGATGTCGAGACGCTTCAGCCCGCGCGCGGCGAGCCAGGCGTCGTCGTGGTTGCGCTCGTGCTGCATGCGGCTGTTGAGCGCCACCATCGCGAGGTTGTTCGCGTTCGTGATCGCGTCGATGTCGCCGGTGAGGCCGAGCGAGAGGTTCGTGAGCGGCACGACCTGCGCGAGGCCGCCGCCCGCCGCGCTGCCCTTGATGTTGAACGTGGGGCCGCCCGAGGGCTGGCGCACGCAGCCGATCACCTTCTTGCCGAGGCGCCCAAGCCCCTCCACGAGGCCGAGCGTGGTGGTGGTCTTGCCCTCGCCGAGCGCGGTCGGCGTGATCGCCGTCACGTCGATGTACTTCGCGCGCTTCTTCTCGCCAAGGCGCTTCAGCACCTTCGTCACGTCCACCTTGGCAAGCACATCGCCGTAGGGCGTCCATTCGCCGGACTCCAGGCCAAGTTCGGCCGCAAGCTCCGCCGCCGGGCGCAGCGTCTCTTCCGCCGCCTCGGCGATTTCCCAGTCTTTCATCTTCGTCGGATCAAGTTTCATAGGCACCTCTTTTCGGAAAGGCAATTAGTATACCACAATTTCGCGGTCCGTGGGCCCCAATCGGCAGATTGATCAACGGAGGATCAGGACCGTGCCGGGGCGGCGCACGCGCACGCAGAGGATGGTGCGGTCGGCGGTAAAGACCAGCTCGGCCGGTTGCCTGCCCGGCGTCGTGAACCTGCTCTCCCAGCAGGTGGGCAGCGAGCATGAAGAAGCCAGCACGGCATAGAGCCCCGGCGGCGTGTCGGGACGCACCGTCACGTCCAGCATCACCTCGCCGTCGATCGGCAGCTCGCACGTCCCTTCGCGCGTATCGACAAGGTCGCAGCCTTCTGGCGTCACGCACACCTTCAGCACGGCACCGGCCGCCAGCTGGAGGTTCGTCGTCGCGACCACGGTCACGGCGGAATCTGACAAGTCGAACACGCCGCCCGGCCCCACGGAAACATTCCCTTCGTAGGCCGCACACGAAAGCGTGGCCGTCGCGCCTGTACCCATCACGACGAAACCCGACGAGAACGACCATGTCGACACCTCGTACGTCCCGCCCTGCACGACCGTGCGACCTTCGTGCTCGTCCACCGTCTCCGTGAACCGCACCGCGCCCGCGCCGATCTTCGTCACGTCGCCCGGTCCCCAGAAGAAGAGGTTCGACGCCCCCGGGTCGTCGAAGAAGACGGTGCGTCCGCATGCCAACGACACGTCAAACGTGTCGAACACGACGCCGTTCGTGTTGACGCACATCGACACGAGCCCTTCCGGCAAATCCGAGTTCGTCACGTGTACATCCCCGCCGACGGGCGCGAACGTCACGCCGTCGAAGAGAAAGTTCTTCGAATAGCTGCTCTGAACGCCCGCACCCGGACTCCCCAGCACCTGGAACGCGCCCGCCGCCATCTCCACGCGGCAGGAACTGAACCGCGCATAGGACATCGTATCCGTCCACAGCCCCACCGTATGCACCGTGCCCGTGCCGTCAATCCACGATCTGATGCACATCGCCGGCACTGTGCGACATTCAAGGCGTCCGTTGACGGTCATGGTCCAGAGGCCGTAGTCGGCCGCCGCGCGAACCGTCACACCGTCGGGTACGACAAACCGACTGACCGGCACAAACGCCTCCACGTCGAGCGACGCAGGATCTCCCGTCGCCCGACGCAACGTCCCGGCTGCCAGCGTGCGGCGCGCAGAGGCTTGCGGCAAGACCGAGTCGCCGCGCAACATGAGTAATGAGCCGGCCTCCGCCGCGAGATTCGTGGCCGACGGCGCGTCCAGATTGTCCAGCTCCAGCACCCCTGCACGCGCGGAAATCCCGCCCGCGAGCGCCTGCGTTCCCCGCAGAACGAGCGTACCCTCCCCCGCCTTCACGAGGTCATCCGCACTCGCGAGCGACGCGGAGATGGTCACGGTCGTGTTGGACGGCACCTCTATGAAACCCGTCGCCAGGTGGATTCCCGCGCCCCCCACCGACACGTCCGCGCCGAACATGAACCCCTTCACGACAGCATCCGTACAGTCGTTCGTCACGTCGGCGGCATCCGCGAACACCGCGATCCGGCCGTCCGACCACGCCCCCGACACGCCCGTCACGACGTCGTACCAGCCGTGCGCGTCCGACCACGCCCCCGCGCCGCCGCGCCAGCACAGCGCGGCCCCCGGTTCGAAAAACATGCCGTTCATTGCACGCCCCGCCAGAACGTTTCCGGCGAGATCCTCGACCACGGCCCCTTCCTCGACAATCAACCGACCCGTGCCCACCAGCACCGTGTGGAGTCCCGTGGTGTCAGACGGAACCCGAAGCGTGGACCCCGCGCGCACGACAAGCGCCGTCACGGCGGGCAGCGGCAATGTCTCCAGAACAAGCGCCGCGCCGTCACGTACATCAACCGTTCCCGCGAGCGCCCGTACCGACGCGTTCGCCGCTCCGGGGCCCGAGAAGACAATTCCGCCGGCGTCAGCATCGTACAGCGGCAAGTCCATCGCAAGTTCCGCATCTTCAGCCAGTTCCACCCAAGTCGTCCCGACCAATCCCGCCGACGCCTCCGCCGTCGCGGGCACGAGTGCGCACGCCCCGTCGACGTCGAGACGGAACGGATGAAGCCCCGTACCGTAGCGCGCTCCGAAAACAACGGATGTTTCCGCGTCCACCGCAAGCGTTGCGGATGCAAGGGCGATCCGATTCGTCAGGCGCTGCGCGGCGCCGGACAAAGCCCACTGCGGGCCGGGCACTAGACGCAACGCCGCATTCGTCACCGCAATGAATGGGATGTTGCCCGCGCCGCGCAGGACGTTCGTCGCATTCGGCGTACCGCCGCCATCGGCCGTCAGGATGGTGAGCGCTCCATCCGTGCGCGTGGCGTCGCAGGTCTTTCCCCCGCCGCGCAGCGCGACCGATGCGCAGTTGGTGATTCCGCCCAGGTAGAATGGTGTACCGGAAAGCGTCAGCGCGCCCGGTTCGGGACCCGTGAACGCCACGATGCGTCCAACGCCGCCGGGAACGGCCAGCGTCAGGTTCGTCCCGTGGCAGGAGAGCGCGTCCATGACCTTCAAACGCTCTGTCCCCGTAACGACCGCATCGGCGGTGAACGTCGCCGTCACGGCAGAGACGTCTGTCGTGACGCTTAGATCGCCTGCCCACGTGCGCGTCTTCATAACCGTCGGCAAGCCAAGCGTGGGATCGCCGTAGAGCATCTGCTCGCAGAGCGCATAGACGCGCATGCTCGTCATCGGGTAGGCCGCCACGTATTCCTGGCGCGCGTAAAGGTGGGCAAGGCCGATGGAGGCGTCGCCGTTGACGAAGAGCCGGCGGGCCAGAAACTGGGACAGTGAACCCGAAAAACCGTCCGCCACGATGTTGCTGCTCAACTCGGACGTCCACCCGTAGCGGGAATTGTGTACACTCGCCAGAAACCCGCCGATGGGCGAACAGGTGGCGGCGATGCCCAGCGACGGCATGACGACCAAACGTTCGCCTTCGCGCTGTGTCAGGTCGATCGATCCGGTGAGACACGGCACGCAGAAGTCGCCGAAGAGCGTCAATCCCGTCGCCTTCGTGTAGCGATTGAGCGTAAGGTTGACGCCGGTCGTGGACGTGGCCGAACCATGTGAACGGCAGGTCGCATAGAGCATGTCAGTCGCAAAAAAGGCAGTAAGGGCGGATGACATGTTGGGGTACCGTGCGGCGAAGGCCGGCCCCGTTCCATGCAGGGCCTCGACGTCCAGCACCGGCCAGTTGGATGCGATTACGGTGCGGAACATCTCGCGGATGGCGCATTCGGTGTCGGCAACGGGATTGGGGTGCGCGGGGTCCCACAGGTTCGGCACGTCGTCGTAGAAGCAGATTTCCTTCCCCGCATATCCAAGGTCGCGGCTGCCGGACGCATACGTGCGGACCATTTTGCCGCTGGCCACGCCCATGCGGTGCAGGCCAGAAAAGGATGACTGCGTGCCGCGTGCCACTTTGTCCGCGTAGGCCCGCACCAGTTCGCTCGGCGACTGGGCAGTCGCTCCGCCGTAGGCGTAGGGCACGGCCGCAAAGCGTCCCACGGCCACGTCCGGCACGCAGTCGCACGACGCGAATTCGTCCGCGGAGAGGTAGACGCAGTCTCCCGAGGGATCCCAAGGATGGACGATACCGTTCGCGGGATCGTCGAGGCAAGCGTAATACAGATCCGATGGGATGTCGCCGCCCTTGCAGTCCGTGCCCGCATACGGAAGCGCGCAAATGCCGGGCACGCAGTTGGAGAGGGACAGCCGCTCGCCCGTGGCGAAATAGAGTTCGTTGGTGTCGTCAGCTCGCGCGTCGAGCCACATCCCGCCCAGCAGGAAGTGCGTTGTGCCCGCCTGAGCCGCTTCGCGGATGTAGGCATGTACGGACTCCGCCGCGTTGCGACAGGGAAGCCCAGGGCCGAACGGATGCGTCGCGTAGATGGCGTCCGTTCCCGTCACCGCGATGTCGAGGTCGGGCCGCACCGCATGTCGCCGCCCGGCGTAGACCTCCCACGCGGCGCGGAGGTCGGGCGGCGACACGATCACGAAATCAGGGGTACCGCCGACAGCGCCGGCGCAGAGAAGCAGCACGGCCGCGACGGTCCCCTTCATGCTATCGGCCCTATGTGCGGTCAGCCGACGCGCGCGATCTTGCCGCTCTGGATCGATTCGTAGCAGCCGAGCATCGCCTGGATGGTCTGCTTGTGCCACTTGAGGTTGATGAGCGGCGTCTTGTGGTTGCGGATGCAGTCCACGAACTCGTCGATGAGCCCCACCCACTCGTCGAAGTACGTGTACTGCACGGTGTAGCGGTCGTTCGGCGCGCCGTTGTGGTACACGTTCGGGCCGAAGCAGTCGCAGCTGATCATGCCCTTCTCGCCCGTGATCGTCACGTTCACCTCCATGCGCTTGGGGAAACGCTCCCAGCCCGGTCCCGGCACCTTCAGCTTCTCCTCGAGGCGGCTCCACGAGGGGTCGAAGAGGAACGCCGTGCCGTCCTTCATCTTGCCAACGGCCATGAGCATGTCCTCCACCTTCAGCCCGTCGCGCAGGTTCGGCGCGACCTCGGCGTAGATGTAGTCGAAGTCGGAGCCGGTGAGGTGGCGGATGAGGTCGAAGATGTGCGGGTGGTCGCAGAGCGCGCCGCCGCGGAAGCGCGGATCGCCCTTCTTGAGCGGCACGACGCTCCCGAAGCTCGCCTTCGGGTCGCCCTGCCACGGGAACGCCCAGACCGGCGAAAGCGTGATGTTCGTCATCTGCACGGCCTTGATCTTGCCGACGGCCCCCTCCTTCACGAGCTTCTCGAGACGGCGCACGACCGAGTTGTAGTGCATCTCGAGCTCGATCTGGCAGACGATCCCCGCCTTGTCGCAGAGGGCGATCATCTCGTCGTACTCCTTCATGTCGAACGACGGGATCTTCATGGAGAGGATGTGGATGCCCTTCTCGGCGCACCACTTCATCTGCTCGAAGTGGCGGTCGTTCGCGGACGCGATCACGACGGCCTCGATGTCGGGGTGCTTCCTGTACATCTCCTCGGGATCGAGGTAGCACGGAACGCCCGTCTTGTAGAGCTCGTAGACCTTCTTGGCCTCTTCGTCCTGCGCGCAGGACGCCACCCAGTCGAGTTTCTTGTTCTCGATGAGCGTCTGGTAGTACTTGCGGGTATGGCCGTGGGTCATGCCCATCATCGCGATTTTAACTGGTTTCATGGTTTTAAGTTACTCTGTTTGTGATTGTTTTTCTGAGACGTGAGACGCGAGACATGAGACGAGTTGAGACAAAAGACGTTAGACGTCAGACCATCTCGTCTCTCGTCTCGTGTCTCACGTCACCCATTCACCTCACCTCAGACACCTTGATAGCCTGATTAGTGTCAATTCCCTTCTTGACGGCAATCGTCTTCGCGGCCTTCGCCTTGTCGGCGGCAAACGCGAGCGCGGCGGCCTTCGTCGCCTTCGCCCACGCGGCCTTCCACACCTTCGCGGAGGCGCGGCCCTGCAGCAGCGCGAACGCCGCGCGCACGTTCCAGATTTCCTCGTAGGTGAGGCCGAAGAGCTCGGTGTCGACGTCCGTGAACTCCTCCATGCCCTTCGCGTTCGACACGCGGATCGAGGCGTGCGGCGTGTGGGTGTCGACCGTCTGGTCGCACGCGACGCCGCGCTTCGCGATGATCTCGTGGCGGTCGTACGCGGCCTCGCTCCGAGGCAGCCCCGCGCCCACTTCCACGGACACGTTCACGTCATTCGCGAGCTTCGCGAGCACGTTGATCGCGTTTCCGTTCGCGACGGCCATCACGCGCGTGACGTCGGACGCGCCGAGGTACGCGGCGAGGTCAAGTTCCTTCGCGAGCAGCGCCTCGGTGTCCGCACCCTTCTGCGCGAACGACGCGAAGCGGAGCGTGGAGACGCCCTCCAGCGTGCCGTTTTCGGTCATCTTCTTGAGTTCGACGATCTTGCGCTCCATGCGTCCCGGCAGGAGCGGCGTCGATCCGACGAAGCAATGCCCGTCTTTCACGGTGATCTCGCCCTTCGCCGCGCCGTACTTCTCGCGCAGGAAGTCGAGTCCCTTGTTCATCTTCTTGATGTTCATGGTTTCCTTTCTCGTTGAACTGCAAAACTGCTTAACGCGCGAGCGAACACGCGCCTCCGGCTGTTTCTCCGTGCCGCACATTATACCACAAATCCCCGCCGGTTTCCGGAATTTCCGGATTTTCCGGACTTTCCGGAATTTCCGGGATCTCCGGAATTTCCGGAGATCCCACAGGGGACAGACCCCGCGGTCTTCGTCACTTCACAATGACGACAATCCCCTGTTTCTTCTTTCTGGGGCCGGCGACAAAGGCCCCTGCCGTTGGCAGATACACCTTATTCCGCACCTTGTCATAAAATCCAACCATGCCATCTTTCATGCACGGCGCATAGTCGCGCACAAGAACGTATTCCGTTCCCCCTGGCGGAATCTGCCATATCTTCAGACTATGGCATTTACCCCAGCATCGCCTTGTCGCGTCAACCACCCCCATGTGATTGTAGCCGTAAAGATAGAGACTGTATTCGGTGTCATACGAATACCCGCTCGTGGTGATCGTGTCGGATTGGCTGCCGGAGGTCACGGTAAGCACATGCCCGGACGTCACGCTGACACTTGCCGGGCAGACTTCCGTGACGATCGTAAACACCTCGTCCTCGTCAGGCGGAAATGCGATGGTGCTGGCCCCTAACTTCGTACCAATATAGCCTCCATTGTTTCGGACAAGTTCGTATGCGTGAATGCTTTCATTTACGTTGGGCAAGCCGGGGCCGCCGCCAAGCAAGATGGACCTTGAGTTGCCCGACCCGCAGTAGGTGCCGACATACTCGACTTTCGTTCCACGCCTTGTCGTGATGCCCGTATCAAGATACGGTATCGTCTGTGCCGAAGTCGCTTCGGCATATTCAAGGAAGGTGTCCGGTTCGCCATCGCAGACGACAGGCCCCGCCACAAAAGCCCTGCCCGTTGTCGCGCAGCTTCTGTAGATCTTCCGTTCCACCTCGTCGAAGAGCGCGGCCTCGCCGTCGCAAAGGCACGGCTTCAGGTCGCGGACGAGAACGTAGTCAGTGCCGCCATCTGGAACCTGCCAGATGCGAAAGCCATAGCACTTGCCCCTGCTGAACTTGTCCGCTGTACCGTCAGCGTTCCGTGCGAAAAGATACAGGGTTTGCGCCAGGTCCGCCCCGTTCCACGTCCCCGCTGCAGTTCCAGTCGCATCGCCTGTCACGTGAATGCTGCTGTTCGCCCCCGACTGGGTCACTTCGCTGGTGATTGTGAACATCGCATCGACGTCCGGCGGGAATACGACGGAAGTCTTCATCGTGGCCGAATTGTTGTTATAGGCGAGAGAAATCTTACTACTGCAATTGCGAATAAGGCCCCATTCGTTAGCGTTTCCGCCCGTCCCTCCCGCGCTCGCGCCGACAAGGATGTCGCGGTTGGGACTTGAAGGGTTCGGACTTCCATACGTTCCCCTGTACTCCACCTTCGTGCCACGCTTGGCGACAATACCGGTATCAATGTACTGGCTGCCAGTCATGGTCGCCTGCACGTATTCAAGATAGGCCTCCGGTTCTCGAGAGGGAATTTCACTTCCCAGAAGCCGCCCCGACGCCCCGGGAAAGAGGATTTCGTCATGGACGACATCGTAAAGCCCCACTACGCCATTCTTGCTGCACGGCTTCAAGTCGCGAACCAACACATAGTCCGTCGCGCCGTCGGGAACCTGCCAGACGCGAAAGCCGTAGCACTTGCCCCTGCTGAACTTGTCTGCCGTCCCATTTGCATTTCGCGCGAACAGATACAAGGTCTGCGTCAAATCCGCCCCATCCCAATTTCCAGACTTGCTTCCAGTTGCATCGCCTGTCACTTGAATGCTGCTGCTCGCGCCGTTCGTCGTCACTTCACTGGTTATCGTGAGCATCGCATCGACGTCCGGCGGGAATACGACGGAAGTCTTCATCGTGGTCGAATTGTTGTAGGCGAGAGAAATCTTACTACTGCAATTGCGAATAAGGCCCCATTCACTGACGTTTCCGCCCGTCCCTCCCGCGCTCGCGCCAACAAGGATGTCGCGGTTGGGCGCGGAAGGCGTCGGGCTCCCATACGTCCCCCTGTATTCCACCTTCGTGCCACGCTTGGCAACGACTCCAGTATCGACATACAAATCCTCTTTCGCCTCCACATAGGCGAGCCATGCATCTGGCGTTTCGGCCCACGACGGCGAGGGCACCGTCGCTACGCAAATTGCGGCCGCGACAAGCGCGGCCCTCCCGACTTTCAACAACTTGACCGACATGTAATGCTCCTTTGTTACAAGCCATCGCTCCAAGGGAATCCACTTCCCCGAAACTCGGCCTATAATTTAGCATTTTTTTTTGTTTGCCGTCAAGTGGCAGTTTTGGGAAATCGCAGCGGCAAAACAACGGGCAAGGCACCCGTCGTCCCAGTCGCCGCTACACTTCTTCGCTCACGACGCACGCACCGCCGTGAAAGACCATGACGAGCCGATGCAGGGTAACCGGGGGCAATCCGGATTCTCCGGAAGTTCCGGATCTTCCGGATTCTCCGGATGCTCCGGATGCTCCGGAATTCAGCCGCCAGGCTTTGGCAAGCACCGGGTCCGCCGAATACCGGTCGAGCTGGTCGATGGCCTTCGCCTTGATGTCGGCGAGCTGTTCCGGCGTGGGCGCGGGGTCGCCGGCCCTCACGTACTTCATCTCAATGAGCGCCGCGTGCGCGATGTCCGGCCAGCGGTCGAGGCGCGGCGCAAGCGCGATGTCGTAGAAGCCCCCGCCCGCCTCGCGCTCGTGCCTGACGAGATACGGCCCCTTCGCAGCGGTGAGCAAGGCAACGAGCGTCGACTGCACCACCTTCTCCCCTTCCACCGCGTCGCGCACCGCGAAGTTCTCCTTCACGATCTCGGCGAGGATGCCGGTGATGCCATTCCATGCGCCGTTCTCAGCGAACGTGCAGAGGCCGTCGTTGATGTCGAACACGCGCTCGTCGATCTCGTGTACGTCAGAGTATGCGGCTGGAATCATCCTCGCTGCGAGTTCCTTCAGCGACTCGTTCGGTACGCCGAAGACAGCGTTGCCGAACTTCTCGCCCGTGATCGTCGTGATGCCGAGCCAGTAGAGGAGCGAGGTGAAGTTCTCCTTCTTCGTCAGTTCCCGCGCCTGGAACGAATCGACGAGCGGCTCGGAGAGCGCGCCGCCCGCGAGCAGGTTCTCGAGCACGTGGAAGTTGCCGTTGAGGCGACGGTCCATCGTCACGAGGTGACGAATCTTCGCGTAGTCCGTGCGCAGGTTCGCGTCCACCATGTCGTCGGGCCACGTCCTGGCGCGAACGAGCTTGTCGAAGAAGTAGAGCACGAGCGTCGTGTTGGCGACGGCGGGTGCGACGGCGGAGCCGAAGTGGTAGTTGTCGTACCACGCGAGCGCGGCGGCGTACGCCTTGTCTGCGTCAAAGCCGCAGCGCGGGGCGTAGTAGTCCGCCATCGCGCGGATCTCCTCATGGCGGAGGCCTGTCAGGTCCGCGAACTGAGGATCGAGCGAGATGTTCGTGCCGATGTTGAAGCCACTCGTCACGTCGTCCATCGTGACGGGCGAGACGCCCGTGATGAACAGGCGCGCGACGGGCGCCTCGGTGCCGGTCGTCGCCGCCTTGAGTTTCGCGAAGAAGTCCTTGAAGAAGCCGTCGCCGTGGCACAGTTCGTTGTACGCGTTCAGACCGCTTTCGGCGAGGATCGTGTTCGTGAAGTTGTCGTACTCGTCGATGATGACGTACAGTTTCAAGCCCGTGTTCTTGAGGCGCAGGGCGATTTTGTTCAGCTTGTCCCCTGCCTTGGACTCCTCGCGGACAGCCTTGACGAGGTCGGCCGGAAGCACGTCGGCATAGCCCGCGACGAATGCGTCGCAGCAATCGGCGGCATATTTGTTGAACGACTCCTGGACCTGCACGGCGTCTTTGGAAACCGTGGAGAAGTCAAAGCGGAGCACGAGATACTTCCCACGCTCGCCCGTCGGGTTCGCCCCGATGTCCGTACCGGAAAAGAACTCGTCGAACCGGTCGGCGTACCGCACGTCGTAGTACGCCTCGAGGATCGAGGTGAAGAGCGACTTGCCGAACCTGCGCGGACGCAGGAACACCGCGTAGGCGATGCTCTCCAGATCGCGTATCTTCGCGGTGCGGTCGACGAACCAGGCGTTCTTCCGCCTGATCTGCGCGTAGTCCGCCACGCCGTAGAGTATGGGTCTTGTTCCGTCCATCGCCGTACATTATACCACAAATCCCCGTCGGTGGACGGGGATTGGGGATTTTTCGGATTGCGGTTTGAAATTTCTGTGACCTCGCAGAGGCAATCCGGATGTTCCGGATGTTCCGGATTCTCCGGAATTCAGCCGCCAGGCTTTGGCGCGCAACGGGCACCTCGGTGACGATAGACGCGCATCGTCATGCCGCAGGTCTTGCGGAAGAGATTGCGCAGGGTGCCGACGTTCTTGAATCCGCATCGCATGGCGATCCGCGAATCGGAAAGAGAGGTCTGCTTCAAAAGCCGCTTGGCCTCTCGCGCGATTTCATCATCATGTCGAGCATCCGCGCCGGGGTGAAGGACGCGATCGACATCGAGGTGAAGGTCACGAACCTCTGGCCGAACAGGCTCATCGGAGATGACAGGCTCTGTTCCGACGACTGCGACTGGTCGGCGCACAGGAGGGAAAAGACTGTGGTCGAATACGGCATAAAGAGAATTCCGGAATGGGTGAAACAGGGCAGGCGCTCGCCGACGGGGCGGCATACGTTCACGACCTGGAAACACTGGACAAAGGACGACGCGCCGCTGCCGTCGGGACTGCTTGGCCCCGTCGTCTTCCGATTCGAGAAGGCCGGGACTCGTCAGGTAGAACGAGCGGCACCCGCTGCTGATTTCACGCTTGAGAAGTCCGGCGTGCGCGCGACGATCGACGGCGACGGACGGCTTGTGCGGCTCGTCAACACGGCCACCGGGCATGACTGGGCAGGCGGAGGCGCGCTTTGGCGTCTGTACTTTGACAAGAGATACACCCCACCTGGCACCCCGTTCGCCCAAACGCGCGAGGAACGGGACATCGTCGTCGAGGCATCTTGCCAGAAAGCGAAAGTCGAGCGGCGCGGCGAGAGCGTCGTAATCTCCTATCCGTCGCTCAAGTACCGGGACCGGGACCTTGCGATGTCGCTTGAGATCGCCGTCAGCCAGGACGCGGATGGTTCGCTCCGCTTTGCGTCGAAGATCGTCAACGACGAGCCGCACACGATCGTCCGCGAACTGCACTGCCCGCTTGTCGGCGACTGCTCCCTGCCAAGGTGCGCCGAGCTTCTGACGACGGACCTCGGCGGCATGAGGATCAAGAACCCGGTGAAGCGGATCGGCAAGCCCGGCGTGTCGCCGCCTTACATGGACCCCGACCAGAAGTTCCGGCAGTTCGGAAAACTCAAATACCCCGACCATACGACCGCCAACTGCTTTGCCCTGATGAACGACGACGAGGGACTCTACGTGGCGTCGCACGACCCGTCTTTCCAGGACACGATCCACCTCCTGCGGTGCTGGCCTGACGCCAAGGGGGCGTTCACGCGCCTCGAGGCGGGGCTGGCGAAATACCCGAACGTGATGTGCGGGCAGGCGTGGAGCAACTCCTGCAACGTGGTGCGGCCCTATTCGGGAGACTGGCGCGAGACGGCAAGGACGTACCGTGCCTGGGCAAACAGCTGGTGGAAGAAGCGCGTCCCGCCCGCATGGGTCAGGAAGATGACCGGCTGGCAGCGCGTCATCTTCCGCCACCAGTACGGCGAGGATCTGTTCACGCCCGCAGACATGGACGGGCGTATTTTCCAGGCCGGCGCCGGTGCCGGTCTGGATACGCTCCTGTGCTTCGGGTGGTGGCGCCGCGGCATGGACAACGGCTACCCGGACTCGTTCTTCGAGACGGAGCCGGAATGGGGTGGCGACGACGGCTGGAGAAAGGCGATCGCGGGCTGGCGGGCGAGAGGCCTTAACTTCCTCCTTTATTTCAACGGGAAACTCATCGACACGGAAAGCGACTACTTCCGGAAAGGCCCCGGCAGGCGCATTGCGTACAAGACGCAGAACGGGGACGTCTACACGGAGCAGTACCGCTTCTCCGGCACCGGCACCTTCACGAAGCGCTACAACGCACGCACGTTCGCGACGGCCGACCACCGCGAGCCGGAATGGATGAAGTTCCTTGAAAGTGCCGTGGACCGCGCAATCGACTTCGGCGCAAGCGGCGTGTTCTTCGACCAGCTGGGCTATTGCGAGCCCAACGCCAACTGGGACGTTTCCGGCGAGTTCCCAGTGCCGAACGTCCGCACGATCGCTGCGAAGGCGGCGGCGCTCGCCCATCTGCGCGACTACATCGAATCAAAGGGAATTCCCGACTTCGCGATCGGCACGGAGTGCTTCGTGGACTGCTGTGCGCAGAGCGTGGACTTCATGCACAACCTCATCGGGGCGACGGGGCCGGAGAACTTCACGGAATGGGCGCGCTACGCATTCCCGGAATGCATCGTCAGCGACCGCGAGATACGCGACGACCTGAACGTGCCGTGGCGCGTCAACCACAACCTGCTCGTCGGACTCAGAAGCGACGTGGAGATCTACCGCTGCCGGGGGCTTGTGGACGAGACGCCCACGTACCAACGCAAGCTGGCGGAGATCAACCGGCTCCGCGCCGAACATCCGATCCTGACAACCGGGCGCTTCACCGGTCCTGACGGACTGTCCGTCGACTCCGAAAACGGCCTCCTGGCGTATGGCTACCGCGACGGCGACAGGCTGTCGGTCGTCTACTGCACGCCGAAAGACCGTCCGGCATCCGGCACGATCTCGGTCGAGGGCATGACGCCCGCCACGATACGCGTCGACTTGCCGGCGAACGGAATCGGCGTCGCGGAATTCGCGAAATAGCGCCGGAGAGAAGGCTACCTGACGAGAATCATCATTCCCATGTAGCGCTTGAGCAGCAAGCCCTTCTCATCGGGACTGATTCTGTAGCCGTCGGCGTATGACTGCGCGTCAAGGACGAAATCCACGTTCGCTGGCGCGGCGTTCCACGTGACGACGTACGGACTCTCGCTTTTCTTTATGGCGATCAGGTCGGTCTTCCCTGCGAGGTTCACGTTGATAACCGACGGCACCTCCGCCGTTCCGGACTGGAACGTCATGTCGCCGACCACGGCGCTTGCAACGTAGGCTGTCGTGTTCGCGACCGCGTTCGTGAGGTCGAACGATCCCGTGACCTTGCTCAGGTCGAGCGTCGAGCCGTTGCACATGTTTATCGGCAGATGGCACGGCCCGGCAAGGTATCTCCCGTACACGAGAAGGTGCGAGACCACTGTATTCTTCGCCCAGAATGTTCCTTCGTAAACAAGCCCGCCAACATCTGCATTGCCCTTCAACTTAAACCTTGCTGGAGCATACACTTCAACATCAACGTTCGTCGGTCCGTTGCCGTTGAGCCACTCATAGACGCAGTTCCCGCCCGTGAACACCCACTTGCCATAGTCGTTCGAACGGAATGCGCCAAGCCCGACATAGACCGTGCCGTCGAACGTAAGGGTGTGTCCGTTCATCGTAAACCACGCAGTGCCGTCTGGACAAGCGAAATAGACATTGCTCAGCTCAAGTCGCGCGTCGTCTCCCGAAACGACGAACGTCCCGCCGAGAATCCTGTAGGCGTTGTTCCAACCATAGGATTCCGTAGCTGTTTGACTTCGCATCGTGCCCGCAAGGTCGTAGGCGTAGATGCAGGACGACGTGCTGAAGCAGCCGTTCATGTCGTACACAGCGCCCGCGCAAATCTTCACGGATGCGTTCTTCGCACCAAGCGGGTATTTTGTCGTGCCGAGCATCAGCGTTCCGTCCGCCACTTCCGTTCCGCCCGTGTAGGTCTGGCTTTCGCACGCGGCGACGAATGTGCCGTCGCCGTCCTTGACGAGCTTGAGCGAGCCTTTGAACGCGACCGACGCGTTCGTGTTTGTCGTCCCCTCCGGCACGTCGACGTGCAGCTCGCCGCCGGCGGCCGCTGAGGTGAACGCTCCGCTCCCCTCAATCTTCCCGTTCTGGTGGAGTTTCTTCCCGTTGAGGTCCACCGTCACGCCATCGGGTACGCACAGCGAGGGAATCCCGCACCAGTCTGCGTCGGCGGCGAGCGTCGCGTTCCCCGCCTCGATGCGCAGGTACTGCCACGGGATCACCGTGCCGGCGGGCGCGTTCAGCGCGGCGGAGCCGGAACACACGATTACGCGCGTCAGCTCGCAGGGAAGCGCGTCGTCGCCGAGGACGACTCCAGAGGAATTGCGGCACTCCCAGTTGGCGGCGGAATTGAGGCTCGTGCCGTCGCCCGCGCCGGTCCACGTCGCCGTCGCCGCGACGGTGGCGAGCTTTGCATAAACAGTCTTGCCGTCGTCGGAAAGCGAGAGCGCGAAGCGGGAGTCCGTCACGCCGAAATGCGCAAGCACGTCGCTCTCGCCCGCCGGAAGCGCGATGCCGCCCGTGACGAGCGCAATCTCGCCGATGCCGTCGTAGTTGGAGACGTCGAACACGATCTTCGCATCCGCGCCGAACGTGAGCGTCCCGCCCACCTTCACGTCGTAAAGCGGCACGGTCAGCTGAAAACCGTCACCGATTTCCAGCGTCTCAGGCGCGAAGCGCGAGTCTTCGGCGCTCTTGAGCGTGACACTCGCCGGGAGGGCCGCGCTTGTCGCGGCCGCAAGAGCAAGACGCTTCGGCGTGACAAAGGTATCGTTGGTGATCACGACGCCGTCGGCAAACGTCACCGCCACTTCGACTTCCGTATCTTCGAGCGCGGGATAGATCGTGGTGCGCGTCGTGTTCGTCCACGCCTCACTGACTTCATCCCATTCCCTCACCGTCCACGAGGCGAGGCCGCCAGCCCATGCACCGTTTGCCGACACCGTGCGCACGAGGTTCGTCGCGTCGAGCATGGGAAGTGCAGGCGGATTTGCCGCGAGCCATGATATCTGCGCTGGGGATAAAGAGTGGTTGAAGAAGGCAAGTTCATCCAGATAGACTTGCTCCCCCTTGCTGTAGAAATCGTTGCCCACGTTTGTACCTGGAACTTTTGGACCGAGCATCAGCATGTTCACGGCATCAGAAGCAGACGTGCCGGCAGGAACGTTCATCTGAGAAATGCGTTCGCCATCCAGATTGACGTCGATCTTGCCGTCCACCTGATTCCACACGAGGCAGACATGCTGCCAGGCGTTCACTGTACGGAGATTGCTGGGGATCGCCAACAGATTGTTTTGCAAGTCCCCGTAGCCACAGACATTTGCCGGGTTGCCAGAATCCCACGCCAACCGTTCGGTGCGGGAGCCGAGCGTAAAGCCGAAGAACGACATCCAGTCGGCGATGTCGGCACCGGCCTTGAGCCAGAACGACACGGAGAATCCGGAGCCGACGGTGGCGCCAAGCCCGTCCGCGCCCGTGCCGTCCGCCCTGAAGGCCGCCCAGTATTTGGTGCTGTTGCCGACACGAAGCCAGAAACAGTATGGCGCGCCGAAGACGCCCGTATCCCAGTTCGCATAGTCACTGTTCCCCTTCGTTGTCGTATGGCGGTACTTGTAGGCGACACTGTCGCCCGTACCGGAGTTTTCGCATAAAAGGCCACGGTCGCCGGTCGTGAGAAAACGCCAGCAGAGGGGCATGGCGCGGGCGGGACCACCAGTCGGCTGCGCGGGACGGAACCTGCCGAGCCATTTCACCTGCTCCTCAGTCGCGGGGTAGTCGAACACCGCGAGTTCGTCGATGGACGTATTTGTCGCGCCGATGTACTTCGCCGACCGGTCGGTGCCGTCCTCGTTGCGTACCCATCCGCCGAGGATTATCTGCTTCAAATCCCCGGCCGTGGCCACGCGCATCGTCCCGGACTTCTCGCCTCCAATGTAGAGCGTGCAGGTTCCAAGCGTGTTGGTGCCGGGCGCGAAAACAAACGCCGCGTGCTTCCATTCACCCGCAGTCGCCTCCGTGGCCGCTTCGCCTCCGCCGACAGCGTTAAATCTGCTATCGCTGCTTGCGAATATCATGAAGTTTCCGCTGCTCGTGTTGGGGTACTCGCAGCGATAGCACGTGTCTCCAACGCGGAAACCCATGAAGTCGTACCACGCCTTCGACGGAGCGTGGGTCTTGAGCCAGAAGGAAATGGTGAAGCCCTTCGCCGTTCCGCAGCCGAGCGACGAATTGCCGTCGCCAAGCCAAAGCGAATTCTGGGTCGTGGAGCAGAACGCATGGTCCGTGCCCAACGCGCCGCCGGAATAGCCCGCGCCGACGCCGACGGATTTCTCCTTGAGGATGAATTCCGCCGTCCCCGTCCCCTTGTTGACGCCCTCATAGACGAGCGCGCCGTTCTCGACCTTGTCGAAGTCGAAGTAGTAAAGGAGTGATCGGGCATACGACGGCGAGGGCGCCGTCGCTGCACAGATTGCGGCCGCGACAAGCGCGGTCCTCCCGATTTCCAACAACTTGAACGACATACAATACTCCTTTGGTTACAAGCCACCGTTCCGGGGAAACCCACGTTCCCCGAACGCCTACAATTTAGCATTTTCTTTTGTTTGCCGTCAAGGGGCAACCTGGATTTTCCGAACCGGCCTCACTCCCTAGCAGAAGAAACGGGTTTCCGTGCATGACTTTCGCCTCCATGGCTGCGGCTGGCCATCAGCGCACGATCACTATGAACCCCACAGGCGGCGCAATCAGAAGTCCGCTCTCGTCGGCGATGAGGCGGTAACGGGCATTCGCCTCCCCGCAAAGTTCAAACTTCACCTTTGTGTCCGCCTGGCTGACGGCAGTCCACGTTGCGGCGTCCCATGTCATCAGGTAGCCGTTGCGCTTGCCCGTGACGGCGTCCTTCGACCGCGAAAGCGCGTGAATGTCGGCGCGCCCAGAGACGTCGACGGACACCGTGGAGCCTGCAAAAAACGACAGCGTACCCTCCGTGTTGAACGGTGCGCTGAAGAGCGTGAGGTCGAGCGTTGTGTCCGTATGCCCTGCTGCGCCAAGCTGCACCTTGGGGTGGTTGGAGTTGCTTCCGGAAGCCACATTCAGGTTCGGCGCGTACGTTTCATACACCACCGTGGCCGGATGGTTGGCGCCCGTGTCTTTGAGCGATCCGGTCGAGCCGAAGATGAACGACTTCACCGGCGTTATGGCATCGCTATACTGCTGGAGATATGTGCCGTCCACGCGGAACACGCATCCAGTCGCCGACGTCGAGCCTTCGTATGTGTTCAGCACTGACCCTGCCCCGATGGTGATACCGCCCGTGCCGATGATTTTCCTCTTGTTAGGCAGGTATATTCTGCCCGCTTCCCCACCTGCGCCGACGAACGAGAGCGTGTGGCCGTTCATGTATAAGTAACTGTCGCCTGCCGCGTACCACCAGTGTAACGCCCATATCACGTTGCCGCCGATGGAGGCGTCGTCGGAGAGCATGATGTTCTGGAGATATCCACGATTGTCCTGATGGTGCCAGGGGGTGGTCTTCGCCTGGACGGTGTTGATGAGCGCGCCCTTCAGCGCGGCGCCTTCGGGGCCATCGCCCGCGATGTCGTAGTTGTAGTCCCAGGTGATGCGTCCGCCGATGTCAAATTGCCCGCCGCGCTCTACCTTGATTGTGCAGTAGGTCGCGCCGCAGAAGCATGCGTTGGCACCGTTCGGGCTGTCGGATCCGTTGTCGTTGCCCTTCTTCATGTACCCTTCCTTGACGATCGTCGCGACCGGGCCGATGACTGTGGACGTTCCGCCTGTGCCGTAGCCGGGGTTGTTCAGCAGCATGTTCACCTTGCCGCCACCGGTCTTCCACACCTGCATCTTGTTGCCGCCGGTTATAGTCACTTTGGTGTTGTTTATCGTCGTCCCCTCCGGCACCCAGATGTCGAACACGCCTCCCGCGACGGACGATGTGACGGTGACCGCAGTGATGCCTCCCACCACCGTCGGCGGCAGACGCAGCCTGTTTCCCTTCACGTCGATCGTCAGCCCCGCCGCGACCGCAAAGTCCATCCCGTCTCCCATGTCGTAGAACGCCGTCCCCTCCGGCAAGTTCAGCGCCGTCAGCAGAAATCTCGATGGAGAGACGCCGAGCTCCTTGATGGCCTGGTATTCCGCAAAGGAGGAGAAGCGCACCTCGATCTCGCCGGTGACGCCTTCGGTCCACCCGCCGGGAAACTCGGACCCGTCTTCGAGATAGAAGTTCCACCTGCCGGCGGCAAGATCGCGCAGGGCGTAGCTCGGCGTGAGCGTTGACTTCACGAACAGCCCGTCGCTCTTCACCACAATGGTCAGATTCCGCTCCTCGGCTGTCTGCCCGTCGCACACGAGCGAGAAGGTCACGTCTTCTGCCGGTACCACGTTCCAGGCGAGCAGCCTGTTGCCGGCGGAGATGTTCCGCGCACCCGTGTGCACGGCCACGGCAGACCCAGCCTGGAACGTCACGGCCGATGCGTCGAATTCGGAATCGAAACCAGAGACGTCTATTTCCGTCGCAAGATGCGAAGCGTCGCCCAGCTGCACCGGAGGATGCGTGGTCCGCGTGCCGCTCTTGACGTTCGACGGCAGGTTCGGCGCGTATTTCTCGTAGACGACGGTGACGCTCGGATCCTTTTCCGTGGCGCTGTACTTGCCGGTTGCGGAGAACACCAACGACTTCACGGGGGAGAAGCGCTGCCCGCCCTCCATCTGGTAGATGCCGTTCACCACCAGGTCGCAACCGGGGACGGAAGGCGAAGAAGTGCGTACGCGCAGCTCGTTGTCGATCACGATCTTGCCGTCGCCGTTGTAGTTGCGATTCTCACCGGGATAGACGATGCCACTGGCGAAGGTGAGCGTATGGCCGTTCAGCTTCAGCCAGGGGGGATATTTGCCGTGCGACTTCCAGAAGTTCAGCGTCCAGATGCAGCTGCCGCCGATCGAGGCGTCGTCTGAAAGCGTGATGTTGTAGAGGTAGCCGCGATTGCCTTTTCCGTTATCGTCCCATGTCCAAGGATAACCCGTAGGTTCCACGGTGTTGATGAGCGCGCCCTTCACCGGCGCGTCCTCCGGGCCGTCGCCCGCGATTTCGTAGTTGTAGTCCCAGCACGTGCGGCCCGCAATGTCGAACTGGCCGCCCCTCTCCACCTTGATCGTGCAGTATCCCGCGCCGCAGTACATGGCGTCTCCGCCGTTCGGCGAGTCGTTGCCTGTGTCGTTTCCCTTCTTCACGCGCCCGGCCTTCACCACGAACGCCACGGGCCCGGGGGTCGTCTGCGAGCCGCCGGTGCCGAATCCGGTGTTGACCTTCATCATGTGCAGGAAGCCCGCGCCCGTCTTCCACACCTGCATGTTCGCGCCGCCGGTTATCGTGGTAGAGTCGAGCACGCATGTATCCGCGATGCAGAGGTCCAGCACGCCGCCGGCGGCGGAGGAAGTGACGGTGCCGGGGCCTGCGATTCCGTGTACGGTGAGCCGATGCCCCGCAACGTCCACGGTCACGCCCGACGCGAACGTCGCCGTGCCAGTTACGGTTACGTCCTCCGACAGCGTCTCGGAAGCGGCAAACACATGGTCGCCCTCTATGGTCATGGCGGCAGACGAGGGCGCCGTCGCTGCACAGATTGCGGCCGCGACAAGCGCGGTCCTCCCGACTTTCAACAACTTGAACGACATACAATACTCCTTTGGTTACAAGCCACCGTTCTGGGGAAACCCACGTTCCCCGAACGCGGTTTATAATTTAGCATTTTCTTTTGTTTGCCGTCAAGGGGCAATTTTGGGGAAATCCGGATCCTCCGGGACTTCTGGGACCTCCGGAACCTCCGGAACTTCCGGATTTTCCGGCGAGTTCATTTGAGGTAGACTGTAAGACCACGCTTGGTTATGACCATGGAAACGGCCCCGTCGCCGTTGCGCCTCAGAAATGCACCGTATCTTCTGGAGAGGGAATGCAGATTCGACGAATCAATCCGCAGCCGTGCGAACGTCTCGGCCGTGCAGTTCGCGAAGAGCGGGAACTCGTCGCCGATCTGTGCCTCCGCCATGTTGCCTGTCACAACCACCTTCACCGTGCCGGACGCCGCCACGACGCCCGCCGCAGGCACGGTGCGGTTCGCCCCGACGGCGATCGCGGTACCCTCTCCAAGCGAAATCGAAGTGGCCGTCAAGACGTCGTTCGAGATCGCCAGCGTTCCTCCATTCACCACCACGGATCCGGTGAAGGCGCTCGTTCCCGCCGCCGGGCTCATCACGAGCGTGCCTTCGCCCTTCTTCGTGAGCGTGGCCGCACCGGAGATGCCGGAAGTCCACGTCACCGTGTGCCCCTGCGTGTCGAACTCGGCGTCGGCCTCGAGCGCGAGAAGTCCGCTCGACGCATCCGGGCCGCGGATCGCGAAGTCCGCCGTGGCATAGACCTTCTTCGCGCAGCCGACGAACTTGATCCCGTTGTGCGCCGTCGCCTGGCAGATTCCCTGCCCGCCGATGTAGAGGTTCGCGGGATAGACGCACGCATCGTAGCTGTTGATGGAATCGCTCGGCCGCAGCAGGCCGCCCGCGCGGATGACGCTGCCCGCGAATGCCTCGTCGCCGACGTAGCCGAAGTTACCCTCGAAGTTGCCGTTGTTGTTGTACACGGACCTTACGCTGTAGATTCCGTCCACATCCATTTCACCCTGCACCGAAAGATAGACATTGTCGCGGCCTACCGTGACAGAGCCGAAGCGGGCAGAACCGCCATTCTCGATGCGCATGGCGGGCGAGCCGTTCACGTGCGCATTCAGACCCTTCTTCTTCTCCAGCCCGGCCGCCACAAGACGCGAACCCGAAGGAACGGTCCACGTAGGGGCTTCGTTGGGTATGCCCAGGCTGTCCCTGAACGTGATGTTGCCCCTGAAGGTGTGCTCGATCTCGCTCGTGCTCGCGTCCAGCGAGACCCCGAGCGACCACGCCGTTGCGCCGCCGGCGAAATCGACCGGCCCCTGCAGGGAGACTTCGTATCCCGCGACGAACTCGGCGCCGCACGAGACGGTGGCCGTTCCCGTTCCGGCGTTCGACAGCTTGCAGAACGTGAGGGTGTTCGTTGCGCCGCCGTCCGGATTGCCCAGCACGACGCCGGAATTGAGCGCCACGGAGCACACGGTCGCCGACTTGTCCACCACCACGTCGGCGGAAGCCGGGAACACAAGGGCGTCGAAGCGCGTTGGCTCGAATGCCGAACCCGCCGGGCCCGCCGCCGCGCCGGTGGCGCCGTCGGTCCAGTTGCCGGCGTCGGAGAAGAGCCGGTTGCCCGTGGCGTTGGTCCACGTGTAGGAGCGCGAAGCCGGCGCGGAGGCGTACGCCGCCACTTCGGCGTATCCCGCGCCGCTGTTGTCCTGACCGGTCGGGAACACGATCTTCAGGCCCGTCACGCCTCTGGCCAGCGGCGCGCCGTCCACGCGCCTCAGAACGGCGCAGATGCCTCCCG
>Ga0310695_10003082_pt1 | contig 33492 bp, 23 predicted proteins | sample RumenRJG_04DNA_FD_203882 | JGI IMG/M metagenome (GOLD analysis project Ga0310695, IMG submission 203882) | Bovine rumen microbial communities from Lethbridge, Alberta, Canada - RJG_04 (v2) (version 2) | ecosystem: Host-associated > Mammals > Digestive system > Stomach > Rumen | place: Canada... | reverse complement strand
AGAAACCATTGTCCGCGATGGCTTCACCACGGAACAGAATGTACCCCTGTCCTTTAACTGGACGGTCCTCCTCTGCTATTGAGCCGTCATGTTTGAAACCCAGGGCGTCCAGTTTAAGCTGGACACCATCTCTCAATATGTTCCGCGCCTCAGAGGCGAACTTCTTCAGTTGCGTCGTGTTCATTCCTAATTATCTTTTGGTCTCAAGATCTATTAGATTACTTTAATTTTGCCAATACATTACCGAAAAGGGCATAGTTTTTAACCACACCGTCATCGAGGTCAAAGGAGATTTGCTGGTCGGCCACCAAATGGAGGGCGTCGTGATACTCCAGACATTCTATCAGGTCTTTTTGCATCTGTTCCTTGACACGCCGCTCATTCGTCTTCAACGTGGATGCTCGACTCTCCATATCGGCGATGCGGTTCTTGAGCCATTCGATGTGTGGCAGTAGGTATTTCGAGCGTATCTGCTCCACTGTATAAGCATTCATTCGGTGCATATAGGCTAGACATTGGAAGACACCTTTCTTGCTACTGAACAGCCAATAGATGGGGCGGTTCTGATACATTTTCTTGTGATACTTCCAAAACTCCTTTTGCATGTATTTCTCTATGGTCATACCCAAAGCCTCTTGAACGAAGTTGATGTTCTCTGTCAGCGAGTCTTCCCCAAAAGCAATACGAAGGAAATCTTCTACCCGTTTGTAGCCGTTGTCAGGGAAGTTGGCGTATTGCGATAACAACGGGATGATGCCGTCATCATCGATTTCAAACTGCTGGCCGCGGTAGTCGTAAGTACAAACCTCCTCATCGGTAGCATTGGGATGTGCAATCCAAAGGCCGGCCTTATCAAGGCGGTAACGCCCCATCCAGCAGCCGATGGCGTATGAAATGAGTTGTTTCATCAGAGCATCATCATGCCAGACGATTTTGCTTTCTTCTATTGATATCTCTCCTTGCTGGAGAATAGTAATCTCATTATGTGGTATATTTGGTTTCAGTTCATCATGTAAACCATAGATTTCAATGAACTGGCGGTTGAGTTCCTCTTCATTGTGATGGAGTTGTTTAAACTTATCTTCCCAATATTGCTTGAATAAGTTGACCAATTTTTTCAGATTGTCACATATAATTGACTGCTGGAAAGAAATGAGAGGAGAAGTTTCAAAGTCCCATGAGGTTTCATGGGCGTCCCAGTCTTGCTTGGAGATAGAAATATTTTGATTTACGAATTGTTCTATAACCAATTCTGTATTTAAAATAGCAGGAATTTTACCAATGTCACCAGGGTTTGCATTAAGTGATGGATTAATTATCTGAGCGTAATACCTAGATACTTCAGAATTAAGAAGTGCCAAAATATAATTTAATTTGCTCATCTCTGAAGGAAAACATGCATTAGAAGCCGAACTGAATAGACAGCCTTTTGGTAATAACCTCATAGAATTTTTACCTGAAGTAATAGAAGTCCAAAAGATACCTTTTTTGAATATATAATCCAAATTTAGATTAACAGCTCTAACTCGGCTACCGTCATCTGTTAACTCTGTCTGCAATCTATATCCATCATTTTGCCAATTAACTATTTCTTCCAAATTGCCATACCATTTCCTGTAAGTACCTCCATTTGCATATGGGAACCATTTAAAAATAGACTTTTTTGCTTCTTCTCTGGAGAAATTAAAACCAATAGTATCAAATGAGATTTCAAACCAAGATCGTACAAAAACAGCATTTAAACCAGTTGCCATTCCTTTCCTAGTACTTGATAGAGATGCAACATTGCTGCCGTCGAAAGCATTGAGAATTCTTTTACTAACCCAATATCCAATCGGGCTTCCTGGTATTTTCTCAAAACGTTCTTGATCCACATCAGGATAGTAAACCTTTTCTGTATATTTGATCTGAGCTTCTATGAACATTCTTTCTTTGTCTTCACAATTCTTTCCATCGACAAGTCTAAAGTAAACACCCTTATTGCTTTGTTGATGGATCTTTGTTATTACATAGGCCGCATTCTGTACCACCTCACCACTCAGTTCATCGAATGTTCGGGGACCGAGATGCAAGAGGGAGTCAACATGCTCGTTGCCGAGTAGGGAACGACGCAGTTTCTCGAATGATGATAAAAACATCCAAGCATGCATATTAATCATACCATATTTGCCCTTAGTAGTTAATCGTTCAACGGACAACACCATAAAGGTAGAGAAAAGGTCTGTCTTTCCTTCCTCATAATTTCGCTTCACATAATCTGAGAGTATAGGATTCATGTTTCCACCACCCATATATGGCGGGTTCATCACTAATGCGGAATATTTCGCCGTGAGAGCCAATATCAACTTGAATGAATGGAACAGCTTTTGGATGTTCTCAGGAATGATTGATTGTTGCTCCCATTCTTTCAACCGTATGGAGATAGCGCCACGAGTACTGTCAGACAAATCGAACTTCATGATACTGCCTAAATTCTCCGCCTGTTGCAAGAGTTTGAAGGCATCCTCCGTCTCTTGCAGCATCTTCTGGTTGCCGCCAAGGAAGAAATGAGGCAGGGTTTCCCTCACTTCATTGATGTCGAGCGGTGATGGCATATCCAACACCTGCGGCATCACCTTCGCATCCAGGAACGATGGTTCTTTCTGACATGCCTTCACCAGCAAGGCAAACTGAGCTAGCTGCTTGGCTCGTGTATCAAGATCAATGCCGACTAGGTTCTTCAGGAATATGTTCTCAATGGCTTTCCTACGGCTATAGCCTTCCTCAATATAAAACAGGTATAACAAGTCGAACATCTCATTGAGGATATGTCCTGAGCCACAGGCCAGGTCGCCCAAGAGCAGGTCTTCGAGGGAATCGTAATGATAGATGGCTTCGTCAGGTGTTGGCTCTGACGGTTCCACGAGATACTGCATCTTATCACGCATTTCGGTGTCGTAAGGGTTGTTGTCAAGATAGATGCGTCCCAACGTGTTCTGCACCATGTACTTCACAATCCAGTTTGGAGTGAAGATCTGTGTGGCGGCAGGAATCTCATCAGCGGCGAACTTCCCTTTCTTAGCAAAGACCTCGTCTTTTTTCTCGGAGATGTAGAACTGGTAAAGCCATCCTATAAGTTCCGGCGACTTGTAATCCTCTTCAACGATGAAGTCAGTATTGTTAATCAAGTCAACGAACCCACCCTCGGCAATGATGTTCTGAGGCAAAAGAAGTGTGGTATAGTCAGTCACGCCACCGAAGCATTTCTTGATGACGGGGTTGGACTCACAATAAGCCGTGATGAGCAAGGCGAACTGCTCCTGCGACCTTGTTCCGTCATCGATGATGGCCATGAGTGCCTCACGGTCTGCAGCGGTCATCTCAGGCAACTGTCCCTCACGGGCCTGGCCCAGAATAACGGGAATGCGAGTTATGGGAGAGGTATATTCCAACACAGGCGCAATGAAACCGTTCCTTGCCATGATGCGGATGGCCATGAGGCGGTTGAACCAGGTATAAGCCGCTTCCTCACAAACATCGGAGAAACCCTTCTCATTTATGCGATGGTAGAGCGACTCCCATCTCTCATAGAAACCATTGTCCGCGATGGCTTCACCACGGAACAGAATGTACCCCTGTCCTTTAACTGGACGGTCCTCCTCTGCTATTGAGCCGTCATGTTTGAAACCCAGGGCGTCCAGTTTAAGCTGGACACCCTCCCTCAATATGTTCCGCGCCTCAGAGGCGAACTTCTTCAGTTGCGTCGTGTTCATCTTACTTTCCTATTTTGCTTATTTCACCATAATGGAATCACCATTGTCAATGTAGTCCATCAGTTGCTGTCTCAACCTTCCCAAATATTCATCTACGTCCGCAGCTGTTTTAAGGGGACGGACGGTTTTTGTTTTCATCGAAATCAACTTTGTTGGAAGTGGCTTCGGACCTGGCCCTGGGGTTGGTACCGGCTCTACCATCTTCATAATCTTTGCAACCTCCGCCTCATAGAACGGCTGCGTATCGAGTTTGGAAACTAAGAACAAGATATCGTTGTGCGTGAGGATTTCGTCTAGCACATTGCGGTTTACTGCATATTTGTCAGCCTTCACTTCCTTTGCTATCTTTTCCAATTGCGAGAAGGTTTCCTCATAGGCATCAGTAATTTGCTTTTTCAGTTCCTTAACCCTTTGGTCAATCTTGAATCTAAGCTCCTGCATAAGCTTCCTGTAAGTAGGCATCTTGTCGATAGGCCACTTCTCTGTTGTGATAGCACACATCGCCTCAACAGCAGGTTTTGTGTCTTGAGGAAGCTCTGAGAAATTCAAGGAGTTCTTTCTTACGAATTCCAGATACTCCTTGTATTTGGGAAGCTGGTCTTCTGCGAAGGATTTTGCCAATTTCCATTGGTCGAACACCTCTTTTGCTTCCTCCCTTCTCTTATTCACCGCAGTGAAGAAATTCTCCTCACCACGTGTTTCCTTCCAGTCATAAACGATATCCATAGCTGCCTTCACCACAGGTGCAAAAGGATAGGAAGCAACCTGCTCATAGATGGTGTTCATATTGCGGTGCAGGTTATTGAGTATTCCCTGACATTGTTTTGCTAGCTCAACCACATCGAGACCTGTCAGAACCTGTGCATCATTGAACACATATTTCCAGCTCTTCATAAAATCATCTACCAGCTGTTGCGGGATGACACTCGCCTGTCGGACGGCAAAACTGTTGCGCTCACGTTGTACGTTGGAAGCTATCAGCTGTCGGTCAACTTTCTGTCCATTGAATGCAAACTCCCTCAAATGACGGCGCACAAGTTCATTGACAAAGTAGATGGTAGCTGGTTCACACCATCCATACGGAGCTTTCTGGAAATATGAGATGATATCTGTAAGCGGAACTTCCCGGAACTGACGTTTCAGGTACTGCTCCACTTGGGCTTCTGCCTCAGAAAGCGGCTTGATGTCATACTCACCCGGTTGGATGGTCCGCAAGATGGCCTGTTTGAGGGTGTCGCTGTTAGACGGCACATTGTCGGCACAATGTGCATAAGTGTAAATACGATCAAGATGACGCTGCATAGAGTCCACATAGCGTTTGTTGCCCTTGGACACTATGTCGGCGGAATTCCAAACAGTCTGCCCCGACACAAAGACACACTGGTCAAACAAATCGTGGAACTGCTTTTCAATGCGTTTCTTGAATAAGTCAGCAGCACGGCGGCGGAATTCTTCCAGTGTCTTCTTGCGTTCCTCGCTTGTTGCCTGGTTGTCACGCAGGTACTTCTGAACCTTACAGTATTCAAAAAGGTCGTTTCGCAAATTGATATTCTCAGCATAGTCATCCGCCATGAAGAACACCAGACGGTTGTCGTTATTCTTAAGAGCGTACTGCGCCGGTGTCTGTCCATCTGATTGAATGAGAAACTCTATTTGGATGTCAGCATTGTTAGCCAAGAAGTTCTTACCCAACACGCTGCCGCCCACTGAGAGGCGTGCAGTGTGGAACGTCTCACGGTTGGTCGGACTGACATAATTGTCAAAAATTTCACGCAGTTGATCCGCCAAGGTGTTGTTGTCAACAGAAACGCTCTCGATTTGCCCTGCTACCGTTGACTCATCTTCTGTGTAGAACGCCCAGACATCCTTCAAACCATGGCTCTCGTCCTCAGTCAAAGTATGAATGATATTCTTCTGTCTCAAGAATTCCAACACCTTTTCCACGTCATTCTTGAGCGTAACCTTTTGGGCATCCACATCCTTCATCAAGAGGGTGGTGATGTTATCGACTGTTGCTGGGAACACAAGTCTGTCATCCTCTTTCAAGTTACAGATCATGAATAGCACATCCACCACCCTTTTGCCAAACTGCGGGTCACGGGGATAGTGTTGAATGATGTTGTTGGCATTGGCAATAGCACGCTGTCCACGTGCCATCAGTGACCCCTTGAAGGTGGAATTGTAGAAGGCGTCGAAGGGAATGAAGCCACCCAGTTGGTCATCCTTATGACTCTTTGCCGTGGTATGTGTCACCTTGATGACCGAGCGCTCGCTATCCGTAACCTCCTTTTCAACGAATCCTAAATCACGGAAAGCCTGGAACACCTGCTTGATGAGCCGGAACTGGTAAGGAACGAAGGGATAGAAATCGACGAAAGATTGTTGGGAACTGAATGCGTCATAGCCCGTAGGGAGCAGGAACTGCGTGTCGATGGCCGTACGCTTTTGGCTGTAGAGCTGTTGCAGCGCAGCCATGCCAGTACCGTTCTTCTCCAGGATACGCTTCTGTGTGATGTATTCGGGCTGAGTGCCCTCCAATGACACCTTTACCTCGAAACGTCCCATAATCTTGCCGTAATCCTCCGTCGTCTCCGTGATGTTGCAAGCGGTAAGGATTTCCGAAAGATCCTGCTGTGCTGTGCATGCCACCCACACCTTGTCATCGCAAGTCTCATGCAGCATGGTTACAATCTCCTGCAACTGAAGCAACAGACCACGGTTGGCATTGATGAACTGTGACACCTCGTCAGCAAGGAACAAGAGGCGGAAGTCACGACCCTGTTTGCTGACATATTCCTTCAGTTCCTGGCAGAACGTCTGAACGCTCACCACGGTCTTATTATCCTTGATACAGTCACGAACCACGTCAATGGACATATCAGGCACCAACTGCTTACCTATCTGCAGGATGGTGTCCAAACGTGATACCGCCAGACTACTCGCCTGGGTGTCCCAGTCTGAACGGTTCTGCTTGACGATATCTTTGAATTCCTGTAGCTTACCCGCCTCATCCAACACTTTTTCAAAATGCTGAGCAAGCGAGATATTGAATCCGTTGTAGCCACGGAATTTGTTGAACTGGTTCCAGAACGACTCTACGAACGTGGTGGAGAAATTACCACGCACGTTATGTATCGACCCGATGTTGAACATGATGGTCTCTATAGTGGCCTTGTTCTCCAACCATAGTATCAAATCCTTCACCTCAGCCATCGTGTAGTTGAACTTGCTCTCCGCACACTGCATCGGATCTCTCTCCACAGCAGCCTCCTTGAGTCTCTTCAATGCGTCTGCCTTGTGGTCATTGGACATACAGTAGCAGAGGTATTTGAGGAAATGCGACTTACCTGAGCCAAAGTAGCCATTGATCCAGATGCCGTCATGTGAATAGTCACGGTTCTTGACATGCAGGAGGATCTCACACAATCCATTCAGAATCTCGTCGGTGAAGACATACTCCTCTATTTCGGTTTTGATGGTCTTCGCGTCATCATCGGTGACGGAGACGGCAGGATTGACTTTGCGGTCAATATCCTTTTCGTAAATTTCTCTAAGAATCATATCGTCAATTTATTTTCGTTATCGTTGAGTAGTAAAGTGGCACGGTAGGTGTTTTGGTCATAGAGTCTGTTGAAAAGCCGGAATGAGTTGCCGTCTTTCTGTCCGGGATAGAACACTATGATCTTGTAATCGCTGCTCAGGTTGTATTTTTCGTACATCGTCAGCAGTGTGCTTGTTCGCAGGTAGGGGTACATCTTGCCCATTCCATAGAAGATGATGAACGGCCGTTCTTTATCATCGTCGATGCTCTTATGGGCAAGAATCTTCTCATGAAGGTGGCGCAGAAACTGCTCACCATTTGCCTGCTCTGTGAGCATTTTCGTCGCCCCCTCGGGGTCGCGCTTGTCCACATCGAGGACATCATCCAGATAAGACACGCCCCATATCACCTGTTCTTTCAAGAATGCAACAAACTCCTCGAAGATGTCGAGAGCAAGCAGGTCTATGAAGTTGATTGGTCGCAGCAAGGACTCTTTCAGTTCAATAATCTGCCTGCGAATCTCGTATTCATTCTCAGGAGGATATTGAAATACATAGAAGTTGTAGAACAAGTCTCCGTTCTCCGTGTCCTGAAATCCTGGGTCGGACAGTTTTCGGTATAGTTCGTCGACGGTCATAAGCTTTCTTTTATTCTTTGAATTTCATATGGTTCCAGGAAACAGGCTTGCAGGAACCAGTCCTGCCCCATTTCTATATAGATTCGATAGTCGTTGTCATTGAGCCGAGGTGACTGAAGCATACCTTTTGCATCCAACAACTCTGCTCTGCGCATAAAGGTGAGGAAAGAACTAGCTACACGGTCCTTTGTCTCGTCACTCCAGTCATCCACAAAGGAATCACTAGATGCTATCTCGTATATTTCAGCCATCGCGTCCCGCTTGGTGACGATGCGGTTAGCAGAACTCCATTTCTTCAATGCCACGTTGATATGCAGGTCGAAGAGGATGCGATAGGCTTTCAGGCACACGAAATACATGGCTACCTGCTGCTGTGTCTTATCCATGTTCTGATACCGCTCCCAAAATTTCAGGGGAACGGCTTCGAACCTGCGCTTGAACTCTGCAAAAGCTCTCCTTCGTGTCTGGAGAGATTTCATCTTGAGGATATTGCTCTCCGATATCTCTCGGCTAATCAACTCCTCACTATTATCATCCATCAGCAGGGGAAGACAAGCTGTCATCTCATCCAACATGAAACTACATCCTGTCAGCGATGCTGAATAAATGCTGTTAGTCGTATTTTTAGATTTTGCCATAATGCTTGCAAATATTACTTATCTGTGCGCTCTATCTGCACTGGGAGGTATTTTTTTAGGTTTTCAGATAATATTTCTTGGATATGTTGTCGATAAGACAGCGGAGACAAAACCTCCACATCTCTGCCGAGAGCCAGGATGTGGTGGTCTAGTTCATAATTCGGCCTCACCTCGATGGAGAGGACGTGCCCCTCACGGTCGACAATTGCCTGTGAAGGATGAAGGGGTTTTGAAACGACGTATGGGAATTGCTTCTCGGTAAAACGGAGAAGGATTTTAATCTTCTCCACATCCTTTGGAGGTATCGTCACCCCAATGACATCATCGAAGTAATGTTCGAAATCAATGGTTTCGTTGGGAACGAATGGGATGTCCTCCATCGTCTCTATGGCCATGATACGGTCGAGAGCGAAGTTGGTGATGGTGTGCCAGTCATTGTCCATCGCCAACAAGAACCACCGGTTGTTGTATTGCCGGGCATAGTAAGGATGGACGGTCTGGATGCGTACCTCACTATCCTTCTTATAGCTTCGGTAGGTAATGCGCAAGACCTTGTGGTTGGTCATCGCCTCAAAGAGTTGAGGGAGATATGAAAGACCTTTGAGCTCCTTGTTCTGGTCAAATCCTATGACTTTCTCGCTCTCACCGCTCAGGTTGAATCGCCACTCGAGGTTCGAGATCACCTCCTCCACCCACTCGTTGTTAGCCAGTCCCCGGAAACGGTTCAATGTCTGAATGGCCAACTTCAGCTGGTTGGCTTCCGCCTTTGTGACCGGCTGGTTGTTAATGGAGAAGTCATGAGACTCATAACGGTAGAACACCTTACGTCCTATCTTCCTTCGCTCAAGGGGAATACTCCACCCCTCCTCGCTCTCCATATATTTGATGTCATCGAAAATCTGGCGACGGCTGACACCACCAGTGTCGTTGTAGTGCATTAATGCTTCATTGCAACTAGCAATGAGGTCATCGATATAGTACCGACGGCTGAAATCACGGAAACACTTGTCGAGTGTCTGATAACGAATAGATGCGTTTTTGTTAGTAGGCATAAGGTAAAGTGTCTTTTCAGGTGTTGTCTCTTTGACATGCAAAGATACGATATTTGGACTAATTTCATACATTATTTAATAAGAAAAACAGAAAAAAATACCCTTTTTCGTTGTTTTTTTATGATTCATGCAAGAAATTTCCGCTTCTGTGCAGATAGGCCGCACTGTTAGGCAAAAAAGTGGTGTTGTCAGCAAGAGGGAAATGAAGAGTCTTAGCTCCGTAAATGGACTAAATTTGAAGTCCAATTATAAGTTCCAAGACGTGTCATCGAAAATATGAGAAACTTCAGGAAAAAGTTTGAAGAAAGATGACTATGCTGCAGAACACTAAGAAGGTAAGGGACGACAAAATTAAAGTCACCCCCCTACCCTTTCCAGTATAATCCAAGAAAATGAAGATAGTATATGTCTCATGTGATATCAGCCTATGCAGGGGGAGAGTTGTCTTTCTCCCCTTCTGCATGGCTTGGACATCATTCACATGAACATCTTGCTGTTATTTATTGATGGTCTTTTTACCATTATTGATGACAATACCCTTAGCGTGGGCATTGACCCGCTGTCCATAGGGATTGTAGAAGATGTCTGACTCGCTGTTGCGTTTGAATTCAACGGAGGAGACCTTGTCGGTGGTACCATCAGCATTGTTGAACACAAAGGTGAGGTTTGCGTTGCCTTCAACATCGGTCTCGCCCTCAATAGCTGAGGAAACATCTTTCGACAGTTGGAGATATGACTTATTGTAAGTCAACCAACCATCTTTGTAATAGATTTTGAAACGCCCGTTGTTGAGACCGTAGTTCACAATCAATACGTTATCCTCATTCTCAACGGTCATGTGAACATACTCATCATCGTTGGCCGTCCCTGCCATCAGGTTATCCTCGAACGAAGAACCGGAATAAGCCATGGCATCATCCATGAGCCACTGACCATCAGCACCCTGTGTGTAGTCATGCTCACCTATCTCGTAGTAGTATGTGTAACCAGGTGTGCCGCGCAACACCACCCCCACATATTCATCCACACCTGGGTGGAGGTTTCCTTCACTGTCAGTGACATTGGCCTTGAGTCGAGAGGGGATGTACTTAATTTCATTGAGGAAGACCAAACGGAGGTCACCATCCACATCCTCCACGAGATAAGCCCTGAGCGGCTCCACGCCCTCCGGCAGGTTGTCGTTGGTGTGTGAGAGGTCCACGTCGAAATCACGGCACAGCGTCTTGTAGGTTATGGGAGAGCCAGAGGCGTTCTTCATTGTGAGAGGAATCTTGTATGACACATCATGGTCAAAATCGACAGGTCTGTTCATGGATGTGTATCTCGGATCCTGGATATATGTCCCCGACCATTTTCCATCAGGATATTTCTCATGATAGACAGACGGCTTGACGAAGAACGTGGTCTTGCCATAAGTGTCCATCTTGTTGCTGGTATAGACTTTCGTCCTCTTCAGCGTATCGGGAATCTCATCATTCATGATGAAGATATTCAAGAGACGGTTGTAGTTCCAATCGACTATCGAAGTCGAGGTACTGGCGCCAACGATGCTTGGTGTGGTGATGTTGGCCGGAATGGTGTATTCATATATCTTGTCATCCTTTTGTATCATACCTTCCGCATAATTGTCAAGGTGCGACGGCAGGGTGACATGGGTGAAGAGCGTACAGTTTTGGAAGGCCTGCTTGCCGATAGCCTTTACGGAGTTTGGAATTTTGATAAGCCTGATGCTTGTACAATAAGAGAATGCTTGTGCGCCGACTTCCTCCACATAGTCAGGAATGGTGAACGAAGGAAGACTGTAGCAGCTTGATACCAGGCCCTGAGGAAGGATCTGAGCAAACCAGTCCACCTTTGTCAGGTTCTCACATCGATGGAAAATACCAGTCTTCATACCAGTCAAGTTCGTCTCAGTCACCGATTCAGGAACGTAAGCGTATTTCAGGTTCTCGCAACAGCTGAACGCTCCGTCTCCAAGAAACTCCAACCCATCATTCAGAAACACGCTGTCCATGTCACAAGCGAAGAACGCCTGGTAGTCTATTTTCTTCAGGGATGAAGGGAAGATGACTTTCGTGATGCTGCCGTATCTTTGATGAACAGCGTAGCTCCCTTCGTTGTACCTCCCATAATTCCCGTAACTCCAGTTAGAAGCATGGAAAGCATAGTTTTCTATGGTTTCCAGACCTTCGGGTAGAGCCAGTAGTCCACTGACCCCCGCATTCTTGAACGCCCAGTTCTCAATGGTCTTCAGCTTGCAACCCTCCGGAAAAGTAAGTGGACCCACATTCTGGCAGGAATAGAAAGCATCGTTCTTGATGGTGACCAGGCTCACGGGGAACACCAGGTTGCCCAGACTCTTGCAGCAACTGAAGGAGAAACGCCCGATGGTCTCCAGGTTCTCTGGGAAGTTGACGGTCTTCAGGCTTCCTCCCACACAGGCATATCCAGCGATGGTCTTGGTGTTCTCATCTATCGTGTAAGACTCCAGTCCACCTGGGATGAAGTACAACGTGGTCTTGTCCGGGGAATACACCACGCCGTCGAAAGACTTGTATTTTGAGTTGTTGATATTGATTTCCATCAGTTTCGGACAGAACACAATGGGACCGTCGGTGCTGTTCGCCGATGCAGCAGGGTATTTGAAGGTCGTGAGCGTGCTTGGAAAACTGAGTCTTTCCAAAGAGGGCAGACTGTTCAAAGCCCTCGTGTTGATGGTCTTCAGCTTCGAGTTGGGAGAAAAGACAATCTCTTTCAAGTTAGGAAGCTCGTAAAAGCAATCCGAAGGAATGCCAGTTATCCTGTCAGACATATAAACTATTTCCAGACTCTTGCACCCATAAAACGCAAATTCGCTGAGCGAGCTTATCGTGTTGGGCAAGGTGATCTCTTTCAGAGACTCACATCTGTTAAAGCAGGAAACAGGCAGTTCTGTGATTCTGGGGAGAAACTCCACGTTTTCAAGGCTCGTGCATCCATAGAAGAGATTTCTGCCTATCGAGGTGACAGATTTGGGAACAGATGCAGTTTTCAAGTTCGTGGCATTGTAGAAGACACGAATACCAATCTTATTCACTCCTTCGGAGATGACCACGTTTTGGATGGCTGTGTTGCCGAAGAAAGCAGAGTCGGCCACCTCCGTGACCTGATATTCAGTACCATCATACATGACAGTCGCCGGTACTGTCACATCCGTCATATCCGCGTTCAATCCCTTGAAAGCGACAGTAGAGTCAGTGAGGACCTTATAGGTATAAGCATCCACTGAAAATGTGCTACCCACGGCCGCGTTGACGGCCATGGCAAATACGAGTGTAGCTACACTCAAAATAAATCTGAGATGTTTCATGTTGTTTGAATGTAAAATTTGGTCCGCTAACGAATTAAAGGGCTCATGGCCGAAGCCATCTTAAAGAAAAACATACAACATTGAAAGGTTGGATGCGGTGCTCGTGAGGAAGCACCATTGTCCCACTCTTTTTTGAATGTGACTGGCATCATCCCCCAAGCGGATAGGATATGCTCTGTTTGACAAAAGTTCATGTCTCTCAGCCAAGATGTATGGTCCAAGAAAAAAGCAGAAAGTATTTCCACCATGTGATGTCTGCCGATGCAGAGGGAAGTTTATCTTTCTCCCCTACTGCATGGCTTTGACATCATTCACATGAACATCTTGCTATTATTTGTTGATCTTCTTTTTGCCGTTGCTGATGACAATACCCTTGGTGTTGGCATTGACACGCTGTCCACAGGGATTGTAGAAGATGTCAGACTCGCTGTTGCGCTGGAACTCAACGGAGGATACCTTGTCAGTGGTTCCGTCAGCGTTGTTGAAAACAAAGGTGAGGTTGGCATAGCCGTCAACATCGATGTTACGCTCGATGGCATCAGACACGTTCTTGGGCAGTTGGAGGTATGACTTATTATAGGTCAGCCACCCGTCTTTTTTATAGATTTTGAAACGGTTTTGGTTCAACCCATAATTGACAAGCTCGTCATCGTTCTCATTGATGACAGTCCTGCGTACATAGAAATCATCGTTGGCATCTCCAGACATGAGGTTGGATTCAAACAAGGAACCTGAGTAAGCCATGGCATCATCCATCAGCCACTGACCATCCGCACCCTGTGTGTAGTCATGCTCACCTATCTCATAGTAGTAAGTGTAACCAGGTGTGCCACGCAACACCACGCCGACATATTCATCCACACCTTGATAGAGACTTCCCTCACTGTCGATGACATTGGCCTTGAGTCGTGACGGGATATACTTAATCTCATTGAGGAACACCATCCGCAACTCACCGTCCACATCTTCCACGACGTATGCCTGAAGCGGTTCAACACCTTCCGGCAGATTGTCGTTGGTATGGGTCAAATCCACGTCGAAGTCACGACAGAGTGTCTTGTACTTGATGGGATTTCCAGAGGCATTTGTCATTGAGAACGGAACTTTGGGGCTGACATTGAAGTCATACCACTTGCCTTCGGAGTATTTTTGCTCAAATACAGAAGGCTTGACATAGAAGGTAAGGCCATCGGTGTTGGGCTGGTTGAGAAGATCCTCCTGAATCTGGTCAGCCATAATGAAAATGGAACTGAGATGGCCGCTGCTCTGGATCATGCCCGTCTCCGTCACATATGCTGGGATGGTTATCTCTGTAATCCGGTCGGACCTGTCGATGAAGCCCACACCGCCGTTCTTGGCATTCAGGCTGTCCAAATGTGAGGGAAGGGTGATATGGGTAAGCGACGTACAGTCATTGAACATGCTTCTGCTGATGCCCTTCACGCTGTTGGGAATCTTGACCACCCTCAGCCCCGTTTTCTGGAAAACACCCGGATGGTTGTTCAGATAGAACTGCTCGAAGTTGGTCACACTTTCCGGGATATGGACGGACTCGAGACTGGAGCAGTTGTAAAATGCCTCCTGCTCGATGATCTTCACCGTGCTGGGGATGCTGATGTCCTTCAACTTGGTGCAATGGGCGAAAGTCGACCTCTTGATCTGCGTCGCCAGCTTCGGCCATTCAAAGCTCTCCAACGATGAACAGCTGTAGAAAGTCATGTTTCCGATAGAGCTTACGGTAGCAGGCATGCCTATATTTTTAAGGCTGAAACAACCATAAAAGGCCGAGCCGCCGATGGTTTTCAGCTTGGAGGGCAGCTGGATATCCACGAGCGAGGTGCATCCCTCAAAGACTGCTGTTCCGAATTCCGTGATGGTGTTGCTCAGGCTGACGTTTGTCAGGCTGCTGCAATTATGGAAGGTGCTTTGGGGCAGTTTCTTGATGTTGCACAACAAGATGACCTCTTGAAGAGAGCTGCATCCGTCAAAAGTGGCAGTGGACAGGCTCGTGACTGTTGACGGAACCTTCACGGACACCAGCGAGGTACAATCCAGGAACGTGTCGCCGCCACCATTTCCGATGTTGGTAATACCCTCGTTGAGGGTCACGCTGGCGAGAGAGGTGCACTTCTCAAAAGAACTTTTGTAAATGGTCTTCACGCTTCCGGGGATGTCAATGGCTGTGAGGCCGGAACAGCCTCTGAATGCCCCAGTGCCGATATAGGTAACAGTGGAGGGAATCTCCACTTCCTTGATGTTGGTGCAGAAGGAGAAAGCGAAATGCCCGATTCTCTGCGTGCCCTCCGGAATCACCAACTTGGTCGCTGGCTCATTATTCACATAGAGCGTGCATCCCTCATTGAAGTTATGACCTGTGGAACTGGTGTCAAATGCAATCTCACAGTATTTTCTAACATCGGAGATATGGACATTTTTGATGTTGCATGCCGCAAAAGCAGCATAGTCCATCTTGGTCACGGTGGAGGGTATGTAGATACTGTTGAGTTTCGGACCGTTCCAGAAGGCATGATCCCTGAGCTCAGCCAGTCCCTCCCTCAGAGTGACCGCCGTCATTTTATTGCAACCGGTAAAGGCATACGACTCAATGACCGCCACATTGGAAGGAATATCGACAGAGGTGATGTTCTGACAGTCATAGAATCCCTTGTACACGATTCTGGACACGGCATAGGTCTGTCCCTCATACTCCACGGTCTCGGGAATGACCACATCCCCAGATATGTCAGCGTTGGCCGCCTGAACGGAGACATTGCCCGTTGGCTCACCATTGCTGTTGAGTATGACGGTGTAGAGAAGGTCACCTATGACGAAGATGGGCGAGTCGTCAGCCAGGATGAAATACCCCAGATACCAGCGGAAGACACCCTCGGTGGTGTCGATGCCGCCGAAGTCCGTTCCCGCCGGAACATGGAGGGTGACGGGATTTCTTTCGGTGCCAATACCCCTGAAGGCCTGGTCATCCAATTCGATGTCGGTGGAAAGAAGAAAAAAGTCAGTCATGGAGGAACAGCTGGAAAAGGCATACTCACCTATGTGTCTGACCGACTCAGGAACTGTTACTGACTTAATGGCGCATCCGGACAAGGCATAGCCTCCTATTGTCTCCAAGACAGAGTTGAAGGAGAAGTTGGCCAGGCTTGAGCAGTCCTGAAAAGCCGAAGCCTCCAGCCGTTTCACCTCCGGACCCAATGTAATGTTGTCGAGAGAAGGACAATCCCAGAAGACCGCCAACTGGATTTTTGTCATTGCCTCAGGTAAGTTGATGTCGGTCAGGTTGTGGCACTCGCTGAACGCATAGTCGCCAATGGAGTCAACTGATTCCGGCAAGATGATCCTGGTCAGGTTGTCAAGTTGGTTAAAACCGAACTGCTTGACTGCGGTGACGGTATAGGTGACATCGCCCTGCACGACAGACCCAGGCACCTCCACGACACTGGGGAAATCCTCATCGGAGATGCCAGAGGCCCTGCCGACAGAGACGGTTCCCCCGATGCCGTTCTTATCCATACCGATGAGATAGTAGTCGAGGCAGCCTATGGTAAAGACGGGTTCCTCGATGACGCACCAGTAGCACAGGCCGCCCTTGAAAGGGAATCCGTCAATGCTCGTGTCCACGTCGCCGAAATCAAAACCCCGTGGGGCATGAATCCAAAAAACGGTCTCATAATTGAACATCCCGGCAAAAGCATCATCAGCGATGTCGGCATTGACCGACCGTATGAAAACATCCAGCAGTCCATAACATTTTTGAAAAGCCATGGAACCAATATGACTGACAGTTGCAGGCAGGTCAATGGATTTCATTCGGTTGCAGGCATAAAAAGCCAAGTCATTCACGGTTGAAATGGTATAATCAAAGCCGTTGTTGGAGACCGTTTCGGGAACAACTATATCACCTGAGATCCTTATGTTCAAAGGTTCCACACTGACAGTACCTGCAGTATTTTCTGAATCCTCGGTAAGGACAGTATAGGTCAGCTTGTCAATGGTGAATTGGTCACCCACAGCCGCGTTGACGGCCATGGCAAATACGAGTGTAGCTACACTCAAAAAAAATTTGAGATGTTTCATGTTGTTTGAATGTGAAGATTAGGTCCGCTAACGAATTAAAGGGCTCATGGCCGAAGCCATCTTAAAGAAAATTCAAACAACATCGAAATGTTGAATGCAATGCTTGAGAGGAAACGCCTTTGTCCATTCTTTTTAATGTGACAGGCATCATCCACCAAGCGGATAGGATATGCTCAGTAGACAACAAAAGAAAATGTCGATTTTCAACCAAAAGGGAAAGTCGAGACCATAGGAACGAAATGCCATCTGGTTGATTGAGCAATACAAAAGTACTTGTTTTGGGGCGTATATACTTAGTAACTCAAGTTAATTAATCTAAAAAACCACAAAAAACTAAAAGCCAACAAAAATTTTTACCTCTAATAACATTAATTCTTTCTCCTCTTCAGAAAGAAAAAGTGAAGAGCACAAAAGGACTTTCGAATTTACTAGAAAGAGTTGCTTATGTTTAACCATTGCTCTTCTGCAGATTGCAAACCAAGAAGAGACGATATATAACTCATGTCATTTCCTATCTTCCATACGTTTTTCTATTTATAAAACGTAATCCAATTGGTCCATTTCCCATTATAATAGACAAATGCGCCCGTGTTATTCTTGCATCTGTAGCCCTTATAGCGCACACCATGAGACACATGGTCGCCTGCAATATTGGCATGGTTTAACTTATTAACAATTTTTCTGTATATGCTGATTCTGCAAAGAGGATGACACTGCTGTCATTTTTCTGTGGTATAGTGCCACATACGAGGTCTATCTTTGAATATAGGGGATAAAGAACAATTAGCCCCACCGTGTCTTTCCTTTGAATCGTCTCCATTTCTTCCTTGGTTGATTCTGCCTTTGTTGACAGCATACTATTGTCATCTTTTTTACATCCAAACAATAATACTATCACTAAGCCTAATAACACTATTGTTCTCATATGGATTTCTATTTTATTTCATGATAACAATTCGTCATTGGTTAAATCTTGTACATTTTATTTTTTTAAACCATACTAGAACTTTCCACCTCCAAAGCGCCACGATTAGCCTTTTGCTTAAGACTTACTGCAATCTGAAAAATGCTAAAAAGTGTGGAGGGTTTCGGGTTGCCTGTCCTTATCTAAATGTTTCCACGTTCAATCCATCTTTGTCAAAATACACTTTTTTTAGAGGATGGCTATCCATAAACTGTCGAATTAAAGGCAATTTGTCAAGATAAGCCACCACCATCCTCTCGTTCTGGTATACCATTGCTTCATCATTGTCTCCTGCTTCCATTGCTCCAATCAAGGGATCAGAGGCATCAATGTCTGTGGGTGGCTGTTTTTCATTCGAGTATTCCCATATCCCATTGGAAACACTGTTGTTATAAGTTTTAGCCAAGCTATTCAGCATGAAGACGTGGTCCTTGGATTTAGATTGGACGGCCAAATACAATTTGTTTTTGTGGATTTTGAGAATACGCATATAACAGTATGTTTCTTTGTAAACTGTGCTTCTTAAGAAAAAAGAAAATATTTTATCTTTCACAGACCAGTTAAATTTGGCGCTATCGGCATAGAGAAAGAAGACAGAAAACTTCAGATTCGTCGCTTTTTGCAAAGACTCCCCCATTTCTTGAAAATTGAAACTTCTTGTGACAGAGATGACATTATCATTCTGGGTGCCACCATTGTTATACCTAACTCGTTTATAAGTTTTTTCTGAAGCATCAAATTCTTCAGGCCATTCCCCAAATTTACTCTTGCGAAAATCCAACTGTCCCAATTTTTTCAGACTGTCAGGTCTTAAGCAAAATGCATTATTCTTGAAACCAATAAACATAGGCAAATCACCTCCCCAACCTCTCCATGTGTCAACAGCAAGAAAACTATAATCATTGTTTCCATCTATTGTTATGACACCAGACAAATACCTTCCATCGGAATTATATCCTCCTACAATATCATATAAAAAAATACGGTTACCATGTATATCTCTTAAATAGGAATATAGACCAGCATACGTGATTTTTATGAGAAATTTATACCCTTTCAAATTTACGTTCAAAGTATCATCGTGAAACTTCTCATATCCATCTCTATTGGTTAACAAATAGAAATCTTCATCTACTTTAATGATTTCACTCAGTCTTGAATAATCAAATTCACCTTGAGGATTGAGAAAACGCACCTTGGTATTATTCAAGAAATCATAGTTAATCTTTTCTTCTTCATTTCCTTTCAGTTGTTGCAGTTTGTCATATACATCATTTAATCTACAACTTCTGTCTTGTACGCATAATTTGCACAATCTGTCGGTTTTATTCATATTATTTCTTGTTGTTTTTCCTTGTTCCAGAATTCTTAATCTACTCATGATTTGTAATGTAATAAAAAACTCACGTACTTTGTCGTACCGACTCTATTAAACATTACAAAGTAGTGGATATTAGTTTTTCAACATAGAGTTTGTAAAGTGAATTAATAAAAATACAACGTCAGATGTTCTTCCTCAATTAGTATTATCACTATTACTATTTGTTTACAATATTTACAGTTAAATTATCTAGGTATTTTTCCATAATACCAAAAGGAGAAATTCTATAATTCTCTTCTTCTTGAATGTTCTCATCATAACATCCCTTATCAATAATCTGTCCTTGTTTTAGGACTTCTAAATCATAGTAGGTTGGAGCGGTAAGTTTGAACATCTCAGCCAACTTATTACAATAATCTTTACTTTTCATAGGTTTCAATACTGGAATAGCATAATTGTCGTAATAATCATCGGGAAAATTGAATTCCTCCTTGTTCTTATGAGTTGACGTAAACAATACACCAATAATATCCTTATTTGGATCTTTTTTGCCCTTGTTCTGTGAAATGATCCATTCAGTAATTAGTTGTGGTATAAGATATTCTGGTTTATAGGAATCACTGCTATTTTTCACAGGTACCATAGATGCAATTACTAGAGGGAAAAGAGAAGTATAATTTACCATATCTTTCTCCCATATATCTTTTGAAGGCACTCGCAAATCAAGAACTTTAAACTCAATTTGGGATACGAATTTTGATACCATTATCGTTCCAAAGTCAGGACGCCCCATTTCTTCCCAACAACCATAAACACGACTTGACAAATAAAGACAAGGGAATCCTGGTACACTAAATCGTTGAGTTTTAACGAGACCTTTCTTATCCATAGGGATATGAAACAGTTCTTTTCGTTCCAAATTATATCGATCCTGCAAACTTACTTCTCTCATTCTGTAAAATACCGAGTTTGCAGGAATTGTTTTTATATTATTGGAAAAAGCCAATTTTTCAATTGTTACGTTAGGTCTTTCATATCCATCTAGCTGATTCTTTATAGACGCATATGAAGAATGTCTCATTCCTCGATATTCACTCTCAACTGCTCTATTTATTCCGTCACATAATTGTTTGACACGAGCAGTGGTTTTTTCCCATTCTTTTGGACAATCCTTCTTATCCAAATCTTTAATGAGAATCTGATAATCATTTAACTTTTTAGTAATGGTCTTTCTAAAACTATCTGTTCCATCAGATTTTACAGGAACCATATCTACCATTTCTGAATATAACTTATCTTTGTCCATAGTATGTGTTTATATTATCGATTATTATTCAAATACCATATGATTTCGCAAATATAGATAAAATCCTGGATTATTAAGTCAGTGGGATTAAGAAAATAAAAATCTTTATAGGAAGTTTCAAAATATGTGCATTAATTAGGCACAAAAACTATTATTGGACACCATCCCTTAGTTTTATATTTTAAAAAAGGTATCCATTCTCATGCGTCTAACAAGACGTGTGTTTGAATCAAAAGCTTTAACAAAACGCTACTGGGTATCGGGATAAAACTATTTATGCCTTCAAGATGAGTATTAAGACTATTTGGGTATTACTTTTATAACCTATAATCATTTGCTTTACACAATTATGCGATGACTTTCGTTGGTTATTTCATATCTCAATCATCTTTCCCGGGTCAAAGGAACGGTGCTCGTTGGAGCGGACATACCCCAGCTGGTTGGAGACGCAGCGGGTGGAGCCTATGGTCGCGTCAATGTTCCGGTGTGAGTGTCCGAAAATCCAATAGTCTATGTCGCTGTCAGCGATGAAATCACCCAGTTCCACCGTGAATGCCCCATTGATACGACTGTCCCTGAACTCAGGAGCCGTCAGCAGGATGGATGGCACGTGGTGGGTCACCACCACCTTGTGCCTGGCCTTGGAATCAGCCACCGCCTTTTTGATGAAAGCAAGACAGCGGTCATGTTCCTCGTTGAACATGTCTGGGGTGAGATATTTGCCTTGGCAGAGAATCTGGCTAAAGTCCGCCACACTGTGTGACACAACAAAGAAGTCTGTCGGCTCGATGTGCGCCCACAGGGTCGATAAGATGAACTCCACATCATCGATGGTGACGCCGACGTTGTAATAGGCACGGACGTTCTCCCTTATGTCGATGATGGTACTTGGAGAAAACCCGCTTATGTCATGGCCGTGGTAGAACTCATGGTTGCCGAGCGCCACGATGACCTGACGGTAGTTGGCAGAAGCCCAGTCCCAGAAAGGGTCGGCGACATAGCCCACCTTCAGGTACTGGATATCGCCGGCCAGAACGAGAATGTCGCCCGTCACCTCCATGGGGAACAGTCTCAGGTAGTTCCTGTTTGTAACGAACTCCAGATGGAGGTCACTGGCAAATTGGATTCTCATTTTCTAAGGATTTTACGGTAGACCAGCTCCACGTCTTCGATAAGGAGCACGAATCTGGTCTTGCGGTGAGGACAGAAGAAGCCCTTGCCGTCACCGCCAAGGTCGTATTGGCTGGTCAGTTCTCTTGTACGTAGCGGGAGGGAAAGGAAATCTCCCATGCTGAGGGAAAGGTGTTCGCTTCTGCGAAACCTGCGGTTGCTGAATCTCTTGCCTTTTTTCTGAGAGTGGCCACACCATGTATGACCGGGATTCTTTTTTCTTGATCTGCTCATGGTTCGTAATGTTATGGGAAGTCACGGGCTATCGCCGTGCCGACCCGGTTAGACATTACGAGGCAGTGGATGTTAGTTGGTTCATGGTCTGTTCTGCTGAGTTAATTTTATCCGTATCTATTTCTTGCCATTCGAGGAGTTGTATATGCCGAGAGCCACCTCATAAGCCTTGTCATAGGGAAGGCCCAGCTTGCCGAGCATTTCGGGCATCACCCTGGCGATGCTGACATAGTACCATGCCAGGAACTGATAACCGCCGAACTCCTTGCCCGGCACGGACTTGATGGAATATGTGCCTTTGGGATTGATTCCCGCCATGCCCGCGGTGGCTATCTCGAAGGCTATGGTCTGTACCTCCTGGCGAGTCATCTTGTCAAACTGCTCCATGGCTCCCACCATATACATCGCCATCATCTGGGTCTCCGTGTCGTCAGCACCATCCTGGTGCTCAAGGGCGAACTTGGCATTCTCCACGTCGATGTCCTCATCGGAAAGGTTTTCCTCCGGGATATCATAGGAGACACTACTGAGGGCATTGGCATAAGCCGTCTCATCCTGGAGCTCCAGCAAGTCATCCATCTTTAGCGTCTCCACGAAATACTCGAGCATCTCATACTCGTCACCATCCTTGTAAGTCCTCAGATACGCCTTGAACTCATCATAGAGATCCTTGGCCATATCCAGCTCAAACTTTGTCGGATGGTAGTTCTTGATCAGGTCGATGCCGTACATCTCCTTGAAATGCAGGCTCGTCACCATGTTCATCACCTTGTTGGCCCTGGCAATCTCAGGCGGGAAATACCCATCCTTGAAGGCATTCTGAGCCGTATTGATATTGTCTACCTCGATGTGGAACAGGGACACCAGCTGCAATGGACGCACAACTTTGTAGGTGGAAAAGATAAGATGCTCCACAAACAGATCCAGCGGACAGTTCATCAGCTGGTAGTTCAGGCTGTCCGCCAGTTTGTCCATCAGATGGTCCAGCTCGGCTGAAGGCATGTTCCTGAGCGCCCTCTTCATGTACGTCTGGTACCTCCGGTAGAAGGCGGACTTTGTGCTCCTAGTGCCGACCACGACCTTTCCCCTGTTGGCCTTGGTCGCCTTCTGCCCCATCTTCAGATGCATCATCTCATGGATGAACATGTGGTCGACGAACTGCTTGTCGGGGTTGTACCTAATCACATGCTCTTTCATCCCATGAGTCAGGGCGTATTCCATCTTGGCATACAGGTCCAGGTTCTTGTCCTCCACAAACCGGATGGGGATGTGGTCGACATCCTCCAGTTCGTCCTTGATGCCCGTCCAGACATTGATGACATTGATGGTCTTCGCATATTCGGAAGCCACACTGAGGAAGAGCTTGGTCAGCTGCTCCCTTGCGTTTGGATTCTCAGGCTTGTCCTTGGATTTCAAGAGACCCTGATGGCAGGCATCAAAGGCCTCCTTCAGCTTGCCAAGCTTGTAGTAGCACATCCCGAGGCCATAATGGTAATTAGCGCTCGTCCCATCCAGGGAGATGGAACGCTCAAAATACGGGATGGCCTTCTCGTATTCCTCCTGCTGCAAAAGAACCCCGCCGACATTGTTGACGGCGACATCGTTGTCAGGATAGTACTCCAGGACCTTGTCAAAGTATTCCATGGCATGCTCCTTGTCATCATGCTCTTTTGACAGCAAGTTGCCCATGAGGATCAGCGCCCACATGTTTTTGGGATTGCACCTCAAGGCTTCAATCAGCTCATCATACGCTTTCTCCGGCTTCCGCATGTGGATCCAGTGGACCTGTGCCAGGACGCGCCAGGCCTCAGAATTCTGAGGATCTTCCTTCAAGAATTGCTGGAGAAGGGTCTCCGCCTTCTCAAATTCCTGGCTGTTGCACAGCTCTAACGCCTTTTGGAGTTTGTTTTCCATATGATGAGTTTTTTGATTGTTCGTTACTTTGGACATGCCGTTTATATGGGCGGTTTTGTGCAATTATTTCCTTTGGACATAACCGGCTACAAAGGTACAATTAAAAGGGGGTTCAACCAAAAAAAAGGTGCTTTTTATAATGATTGAATCATATCATGGAAACTATGGAACAATCAGTATTTGGAAGTTCTTCCCCCTCTATCACAACTAACATACATATCGTACCCGACTGTTGCAATTATTTCGTATCTTTGACTTTCGGCCAAGACTGAATACACCTCGGCATTCAAAAATCCCTGACGTAGCCAGGTTTTAAAAGTCAAACAAATCCTCCGGGGCAGGTTTCACACTCTTGATTCCGATCTTGCCCGCAATTATCTGTAATCCCAAATCATCTGCTGACAATTCAAAGTATTCCCTGGACTTGTCATAGTAGTCAGCCCGCCTGATATTCACTCCCGTTGTGAAGTCAAGGCCACTCTCGTTGTCGAAGACGATGGAGCGGACATTTTCCAGCAGGAAGGTGACAATCACATCACCGAGATGAGCAAGAGACTCCCCAGGTTCATATTCTCTGTCGAAATCATACCAGAACGTGTTAAGGCTCAGCTCCACACTCAAGCTCCTGTCCTGTGAGTTCATGACGCGGAAATCCACCAGCAGCGCATCGTGGAAATCAGGATTCTCCTCGTAATTGGCACTTATCAGTTCAAAACCCTCTATTTGGGGTATAATCGACTCTTCTATCATAACGGAAATCTTTATCGTTAATAAAACCCAAAACTGGGGGCAGATGGATTTGCTACTCACCGGTCATAGTTCCTCAACCATTCCTACACACCTGCAGCCTTCATTCGTGGCTACGGCAGGGGAAATCAGAATTCCCGCACCACGGCGCGGTGTTCCATCCAGGCAATCATGTTCAGCACAAGGTAGTTCCAGTTCTGGAATCCCTTGTTGATGATGGGTGCGCCGGAATCGGGATCGTAGTATTCATGGAGGGCACCCTCCTTTTGGAGGTCTTGACCAAAAAGGCTGATGGTCTTTTCCGCCAGTTCCTTCGCCTCCTTGTTGAAGCCGTAGTCAACAAGTCCCCGGAACACCATATAGTTGGAGATACCCCATATCGGTCCCTGCCAGTTGGAGGGATTGTGGGTGGCCCGGGTGTTGTACATCCTCTCAAGTTTGGAGAGCGTCCTGACACCGTATGGGGCGCAGAAGGTACGCTCATCAAGCAGGTTCTCCTTCACCATGCGTTCTGCCTGTTCAGGCGTGGCGATGCCAGCCCACAGTGCCATGAATCCCGACCAGCAACCGATACGCTGTATCAGGCAAGGGTAGTCGCGGGGAGCACCCTCATGCAGCACGAAATCCTTACCGAAGATAATCTGGCTCTCCCCTGTGTAAGGGAGCAGGTTCAGGTCAACGGAATAGTACATCCCGTCCTTCTCATCCCAGCAATATTCCCTGACAGCATCAATAAGCTCCATGGCGGCTCTGCCGTATTGGTTGGCATCCTCCGTGAGGTTCAGTTGTCTTGCCAGATACGCCATCGCACAGAGTTCCTTATACATGAGGCAGTTCAGGTAGATGGAGGCGCTGCTGCCTTTGGGACGGAAGAAGGTTGACGGGTCGTTGTCTACACCGATGGCCAGGTCATCCTGCCAGTAGAACAATCCTGTCTCCGCATGCCTGTGATGGGTTTGGTAATTGCGGATGAAAGCCTTCATCCTATCAAAGTGCCCCTGGAGCCAGCTGGCATCGCCCCCGTCCTGCTGTGTGATGAACGCAGCATGCTGTGCTATCACGGGTTTGTGCATATTGGTGTGATAGATGTCCGCAGGCTTTATCTTCTCCGGGTCGCTCTCGCTGTCGATTACCATGGGCATATAGCCGTCATCAGGCGACGTGTAAGTCAGGTAATTGAGCACACAGCCCCGCTCGAAGTCAAGCGCCTCTCTCTTATCTTTTTCGTTGCCCTTGTCGGCAAGGATCTGTCGCAATGCCACATTCGACAGCCAGGAGTCCCAGTCCCACAGCACCTTGTCGTATTGCTTGCTGCCCGGTGTGAGGTAAGGATACACCAGGGAGCCGCCCGACGGCTGCCGATACATCTGCTTGTAATCCTGATAGACATGCTGCTTGATGAGCATGCGGTGCTCCTCTGTGCCCTTCACCTGGGCATTGAGGAGGTACGGCATGAAGGCCAATAGGGTAAGGAGAAGTACTCTCATAAGGTTGTTTTTTGGCTATTGAATGATTTGCATCTCACCGGTCAATGCGCCTTCTTCATTCCGACACACCTGCAGACCCGCTCCATATTGCCTGAGTATGTCCATCACCTTGAGTGCGTCGGCACAAAGCGAGATGTTCAGGCGGATTCTGAACACCCTGCCTTTTTCACTGAGGATAGGATAATAGAGTTCGGAATAACCATTTGCATCCCTGTTCTGCCTGTTCAGCAGCAGGTCAAGGAAAGACTTGATGCGTCCGGTCATTCCCTCGCACTTCTCTGCCACTGCACAGGCGACAAGGAATTTCGGGGCTTCGACTTTGACCGTCTTCTCACCATCCTTGATGGCTTGTTCCAGGGGTTTGTAACTATTTACAGTTATCATTGTTATGTTGTTTTTGCGTGGATAATGTGTATGTCTTTTATGGGATAATCAGATAATTCGGAGCGACGAAGTCTGTGAGCCAGACACCATTGTTTGATAGATAGAATTTGTGGCCATCATCATGCATCTGCCTCGCATTGATGCGCAGCACGACGGGAGAGCCGTGCCTCTCCCCCACCCTCACTGCCGTCTCCTCGTCGGGCGACAGGTGGACGTGCAGCCGTGTGCCCTTGTTGATACCATTCTTGAGGATTGAATCCAAAAACCGTGTTGCCGTTCCGTGATAAAGAATTTCAGGAGGAACGCATTCCCTCAGGTCCACGTTGACGTTGACCGAATGTCCCTGCCTGGCACGGATTTTCGTCTTGTCATCATTGAACTCGTAGCGTTTCTTGTTGTTCGTAGCGACTATCTCGAGCAGTTCCTCCATTGTATAGCCATGGTTCTGTATCAGGTCGCTCACCTCCCTGTAACCATGAGCGTCGAACGTATAGGACTGGTCATGCCGCAGAAGGTATGACAGTCGCTTGCCTTTCTGGACGAGGGCTTTTTCTTTGTTCATGGCAGCTGGATTACGCCTTGTTTCCTGAGTTTCCAGAAACACCTTTCGGTAGCAGCTATGTCTGATGCGGAGTTATGGGCATCCTCAAAGGGCTTGTCAAAGAGTTTTTTGTGCAGTTCCTGAAGGTTGGGAAATTTGTACCCGTCCCCTTTCTTGCTGGGAAGCGCACAGTAGTCCTTGGATGATTTCATCGTGCAGACCGCCTTTTTGGAGTCCATGATGTCACGCATTCCCATGCGGATTATCTCAGCCCCCAACACGTTTTGGTCGAATTCGATGTTGTGGCCGACAATCAGGTCAGCCGCCTTGAAGTCTTCCAAAAACTCCTCCATGACACTGGCGAGATCTTCCCCTTTCTGCAGGGCCATCTCCGTGGTGATGCCATGGACGTCAGAAGAATCTTTAGGGATGGTGAACCCCGATGGCCTGACGATATGGTCACCCGACTTGAGCCTGTTGCCGTTCTCGTCCGTGACGATCCAGCTCAGCTGCACCAGCCTTGGCCAGTTGCTCACGACATACCGGGGGACTTTGAAATCCTTGGGAAGACCTATTGTCTCAGTGTCGAAAAAAAGATAATGTTTCATTGGTATTTATTCCTTGTTGAAATTGAAGACGTAATCAAATAAGGAAGCGTCCTTGGGTGTGCGCTTCACCGTGCAGTCTGCATGAAAATGGAGGTGGATTTCCACAAACCAATTGTCAATGACAGCCTGCTCACCTGCTTTGAAGCTTGTCTTGCGCAAGACTTTCCGTTTCCCGACGAACTGCGGCATGGGGTATTTCATTAAGCCGAAATGCTCTTCGATCAGGAATCTGTACAGACCCCAGAAATTCTCATTTGCCTCGAAGGAGGACAGAAGCACCGCATTCTTGTCTGAATCATAAATGTTGATGTTCTTGGCCGCTTCCGTTGTCACCTTTTGAAGGTTGGTCGAGCCATCAAGCCAGATGAAATCAGACCACTCCTGGCTCTCGGATTTCATATAGACAGAGATGGACATCAGCTGATCAAATGTCTGTCCAAGCATATACCTTTCCATTGGTTTCGCTTTTGGTTGTCAGTTCATGCCGAAGAGGAAATAGGAGATGGCAAGCGTGGCGACAGCCGTCAGGATGACATACAGAAGCGTCGATGAGTTGCCGCCATTGCTGTTCTTGGCTGCTTCCAGCTGCCGTTCCAGTTCACGGGCGCGGTCTTTCGCCGCATTGAGGTCTTTCGCCGCTTGGGTGTTCTGTGCCGTCAGCTGGGAGAGCGACTTCTGAAGCGAGCCGTTTGTCTCCTGCATCTTCCGGATGCTCTCGTTGAGTTCTGCGGAGCGTTTGTTCGCATCATCCTGCTGAGACTTCAGCTGCTGTTGGAGTTTCGTCTGTGTCGTATTGAGCTGTACGAGCTGCGTCTTGTGTGTCTCTCCCAGTTTGGCCAGTTCCTCCCTGTGCGCCTTCTGTATCTGTTCGAGCTGCTTGCTGGCAGCCTCCTGTTGTTCCTTGTTGGACTTCTGGATGGCAGCCAGTTGCTTTTGGAGTTCGGCATTCTGCTTGTTTGCCGCCTCTATCTGCTCCTTATGCTGTTTTTGGGATTCCTCCTGGGTCTTTGTCAGCTTGTCAAGCCGTTCCTGGAGTTCCTTGTTCTGCTTTTGTCCGGCGGCCAGCTGGTCTTGGAACTGCTTTTTGATTTGTTCGGTCAGGGCGGCACGTGACTTGGTCTTCTTCTCTGAGACCGTCTCCACCATCTCGGAGAAATATTGCCCCAGTCCGTTGGGGGTGGGAGCCACCTTGTCGGCCACCTGCTTGACAAAGATCTTCTCCTCTACATGCCCCACGGCGGCGATGAGCGGTGTGTGAAGGTTCACCACCGTCTCAATGACAGCAGGGTCATCGAGATGCTCCGTTCCTCCTCCCCCACCCCGGACAAGGGCAATGACAGAGAATCTCTGTCCGTCGATGTCCTGCAGCTGGGAGCAAAGCTCGTTCGCCTTGGCGAAGTTGACACGGTATTCCACGAAGTCGATGGCCGCCTTGGCCGCATTGATGCCGGCGTTGAAGTCCGACATGGTGATGGACGTGGTAGCGAAGACCAGTGCCACCTTCGGACGTTGGTCGGTGAACAGCAGGTTCTCGAGCAAGGCATCCACGTTCTTGAAGCCCGTCGCCGCCTTGCGTTGTCTCAGTTCTATGCGTTTCTGCTCCTCCTCGTCGACGACCTGGTTCTGCACCACCTCTATGCGGGACACGTTCAGCATCAGCTGGATCTGTCCCTTGGCCGTGATGTTTCTTGACAGCGTGCCGAGTATCTCAACGAGGTTGCCGCTTGTCAGCGACTGTGCCTGCTGCTGGGTCAGCCGTATGGTCAGCTCGTCCTGCGTTGCTTCATCATGGAGAGTGGCATAGACGTATTGCCACCGGGGGTCTGACTGCCGGGACATGTAGATGCCACGGATGCAGACCAGCCTGCCGCCAGTCTGGGTATTCTGCCGTGCAAGGAGCTCATTGAAGATGGCGATGATCTCCGAGGGTCGGTATTGCTGTATGGTGATGTCGGGCATTTTTGAATCCTTTTTAGGTTAGTTCGTAAGTTACAGATAATCGTTATAGAGGGGTGGGCACAGACCTGGCGGACGCATATTCCTTATATGCTTCCTCCATGTATTTTTCCTCCATTTCCCTGCGTATTTGCTCTGACTTCATGAAGGTCTCTATTTGTTCACCTTTGGCCATATCGTATGAGATGAAGGTCTTGAGCAAAGCCCCCACGGTGGTCATCAAGCCCATCGTCACGCCCTCCGTTGTCGTGGCCACGATATCCTGTTTGTATTCACGCTCATCAAGCATTGTCGTCTTGATGGAGAACGATGTCGAAGCATTGTACTTGAAATAGCGGTATATCAGGTCATCTCCCAGCAGGTCCAGGTTCATTCTCTTGCTGTATCTTGCAAACAGGTGGGGTGTATAGAAGATTACTAGTGGCTCGTTCCTCACCGAAGACTGCATCATCGCCCATGTCTTGCCCTGTTGGTCCCGGAAAGTCATGACAAAGGTGACCATTGACGTGTCGTCATAATCCTTTTTTGACTGTGCAGAGAGGATATAAAGCCAGTTGTTCTTCATCGGGGAGGTGTGCCATCCATGGATGGAGACCGGGAACTTATGAGCCTTCAAGGCCGCCCTCCTCAGCCGTTGCTTTTGATGGTCAACGTAATAGAAGATATTGACGAGGTCCTTTCGGAACTCGGCAACAATCTGCTCTGGTGTGAAGGAGGGAATGACCATTTTGAGACATATTAGTTTAAGACCACAAATAGATTGCAAAGATAGTGCATTTTTGTCAAAAAAAGGAATATCACCTCATTTTTGGGGCAGCGGCATACACACTTTTGGGATATTGGGTGCAGCCCATCAGGGTGAGGAGTTCTTCAGCCCTCTGTTCCCTGTCTGGCCATACAGCACCTGAAGGAGTGTGGCAAGCCATCCACTCACGGTGAAGACGGGAGTTCGTCTCTGTCATGCTCATATTGTAGTTGTATCTCAGTACCAGAGCTTGTGCCAAGTTATAAAGACGATGGTCTTTGTACTGCCTGAAGATACGCTGAATCTGAGCGGTCAGGTCATTTTTCGATTTTGTCTTCATTGTCGTATGTTGATTAATGGTTGATATTATGATTGCGATAGGGATGAGTCAAATCCAGTCATCCTGGATGTAGTCACGCCGTCTCTCCCCACGTCCGTTGTGCCATTCCTCGAAACCACCGTATTTTTTGAGTGCTGGCAGTCCGTTTTTGGTGGCAAAGTATGTCGGTTCCTGGTATCCGTCGGACATGATGATGAACGTGATTTCACGGAGATGGAGGGAAGACCGGATGATTCTGTCCTGTGTCCTGCCATATTGGTAGTTGGTCAGCGGTCGCTTGGGAGTGAAGTCACAATCACCATGTGAATAGGTCTTGACCGTGCCATCCTTGTAGCCGATGGTGAACATGAAGCTCTCATCCATCCCATAGCCTTGAAGCTCGTTGATGAGGGCTTCGCTTAGCATGGAGAGGATTTCATCCTTGGCGATAGGGAAATATAGAGTGCCATTGGTCTCCAGCTCCTCGTTGGTCAGGCCTGTGAATCCTGCGAGCATCAGGGTCAGCTCACGCTCTTCAAGATTCATGACATCATTCCACACATGGATGAGTTCCATGTCATCGAAATAGACATAGCCGCCCTTGTGGATGGTCTCCGCTATTTTGTCCTGCAGCTCCGATGTATAGTGTTCAGTCATCATAATCCATTAGTTGTTTTTGTTTGCTGCCATCCTTCTGACAGCCCCTCCGATTCTTTTTCCCTCTTGTTCTGGAGCTTGCTCCAGCCATCGGGATTCGTTTTTTCGTGCAGAAGAAAGACTGAGGAAAGGTGAACCAAAGGCAAGGAATTTGGGTCTTTTGTGGAATGCCCTGTTTTGAGTAAAAACAGTGGAAGGCTGCCGCAAAAGAACATCAAATAGTGCAACGATACTTGCCATGTTCACCCCTCAGTAACTTTGCATAGAAACAAACGAGAATCGATGTTGCTGGCAGGAACCTCATTGAACCAAATAGTGATATCATTAAGACAGCCCCACATGCGTGAGGCTGAATAATAGGTACTTCTTAGTCCCTGTCCGTTAAGTTTACGTTCATCAGAATCAATGATGTTTAGGCTAATGAATTGAGCAGGATCCAGTATCAGAGATAGGAGCCAACATATCTGCCCACTCCCATGCTACCAATCCTTTTTCTTCATAAAAACCAAAGATGGCATCAGGGGGAAGTTTCCTTTGTCCTTTTCTTTGTAGCATTGGATGCCTTTTATATCCTCTTCCTGTTCCTCTGCCATGATATGAATCCGCTCCACGTAGTCCTGCCATAATTCATCGAGCTGCATGGCAGTGATGTCATCCAGGAGCATTCCGGAATGGCCTTCCTCCCAGTTGAAACTGGGCATCGCTTTGCCCAGTTCTTCTGTCGTCAGCAAGAGCGGTGACTTCTCGGGGTGAATCATGTGGCTCAGGCTCATTCGGATGTAATACACCTTACGGCCCTTGCCGCTCCAGTCTTCATCGGGGTATGGTGTGCCGATGATGGTGCCACGCATTACCACGCCGTGCTTTCCGCTACCGGTGCGTATCATATAGAACTTGTCACCATAGTGGGCTTTCTGATAGTCCCAAATGCTCCAGTCATAGTAGAAGCCATCCACCTCGAAATCATCCATCGATTCCTCAAACTCACTCAGCTTGTAGTTGCTGATGTCAGTGTTCCACCGCATGATGAAGGTCTTGCGGAAATGCTCCTTGACGATGCCCTCCGCTTTGTCAAACAGTTCGCACCACCGCTCTTCATCCATCTTGTCGAGGAAAGCCTGGGCTGCATCCACTCTCCTGAACTCACTTTGACCGTCCAACAGCTGGCAGAAATCCTCAAACCTCACCATCTTGCAGGTGTTCTTTTTCATCATCCCCACATACTGGCAGGCACCGATGAAGACATCATCCGAATTGTCCACCACCCTGATTGAACTGAGTTCCTCATCATCCGTGATGTGGCGTTTTTCCTCTGCCACATCCTTTCTATCAGAACCGGTCCACTGCAAAAAGACAAAATCCTTGAAAGTGGCCGATGCGCCGTCTGTTTCTTCAGTATCGTTCTGATAGGATGAGGGATCGAGATAAAAGTCTCTGTTCACTCCTGCAAGCACCGTTCTCTCTCCTTTTTTGATGATGTCGGCCATATTCTTGAGCCTGAGGTTCCATTGCTCCTCCGCATCACAGTCGGTCAGTTTTACGGATTTCTCATTCTCATCCATGATTCTTGCCATGCGATGCACTTTCATGATGCTATTCAGGAAAGTATAACATAGCCGGACGTCCATCTCGGAAGCAAGCCAGGGCAACTCGACAACAACAGTCTCACCTATTTGCAGTTTGACGTTAACACCCTGTGATGAACCATTCTCAGCCATCAAGGTGATACATTCCCAGTACATATCCGTAGGGGTATTATACCACTCCGAAACTTCCAAGTCATTGCCAAGGGCTTTGAATATCTTCCTTGTCCACTCAATGACCTTATCTTCATTGAACTTACGGATTCCTTTGATTGTGTATTTCTGAATCATCATATATATTGTTTTGTTTTTTCAGAGAAAGAATCGGCCCCGGCTGACCGATTCTGATACAACAGGGAGGTTTCAGCTTGAAGTTATCGCGCCGCCTCGACGTCTCTTCCCCTGAGGGGAGATTCAAGTCTCCATAAGCCTTGGTTGTGGCTGTTCAGTTATCCCATTGGGTCACATCCCCCATTTCTGGGTCGCCCGGGTGTG
>Ga0310695_10003079_pt1 | contig 33535 bp, 18 predicted proteins | sample RumenRJG_04DNA_FD_203882 | JGI IMG/M metagenome (GOLD analysis project Ga0310695, IMG submission 203882) | Bovine rumen microbial communities from Lethbridge, Alberta, Canada - RJG_04 (v2) (version 2) | ecosystem: Host-associated > Mammals > Digestive system > Stomach > Rumen | place: Canada... | reverse complement strand
AAGCTCGTCGTGGTGGACGCGGACGCCACCAACGTCACGACGACCGCCATCGCGGAAGACACGTGGTATCGTCTGACCATCGTGTCCGTGGATGAAACGGTGAACGACACGACGATCAAGAAGTTCAAGGTTTACGTCAATGGCGTTCTGGCGGAGACGGAGGGCGGCGTCGCTTCGTTCACGAGCCGCGTGGCCAACAGCAATTCCGTCGCCACGATGACGCTCTCGGGAACCGGCAAGGTGGACAACTTCGTCGCGAGAACGACCGATCCCTTCGGCAGCGCTCCGGCGGGATGGATCGCCAACATCGGCACGGCTGATCCCGAACAGTATTTCACCGATTACACCAAGGCGCTCGAAAAGGCTCTCGCCGGCGCCACGCTCACCTTCGCCGACGGCGTGACCGAAATGGACGGCACTGCGGCGCATCCGTTCGAAATCAGGTCGGTTGCCGACCTCAAGGCTCTTCAGGCTGCCGTTGCGGATGGCAATGGCGCCGACAAGTGCTACGTCCAGACGGCGGACATCGCCCTTACCGAAGCCTGGCCGGGCATTGGTATTCAGAACGGCAAGGATATCGTCGGTGACCCCGAGTTTGACAATGGCGCGTTCACAGGAACGTACGATGGCGGCAACTTCACGATTTCCAACTTCCAGATGGTTGACGGCCTCGACTACTGCGGCTTCTTCAACTCTGTCAAAGGTGCTACGATCAAGAACCTCAAGATTTCATACAAGGACGGCTCGTTTGCCAAGGACATGGCTGCCGCGAATGAGGCTTGCGGCGCGACCTTCGTTGGTGTCGCGAAAGCATCGACCCTCCAGAATCTGACCTCTCTCGCAGGCACGGTTTCCTGCACGAAGGGCTTCGGCGGCATCGTCGGCTACCTCATGGCCGGTTCGACGGTTGATAGCTGCACGAACAATGTCAACCTTACTTCGACCGCTTCCAACAAGGCGGGCGGCATTGCCATGATTACGCAGGGCGGTTCGGGCACGGCTACCATCCGCAACTGCCAGAACAACGGCACGACGGCAGGTAATGCAAACCAGAAGGGCGGCATCGTCGGCTATGTCGGCATCGCTACTGCGATTGACGGTTGCTCCGATACGGTTGGTTCTACACCTTCCATCCTGCACAACCATGGGCAGACGGTTACGGTTTCCGGCGTTATCACGGCTCCTGCCGGAGTACTCTCCTATACCACAAGCAACAACAATGCGATTGACGGCCTTGACTTTGCCACGGTTGACAATGATGTTGCGACTTTCGTGAAGGCGGCTGACCTTGTTGACAATGGTGAGTATGTGGTAATGGGCCCGAAGGCTGCCTATGCATTTACGCAAGCTGGCACGATTTCGTTTGACCAGTCCCTTGCGACGGCGGCCGTAACGGCTGATACGTCTAAGTTCGTCCTTACGGCAAGCGGGCCGGTTGACAATGTCACGACCTACACGGCTGTTGCCGGTGTCGCGTCCGTCGGCGGAGTGGCTTATGCCACGCTCGCGGAGGCGGTTGATGTTGCTGGCCCGAACGATGTGATCACCATTCTTGCAAACATCCCTGCTGTCGACTGCAAGGTCTTCAACCGCGCAGGTGAGTTCAGGGTTGCATATGATCAAAATTATATGTCTGTGCTGATGGCACTTGGTGGAGTTGATGGTTATCTCATGCCCGCTCAGCCGGCTACAGAGGCGGGTGACACAATTGTTGTCTACACGATTGTAGAAGGTGTCGCTAAGGTTGACGGAAAATGGTACGCCTCGTTCTCGGCGGCTTACACCGCTGCCCAGACAGAGGGCTCCTCACTTGTTGTGAAGGTTGGTTCCGCCGGCTTTACGCCTGAGTTCCCTGCAAATGCGCAGGCCAAGACATTCTCGTCCATCGAGTTCGTCAACAATGATGACGCCCAAATCGCCATTGCGACGAAATCTGGCAACAATGCCCTTGTCGCCACTACATGGGTTTCCCCTGCAAAGGCGACGATCACTCTTGGCGCAAGTCAGGCTGTTGACAGCATCACCGCTGCGACGCTTATCCTCCCCGCCGATGTGACGCTCACTCTCAACAATGGCAACGCTATGGAGAGTGTGGGCTGGCTCGACGGCAATGCCGCTTCGACAATCAAGCTCAACGCGGCATTCCCTGGTTCGACGCTGAGGGCTCGACTCGCCAACACGGCGTGGAAGGGCACGTTTGAACTCAGCACATATGGTGTTGAAAATGCCGCGCTAACGTGGTTCGGCAACGCCCAGTCCACTGTCTGCTTCAACAATGTCGGTGCAACGATGCAGGCTGGATCGGCTGCCAACGCTGTCAAGGAGTTGGTGATCGGGGCAGGTGGCTTTGAGTTTGACGGATCGTATGATGCTGCTACGACGATTCAGATTCCCGCCAAGGTTACGGGTAGCGGCGAGCTTAAGTTCTCGGCGACCTGCGCGAACCTTTGCACGGTTCAGTTCACTGGCGACTTCTCCGAGTTCGCTGGTAATCTGAATAATACTGCGGCTTCCAACATGCGTGTCGCAATCGGCAGCTCTATCACCGGAAACGGCAAGTGCATTACCCTGGCCGCTGGTGCGACAGCTACCGTCGCTGCCGGCAAGACATGGGATTCCCAGAACGGCTTTGTCGTTCTCGGCACACTGAATGTTGCCGGTACGCTCAAGCATCAGGGCGGCTCGGCTGCTAACCAGATATATGGCGCGGCAACAACGGGCAAGATCGTTTACAAGAATGCTGCTGCCATTACGACCTTCGGCGGCTCCTACAAGGGTGAGATAGTAATCGACAGCATCGAGGCTGGTGATACTGCGACACAAGTCGCGCTTGGATTCGGGTGCTCTGAGGCAAAGCTTACGCTCAACGGCGTTTCCGGCAATGCTTGGTGCGCTGGCGCAGACTACACGGTTCAGCCCGAAGTTACGCTTGCAGGCAATGTCCACTTCCAGAACGGTTCGAGTGGCAAGACCGTCACCTTCCGCAAGATTGCGGCGGGAACCGGAAATCTGTCGCTCAGAGACTGGTATGGATGCACAGGCATAACATACGGCTTCACTACGCTTGATGCCGACAACTACACTGGCACGGTCGTGCTATATGGTTCGAAACTTACCTTCAAGGTTGGTGACATCTTGAAGGCTGGCGCAAAGCCCGGCGACAAGGTTCTGCCTCTCACGGTCGAGAGCAACGCAACTGTTGACCTCGCCAATGCCACGCTCAACGGCGAAACTGCCGACCTTGAACTGAAGGATGACGGCATTTATGTCGCACTGCCTCCGGCGGCGAAGGTTGCCGAAATCGTTGGTGGCGAGCAGTTCGAGACACTCGCTGGGGCTCTCGCGGCGGCGGCTGACGGTGCTACGGTCAAACTCCTCGACGACATCACGCTTGATGCTCGTGTCGAGCCGAATGTTGGTGCGAACACCTCGCTCACCATCGACCTCGGCGGCTACACCATCACCCGCGAGGGAACGGGCGGCAACGGCAGCGCGTTCGACGTGAAGAGCGGCACCGTCGTCATCAAGAACGGTACTATCGACTGCACGCAGGACGATACGGAGATCGTTGCCAACGGCGTGTATGCGATCACGGCCCGCAGCGGCGCGGCGGTGACGCTCCAGACGCTGACGGTTGCGGTTGACAGCCAGGCCGGCGCTTGCGCGTATCCGTTCGCAGGGGCGACCCTCGCCATCGAAAGCGGTACGTACAGCAACGCCACAGCCGTTGCCTACCAGTACAAGACCGGCTGGACCGGCATGGCCGTCAATCAGGCGAACGTCGCCCAGCAGCTCATCACCATCACCGGCGGCAACTTCTACCAGGTCAACCCCGCCGAAGGCGATGATTCCGGCTTGGTGAAGTCCTTCCTTGCGCCGAACTGCGAATCCACCTACGACTCCGTGACCGGCTTCTGGACTGTCTCTGAGAAGAAGGGCTTCCCGGGCGGTTCGGACGGCAAGACGTTCAACATCGACACTGCGGTGCAGGCCGCGCTTGCGGAGAAGATCCCCACAGGCAAGACTCTCGCCGATCCCGTCGAGGGCAAGACCAGCGGCGTGACCTACGCCCAGGCCTACGCGCTCGGCCTCCTCGACGAAGAGACCGGCGATGTCGCCAAGGACGTCACGTCCACCATCGAGATCAAGGATGGCAAGGTTGTCGTTTCGCTCGACGCCACCGCGAAGGCTGGCTACAAGGTGATGCTCAACGTCTATGAGAAGGCGAGCCTCACGGCCGAATGGCCTGTCAAGCCGACCACGAGCTACGAGCTCGGCAGCGCGGACGAGGCGGCTGGCTTCACGCCCGCTAGCGCCGGCGCAGGCTTCTACAAGGTCGGTGTCACGATCGAGGACGCTGCGGCTGGCAACTGATGCTTCAGGCACAGGCACAAAGGGCGGACCCCCGGCACGGCCGGAGGTCCGCCCGCCTGTAAACGGATGCGGTGTAACCTTTGGTCCCGGCCGGTGTAGACAGGGCGCTTTGGGGTTTCATCCTCTACCCAACTGGGTAGTGCGCGAGGGCGCGGTTTTTGGTAAAATATGCGGCATCTGGCAAAGTCCGCGGTGGGCTGCCGACCGGAAAACCACCATAAGGAAATCAGAACAATGGACATGATCAAAACTCTCGGCGACGCGGGCATCATCCCCGTCATTGTCATCGACGACCTCACCAAGGCGGTGCCGCTCGCGCAGGCGCTCGTGAAGGGGGGGCTGCCGGTTCTCGAAGTCACCTTCCGCACCGCGTGCGCGGCGGAGGCGATCGCGAAGATCAAGGCGGAAGTCCCCGGCGCGCGGCTCATCGCGGGCACGGTGCTGACGCTTCAGCAGCTCACGGCGGCGAAGGCGGCGGGCGCGGAGGCGTGCGTCGCGCCCGGGTTCGATCCCGCGATCGTCAAGGCGGCGAACGAACTCGGCCTGCCGTTCTGCCCCGGCGTGGCGACGGCCTCCGAACTGAGCCAGGCGCTCGCGCTCGGCTGCAAAATGGTCAAGTTCTTCCCGGCGGAATCGGCCGGCGGCGTCAAGTACATCAAGGATCTCCTGGGCGCGTTCCGCTGGACGGGCGTCAAGTTCATGCCGACGGGCGGCGTGAAGCTGTCGAACGTCGGCGACTACCTCGCCGTGCCCGAGATCATCTGCTGCGGCGGCACCTGGATCGCGCCGAAGGACGCGATCAAGGCGGGCGACTGGGCGGCCATCGAGAAGCTGGCGGCGGACGCGGCGGCGCTCGCGAAGGAAATCAAATCCAAGTAAGGAGAAAACGACATGGCGACGACGAAGGCGAAACCGTTCATCCATCCCGACTTCCTGCTCACGACGAAGGCGGCGCGCGAGCTCTACCACGGCTACGCGGAGAAGATGCCGATCATCGACTACCACTGCCATCTGCCGCCGGTGGAGATCGCCGAGGACAGGCGCTGGACCGACATCGCCGACGTCTGGCTCGGCGGCGACCACTACAAGTGGCGCCAGATGCGCTCCAACGGGTTCGCCGAGCGCCTCTGCTCGGGGCGCGGCACGGACGGCTGCGCGTCGGGCTGGGAGAAGTTCGAGGCGTTCGCCAAGACGATGGAGCGGCTCGTCAAGAACCCGCTCTTCGACTGGTCGCACCTAGAGCTCGCGCGCTACTTCGGCGTCACCGAGCGGCTGTGCGGCGCGAGCGCGAAGCGCATCTACGACAAGTGCAACAGGCAGCTGAAGGCGAAGTGGTTCTCGGCGCGCGGCCTCATGAAGAAGTCGAACGTCGCCGTCGTCTGCACGACGGACGATCCCGTCGATTCGCTCGAGTACCACCTCGCGATCGCGCAACAGCCGTTCGCGACGCAGATCCGTCCGGCGTGGCGCTCGGACAAGGCGTCGAAGATCGAGACGCTGAAGGTCTGGAACGACTGGATGGACCGGCTCGGCGCGGCGGCGGGGATGGCGGTCAAGACGTATGACGACTTCCTTGCGGCGATGGCCAAGCGCCACGACTTCTTCGCGCAGGCGGGCTGCGTCGTCTCCGACTACGGCATCACCGAGATCTTCGCCGCGCCCTACACCGAGGCGGAGGTCGCGCGCATCTTCAGGAAGGCGCGCGGCGGCAAGGCGGTCACGCCCGAGGAGGCGCTGAAGTTCAAGAGCGCGTGGCTGTACGAGGGCCTGAAGGCGGACTGCCGGGCGAACTGGACGACGCAGCTGCACTACAACTGCCTGCGGGATCTGAACGGCGCGATGTACGACGTGATGGGGCCGGACACGGGCTTCGACTGCATCGGCGACTGGTCGGTGACGGAGAACCTCGCCAAGCTCTTCGACCGCCTCGAGCGCGAAGACGCGCTGCCGCGCTGCATCCTCTACTCGCTCAACCCGAAGGACAACGAGATGCTCGCGACGGTGATGGGCTGCTTCCAGAAGGCGCCCTGTCGCGGCAAGATCCAGCTCGGCGCGGCGTGGTGGTTCCTCGACCAGAAGGACGGCATGCGCAAGCAGATCGAGGCGCTTGCGGCGCTCGGCTCGCTCGGCAACTTCGTCGGCATGCTGACGGACAGCCGCTCGTTCCTCAGCTACACCCGCCACGAATACTTCCGGCGTCTCCTGTGCCAGAAGCTCGGCGAGGAGGTGGAGAAGGGCGAGCTGCCGAACGACCTCAAATGGCTCGGCGGCATCGTCCGCGACATCTCCTTCAACAACGCGAACGAGTACTTCGGGTTCAAGGCATGATCATCCATCCGCTGGACAACGTCGAGATCCGCGCCGACGGGCACAAGTACGCCCTGCGCGACATCGCGGCAGGCGAGAACATCATCAAGTACGGCCTGCCGATCGGACATGCCACCGAGCCGATCGCGAAGGGCGCGCACGTCCACGTCCACAACGTGAAGACGAACCTCGGCGAGGTGCTGGAATACCGGTACGAGCCGGACTTCACGGACGTGGAACGCCGGCCCGCGCCGCTCTTCAAGGCGTTCCGCCATCCCGACGGGCGCATCGGCATCCGCAACGACCTGTGGGTCATCCCGCTCGTCGGCTGCGTGAACCGCCTCGCCGAGCGGCTGGCGCAGGCGTGCGGCGGCCTCTCGCTGCAGCATCCCTACGGCTGCTCGCAGATGGGGCAGGACCACGAGACGACGGCGAACATGCTCGCGAACTTCGTGCGCCATCCGAACGCGGGCGGCGTGCTCGTCGTCGCGCTCGGCTGCGAGAACAATACGCTCGAAAGCTTCAAGCAGCGGCTCGGTCTCGACCCGACGGACGTCGACGGCGCGAAGATCGGCCTCAACCTCCGCTTCCTGCGCGCGCAGGATCCCGGCGACGAGTACGAACGCGGCCTCGCGCTCCTGAAGGAGCTGGACGCGGCGCGCCCGAAAGCGCGCGTGGACGTGCCGGCGTCGGAGCTCGTCGTCGGCCTCAAGTGCGGCGGCTCGGACGGCTTCAGCGGCCTGACGGCCAACCCGCTCGTCGGGCGCTTCAGCGACTGGCTCGCGGCGCGCGGCGGCTCGACGATCCTCACGGAGGTGCCGGAGATGTTCGGCGCGGAGACGCTCCTCATGAAGCGCTGCCGCACGCGGGCGATCTTCGACAAGTGCGTCCGGATGATCAACGGCTTCAAGGACTACTACACGTCGCACAACCAGGTCTGCTACGAGAACCCCTCGCCCGGCAACAAGGCCGGCGGCATCACGACGCTCGAGGACAAGTCGCTCGGCTGCGTGCAGAAGGGCGGCACGTCGCCGGTGGAGGACGTGCTCCTGTACGGCGAGCGCGTGAAGGCGCACGGGCTCACGCTGATGACGGGCCCGGGCAACGACCTCGTCGCGTCCACGGTGCTCGCGGCGGCGGGCGCGCACCTGATCCTCTTCACGACGGGGCGCGGCACGCCGTTCGGCTGCGTGATCCCGACGCTGAAGGTCGCGACGAACGATGCGCTCGCGGCCGCGAAGCCGAACTGGATCGACTGGAACGCGATGTCGAATCCCGACGTCGAACAGTTCGCCGCGAAGGTGCTGCGCGTCGCCTCGGGCGAGGAGCTGGCGAAGAACGAGGTGAACGGCGCGCAGGGCATCGCCATCTTCAAGGACGGGGTGACGCTCTGAAGGCCAGCGTCATCATCCCCAGCCACCGCAGCGAAACGACGCTGCCCGCGACGCTCGCCAGCCTCCGGCGGGCGTTCGCGTTCGCGCAGCTGGCCGAGGGCGCGGACGTCGAGCTGATCGTATCGGAGGACCCCGACGGCCGCGGCGTCAGCTGGGCGCGCAACCGGGGGCTTGACCGCGCGCGCGGCGAGTATATCTTTTTCGTCGACGCGGACGACACGGTGCGCGAAGGCTTCCTCGCGCGGCCGCTCGCGCTGATGGACGCGTCGCGCGCCGACTACTGCATCTTCGGCTCCAGCGACGCGCCGCTCAAGCGCGACTACAACCTCGACGGCAACGCGGCGATCCGCGCGGTGTTTCTGCCGGCCTACATCGGCTATTCGTGGCGCGACGTCGCGCGCCGTCTCTGCGGCGGCTCGCTCTGGAAAAACCGCGAGCCCGGCAGCGTCTGGCGCCACGCCTTCCGTCGCGACTTCCTGGAGCGGTGGCAGATCCGCTTCAACGAGCGGCTGTTCATCTACGAGGACGCGCCGTTTCTCTGCGAATGCGCGATCCGCGCCGAGAAGGTGCGGTGCCTCCCCGAAGTTCTCTACAACTACACGCCGGGCGCGGCAGGACTCATCCGCTCGCTGCCGGGCACCGCGAAGCACTGGGCGTACAAGCGCGAAATCCGCCGCGAACGCGAACGGCTCAACGCGCTCGCGGGCGGGACGATCCGGCGCTACTACGCCGCGAGCCAGTTCCTCGGGCGGCTGGAATTCCTCCGTCACCTCGGCGCGGCGCGCTAATTCGCCGTGCCGCGCGCCGTCGCGGGAATGAAGGGGATCGACCCGTCCGCGTTGCGCGTGTAGCGCTCGATGCACGCCGAGCGCCGGCAGTCCGCGCCGCCGGGCCGCGTCGCGTTGTGGTAGAGCATGTACCAGTTCCCCTTGAAGAAGACGGAGCCGCCGTGGATGGTGCCCGTCCCCTCGGCGCAGTCCATGATCTTCCCGCCGTACGTCCACGGCCCGTGGATCGACTTCGCGGTGGAATACGCCCAGTGCTCGGGCACGCCGCCCGCCGCGTACTCAAGGTAGTACGTGTCGCCCACCTTGTAGATCCACGGCGCTTCCTCGAAGTTCGTGTCGATCGGCTTGCGCGCCCCCGCGCCGCGCGCTTTCTTGAGCGGCGCGCCGAACGCCGACGCCTCCATCAGCCCCGGGACGGGCTTGACCTCGCCCGCGAGCTCGACCATGTTCTCCTTCAGCTCCGCGTACCAGCAGCCGGGCGTGCCGCCGCAGTTGCCCCAGAAGAGATACGCCTGGCCGTCGTCGTCGATGAAGACGGACGGATCGATGTAGCCCGCGCCGGGTCCGACGAGGGGCTTGCCGATCGGATCGGTCCACGGCCCCTCGGGGCGGTCCGCGACCGCGACGCCGATTGAGTCGCCGCGCGGGGTGAGCCCGTAGACGGCCACGTACCAGTACCACTTCCCGTTGCGCTTGATCGCCTGCGACGCCCATGCGCGGTTGTCGCCGAGCGCCCACTTGAACACCGCCGGCGTCATCACCGGGCCGAGGTCCTCCCAGGTCCGGAGATCCTTCGTGCGGATGACGCCCCAGTCGCGCATCGTGTACCCGCGCGCGTCCGGCTCGTCGTGGCCGGAGAAGACGTAGAGCCAGTCGCCGTCGACGACGGCCGCGGGATCGGGCGTGAAGCGCGTCTTCACGATCGGGTTGGTGCCGTCGGACGTGAGCGGCGCGTCCGTGCGCGGCGCGACGCGCAGATAGTCGAAGTCGGCGAAGCCGCCGACGCCCGCGGCGGTCGTCGAGAAGCAGCAGAGGCCGAACCGGTAGCCGATGAAGTGCGGCATGGTGTACACGAGGTCGAACGCATCGCCGAACGGCACCCACGCCCGGCCGTCGAACGAGTACCAGAACTGCCCCTTGTCGGTCGCCGCCGGGATGCCCGAATAGACGCGCACCTTCCCGGGCGTGAAGTCGCACGCCGCCTTGAGCCACACCTTCGTCGCGCCGTCGGGCAGCGCGACCTTCTGCCGCTCGCGCACCGCGCGGTTGACGCGGACGTTCTGCTTGTCGCGCGTCGGCACGACGTCGGGCGACCAGAGGACGAGCTCCTTCCTGCCGCCGCGCACCCGGACCGCCGCGAGAGCGTAGAGCCGCTGAAGGAGCGTGAGCCCCGCGACATCGCCTTCCTTCAGTCCCGCGACGTCCAGGCACGTCTCGCCTTCGCACGCCGGGCCGAACGTGCGCTGCGTGAGTGTGTTGCGCGCCTGGAGGAGATCGCCGTCGACGCGCCCGGCGCGGATGCGCAGGAAGCCGGAACGTTCGGAAAGCGACCAGTTGTCGTCGTCGGGATTGTGGTTCCACTGCCATTGAAGGCCGAGCGCCGCGCCGTCGAATGCGTCGCTCGCGACGCAGCCCGGCACCGCCGCGCGCGTGCGGCCCGCCGCGTCGCGCACCTCGCGCGGCTGCACGACGGGCCAGCCGTCGACCCATTCCGTCTCGAGGATGTACGGGATGCGCCCGACGGCTCCGCGGTCGCCGAAGAGAACGGCCACCCAGCGGCCGTCCGGACGGTCGATGAACGAACCCTGCGCGATGCCTTCGCGCGCGAAGACGATGCGGCCCTCCCACGGCCCGTCGATGTTGCGCGAACGGTGGACGATCACGCAGCGGCACGAGCCCTTCGGCCAGCCGATGTTGACGATGTAGTACCAGCCGTCGCGCTTGAACACCTGCGTGCCCTCGCCGAGCCCGGTGCCGCCGGCGCAGTCGGTCACGTTGTCGAGGATGATCCGTCCGCCGTCGACGAAGCCGGAGAAGTCGCTCTTCATCTCGGTCAGGCGCACCTTGTACGGCCGCCCCGGCACGGTCGCGAAGACGTAGAACCGGCCGTCCTCGATCCAGAGCGACTCGTCGTACTGCTTCGGCGCGAGGCGGAAGAACTCCCAGCCGGACTTCGTCGGATCCTTCGTGCGGAAGAGATACGTCGCGTTCACCTTGTTGTTGAAGCTCGTCACGTAGAAGAAGCCGTCCGCCGCGTTGTAGCGGATCGACGACGCCCAGGTGCCGAGGCCGTAGTCGTTCGCGCCGTTCTCCAGCCGGTCCTGCGCGCGGTCCTCGATCGTCGGATAGCAGTAGCTGACCGTCTGCCAGTTGACGAGGTCCTTCGACGCCATCACGGGAATGCCGGGGTTGAAGTGCATCGTCGTCGAAACCATGTAGTACGTGTCGCCGACCCTGAGCGGCGCGACGTCCGGGACGTCCGCCCACATCACGGGCTCGAGGGCGTCTTCCGCCCCGCACACGGTCATCTGCAGCGCCGCCAGCAGCAGCAATCCTGTTCTCATCGTCTTGTCTCCTTTCTTGTCGTCCGAAATGCAGGTAGTCTATCAAATCCGCCGCCGCATCCGCAATCACCCAATCGGCGAGGAACGGGCGATTTGCGCGCCCTTGCGCCCGCTATTCTAGATCAGCTAGATCGCTCGCGTTGCTCGCTGTTCTAGTCGCGACGGTGAACCAACGCTTTGGACGAGCGGGCGGCGGGGAATTTATGATAGACTATCCGCCATGAACAATCTGCCTTTCACAGTCCGGACGCTCGCCGCGCTTCTCGCGGCGGCGGCGCTTTCCGCCCCGGCGGCGGCTCCGGCCCCGGCGGACGGGGCGGCGGCGGCCGCGCCGCTGGAGAAGCTGCTCACCCTCGATCCCGCCGCGCTCGCGGAGGCGCTGCCGCTCGCGCTGCAGGCGGTCGAGATCCAGCGCCGCGCCGACGCGCGCGCCGCGCAGCACGCCGCGGAACTCGCGCAGCGCGGCCTGGCCGAGGTGCCGGCCTGCCGCGCCCAGCGCTACACCGTCGACACGGCCGGGCTGCTCGACGGACTGTCCTTCGACGCGTGGGGCGAGTTCTACATCGACACGCGCTTCGTCACGCCCGAGGAGATGAAGACCGTCAAGGCCATCGAGGCGTGGCTGCGCAAGTGGTTCCCGGCCGCCGCGCAGAAGAGCCGCACGACCGTGCAGCCGTCCGGCGCGGCCGGCGCGCCCGTGTTCCGCGGTTTCGAGGACGCGCGCTACCAGCGCCACGACGCGCTGATCGTGCGGCTCGTCAACGAGTTCAACGCGGACCGTGCGGCGGCGTGCGGCGGCACGGCGGCCCAGGCGGCGAAGATCGCCGACCTCACGCCCGCGCTCGTCAAGGCGCACATGATCGAGGAGTCCGGCGGGAACGGGCCGGCGTCGCGGGCCGCGTGGGCCGTCGACCCGCTGCAGGTCAACGTGCCGGGCGACTGGGGCGAGGAGAAGCGGCTGGTGGGCCTGACGAAGCCCGCCCGGCGCAACGAGGGCACGGTCGAGGACAACGTGCGCGCGGCGATCCGCTACCTGTCGCGCAAGGGGTTCGGCGCGTCGGGGCGGCCGGCGGCCGACCGGCCCAAAGGGTTCTTCGACGGCTGGCCGAAGGCGCTTCAGCGCTACAACGGGCGGCGCGACCGGACGGAGACCGACCGCTACTACAGCGATGAATACGCCGACAAGATTCTGAAGCGCGCGGCCGATCCGTCGCTGTTCGTGCCCATCGAGATCAAGCTGGCGAAATAGCCGCGCCCGCGCGCCGCGAGCGGCGGGGAAATTTATGATATACTATCAAGACTATGAGACATTTCATCACGACGACGATTTTGGCATCGGCGGTGGCGGCGGCATGGGGACAGACCCCGCCGGCGGCGCCGACCGGCCGCGAGTGGCAGGATAACCAGCAGCTGTCGCAGGGGCGCGAGAAGCCGCGCGCCGCGTTCGCGAGCTTCGACACGGTCAAGGAGGCGCTGAAGATTCTCCCCGAGTTTTCGCCGCGCCAGATTTCGCTCGACTCCGACAGCGCCTGGCGCTTCATGTGGGCGCCCGACCCGACGCAGCGGCCCGCCGGCTTTCAGACCGAGGACTACGACGTCTCCGGCTGGGAGCGCATCAAGGTGCCGTGCTCGTGGCAGGCGTACGGCGCGAACGGCAAGGGCGGCTGGGGCACGCCCATCTACACGAACCAGCGCTACCCGTTCGCGAAGGACCGCCCCGGCGGCTCGTGCGTGACGCTGGCGCCGCCGACCAACTACACCGCCTACGCCCAGCGCAACCCCGTCGGCAGCTACCGCCGCGACTTCAAGGTGCCCGCGAAGTGGCTCGACGCGGGGCTGGACGTCTACCTCAAGTTCGACGGCGTCGACAGCTTCTACTACCTCTGGGTCAACGGCCGCTACGTCGGCTTCTCGAAGGACAGCCGCTCGCCCGCCGAGTTCAAGGTGACGGACTACGTGCGCGCGGGCGCGAACACCGTCGCGCTGGAGGTCTACCGCTACTCCGACGGCAGCTACCTGGAGGACCAGGACATGTTCCGGCTCTCGGGCATCTTCCGCCGCACGTGGCTCCTCGCGCGGCCGAAGGAGAAGATCCGCGACTTCTTCGCGGTGGCGCGCCCGTGCGTCGACGGCGGCTTCGACGGCGCGTGGGAGGTGGCGCTCAAGGTGGACGGGAAGGTGAACAACATCTCGCTCTACGACTGGAACGACCGGCTCGTGGCCGGGCCCTTCGCGGAGACGCGCTTCACGGTCCCGGCGGTGAAGCTCTGGAGCGCGGAGGAGCCGAACTGCTACAAGCTCGTGCTGGAGGGCGAGGCGGAGGTCGTCTCGGCCGTCTTCGGCTTCCGCGTGAGCGAGATCAGGAACGGCCGCTACTACCTGAACGGTCAGCCGATCAAGCTCAAGGGCGCGAACCGCAGCGAGACCGACCCGCTGTACGGCCACTACGTGCCGCGTGAACGCCACGAGCAGGACGTGGCGCTGCTGAAGGCCGCGAACTGCAACGCCGTGCGCAACTCGCACTACCCGCAGGACGACTACTGGTACTACCTCTGCAACGTGCACGGCCTCTACCTCGTCGACGAGGCGAACGTCGAGAGCCACGGCTACGGCTACGGCGCGGAGTCGCTTTCGCACCAGAAGAGCTGGATGAAGGCGACGGTCGCGCGCAACGTCGCGATGGTCGAGCGCAACAAGAACCACCCGGCCGTCGTCATCTGGAGCTACGGCAACGAGGCGGGCCCGGGCGAGAACTTCGCCGCGTGCCGGCAGGCGATCAAGTACATGGACCCCACGCGGCCGACGCACTACGAGCGCGACTGGTCGGTCGCCGACATGGACGGCTGCCAGTACCCGAGCGTCGAATGGACGCGCCGGAAGGCGGCGGAGACGACGTCGCTCAAGCCGTTCTACATCTCCGAATACGCCCACAACATGGGCAACGCCATGGGCAATCTGAAGGACTACCAGGACGCGATCGAATCGAGCGACGTCATTCTCGGCGCGACGATCTGGGACTGGGTGGACCAGGGGCTCTACAAGAAGACGGACGACGGCCGCTTCATCATCGCCTACGGCGGCGACTTCGGCGACGTGCCGAACGACGGCCTCTTCGTGATGAACGGGTGCCTCCTCTCCGACCGCACGCCGGAGCCGGGCTATGCCGAGATCAGGCACGTCTACCAGAACTGGACGGTGACGGCGACGAACTACTTTCAGCGCGTCGTCGTAAAGAACAAGAACTTCTTCGTCGACGCGACGGGCGTGACGCTCAACTGGCGCGTCTACACGGACGGCGAGCCGGGCGCGAAGGGCGTCTTCGATCTGCGGGGGCTCAAGCCGCAGACGGAGGCGGTCTACGAGATGCCGGCCGCGGCGTTCGCGTCGGCGAACCGGGACGCGACCGTGTCGGTGCGCTTCGCATTCGTGAAGGACGGCCGCGTCATCGCCGACGATCAGATCGACGTCGTCGCGTCGCGCAGCGTCGATTCGCTTGATGCGGCGCGGCCGTTCCGGCTGTGGGGCGCGGCGCGGGTGGCGTCGTCCGAGGACGCGACGAACCTCGTCTTCCGCGCGAACGGCCTCGTGATCGCGTTCAGCAAGGAGACGGGCCTGCCCGCGTCGATCCGGCGCGACGGCTGGTTCGGCGCGACGGAACTTCTGAAATCCCCGCTGCGCCTCGACGCCTATCGCGTGCCGTCGTCGAACGAGGCGGGGCTCGGCCGCAAGTGGCGCGCGCTCGGCCTCGACGGTCTGACGGGACGGCTGACGGCGCTTTCGCCGCTCGAGTCGCGCGGCGACGCGGTGACGTTCACGACGGTGTCGGCGTGGACGGGCGCGCCGACGGCCAAGCCGGTCGTCTTCAACCTGGCGGCGCGCTGGACGGTCTATCCCGACGGCACGCTCGCGTGCGTCGCGCGCATCCGCCCGACGGGACCGAAGACGGAGCTCGCGCGCGTCGGCTTCACGTGGGAGCTCGCGGCGGTCAATCCGACGGTCGAATGGTTCGGCCGCGGTCCGTACGAGAACTACCCCGACCGCAAGACGGGCGCGTTCCTCGGCCGCTGGAAGATGCGCGCCGCCGATTTCTTCTTCCCCTACGCGCGCTGCGAGACCTGCGGCAACCGCGAGGAGACGCGCGGCTTCGCCGTCGGCGGCCTCGCGGTGCGCACGCTCGGCGAGCCGTTCGCCTTCGAGGTCAACCCCTACACGGCGGCGCAGCTCGACGCGACGGCGCACCCGGCCGAGCTGCCGGAATCGGCCGGCACGACGGTCGGCTGCTACGCGGCCACGCGCGGCCTCGGCGGCGCGAGCTGCGGGCCCGGGCCGATGGAGCGCGACATCATCCGCACCGACCGCGACTACGAGCTCGCGTTCACGCTCGCGCCGGCGGACGGCGCGCTGACGGCGCGCGCGCCGGCCTTCACCGATCTGCCGCCGCTGCCGGAGCGGCCGGCGGCGACGGGCGCGAAGATCGTCTCCTGCTCCAGCCGCGAGCCGGGCGAAGGCGAGGCGGACCATCTCGTCGACGGCGACCTCGACACGATCTGGCACTCGCAGTACGGCACGACGATGGGCAAGTTCCCGTACACGATCGTCGTCGAGCTCCAGAAGGAGACGGTGCTCAAGGGCCTGACGGTGTATGCGCGCCAGACCGGCGTGAACGGCTACGTCCGCGGCTACCGCGTCGAGACGTCGCGCGACGGCGAGGTCTGGGATCGTCCGGTCGAGGGCGAGCTCGAACCGACGCCCGCCGCGCAGGACATCCTCTTCTTCAAGCCCGTGACGGCGAAGTTCTACCGCTTCACGGCTCTCAGCAACCACGCCAGAGACAACGAACACGCGTCGATGGCAGAAATCGAAACAATCGAATAGGGTCAACATGAGCGAATCCGATACCTCGCGGCATTTCCTCCGCCAGTGGATTGAAAAGGACGTCGCCGACGGCAGGACCGGCGGCACCGTGGTCACGCGCTTCCCGCCGGAGCCGAACGGCTACATCCACATCGGCCACGCCAAGGCGGTGTGCGTCGACTTCGGCATGGCCGAGCTGTTCGGCGGCGAGTGCCACCTGCGGCTCGACGACACGAATCCGACGAAGGAGTCGGACGAGTACGCCGAGAACATCAAGAAGGACATCCGCTGGCTCGGCTTCCGGTGGTCGGGCGCGGGCGACGGGACGGAGCCGGGCTTCTACAACGCGTCCAACATGTTCGACACGATGTACGCGATCGCCGAGAACCTGATCAAGGCGGGGCAGGCGTACTGCTGCAACCTGACGCAGGAGGAGTGGAAGGAGTACCGCGGCGTGCCCGAGAAGCCGGGCCGCCCCTCGCCCTCGCGCGACACGACGCCGGAGCGCAACCTGCAGATCTTCCGCGAGATGCGCGACGGGAAGTACGCCGACGGCGAATGGTGCCTCCGGGCGAAGATCGACATGGCCTCGCCGAACATCCACTTCCGCGATCCCGTGCTCTACCGCATCCGCCACGTCGCGCACTACCATCTGGGCGACAAGTGGTGCGTCTATCCGATGTACGACTTCGCGCACCCGATCGAGGACGCGCTCGAGGGCGTGACGCACTCCATGTGCACGCTCGAGTTCGAGGTGCACCGCCCGCTCTACGACTGGGTGGTGGACCGCCTCGACGAGATGGGGCTCTTGGTCGTGCGCGGCGGCGTGAAGATCCGCCCGCAGCAGCGCGAGTTCGCGCGCCTCAACATCACGTCCACCGTGATGTCCAAGCGCCTCCTCCTCCAGCTCGTCACCGAAGGGCACGTCGCGGGCTGGGACGATCCGCGCATGCCGACGGTGTGCGGGATGCGCCGGCGCGGCTACACGCCGGGCGCGATCCGCGAGTTCTGCGCGCGCGTGGGCGTCTCGAAGGTCGAGAGCGAGTCGGATCCGGCGCTCCTCGAATGGTGCGTGCGCGAGGAGCTGAACCAGACGGCGCCGCGCCGCATGGCGGTGCTCGATCCCGTCAGGGTCGTCATCGACAACTGGGGGGCTGAGGACAGTCCGAACGCCGTTCGGACATCAAATCTGAATCCGGCACGAGCCGTCAAAACTGTTGAGCTGCCGAACAATCCGCTCGACGAATCGGCCGGGACGCGGCAGATCCCGTTCGGCGGCGAAATCTGGATCGACCGCGCCGATTTCATGGAGGTGCCGGAGAAGAAGTTCTTCCGCATGGCGCCCGGGCAGGAGGTGCGGCTGCGCGGCGCGTGCATTTTCAAGTGCACGGGCTGCGTCAAGGACGAGACGGGCCGGGTCGTCGAGATCCACGGCACGTGGGACCCCGATTCGTGGGGCGGCAACGCGGCCGACGGCCGCAAGGTGAAGGGCACGATCCACTGGGTCGACTGCGCGACGGGCGTCAAGGCCGAGGTGCGCCTCTACGACCGGCTCTTCACGGAGAAGAATCCGCTCAAGGACGGTCCGTCGGAATTCCTGAAGTACCTGAACCCCGATTCGCTCCAGACGGTCTCGGCCTACGTCGAGCCCGCGCTGGCCGCGGCGGAACCGCTCGCGCGCTTCCAGTTCGAGCGCACGGGCTACTTCGTCGCCGACGAGCGCGACTCCCGGCCGGGCGCGCCGGTCTTCAACCGCACGGTCACGCTCAAGGATTCCTACAGGCCGTCATGAGGCGGGTCGTCGTCACCGGCATGGGGCTCGTCAGCGCGCTCGGCAACACGGTCGCGTCGGCGCTCGCGCGTCTGGACACGCCGGAGAACTGCGTCGTGAACGTGCCGGACCTCGCGCGCTTCAAGGGGCTGAACGCGCGGCTGGGCTCGCTCGCCGGCTTCACGCGCCCGGCGCACTGGACGCGCAAGACGACGCGGACGATGGGCCCGGTCGCCGAATACGCGCTCGCGGCGACGGAGCAGGCGGTGGCTGACGCGGGGCTGACGGCGGCGGAGCTGGAGTCGGGCCGCACGGGCGTCGCCTACGGCAGCTGCTCCGGGTCGATCGGCGCGCACCTCGACCTCTTCTCGATGTTCTTCGAGAACGAGCTGAAGAACGTCACCTCGGGCACCTACATCAAGCTGATGCCGCAGACGACGGCGTGCAACCTGTCGGTCCACTTCAAGACGCACGGGCGGCTGGTGCCGACCTGCACCGCGTGCACGTCGGGATCGCTCGCCGTCGGCACGGCGTTCGACCTCATCCGCTTCGGCCTCCAGGACGTGATGATCGCGGGCGGCGCGGAGGAGTTCTCGCCCACGCAGGTGGCGATCTTCGACACGCTCTACGCGACGTCGCTCCGGAACGACGCGCCGCGCGCGACGCCGCGCCCCTACGACGCGGCGCGCGACGGGCTGGTCGTGGGCGAGGGCGCGGGCACGCTGATCCTCGAGGACTACGACCGTGCCGTGGCGCGCGGCGCGACGATCTACGCCGAGGTCGCCGGCTTCTGCGAGAACACCGACGGCACGCACGTGACGAACCCCAACGCGGCGACGATGGAGGCGTGCCTCCGGGGCGCGCTCGCGTGCGCGGGCGTCGACGCGGGCGCGATCGGCTACGTGAACGGCCACGGCACGGCGACGAAGGCGGGCGACCTCGCCGAGACGGCGGCGACGCGCGCGGCGTTCGGCCGGGCGGTGCCGATCTCGTCGACGAAGAGCTACATCGGCCACACGCTCGGCGCGTGCGGCGCGATCGAGGCCGTCGTGACGATCGGCATGATGCGCGCGGGCGTCTTCCATCCCACGCTGAACCTGACCGCGCCCGATCCCGCCTGCGCGGAACTCGACTACATCGCGGGCGGCGCGCGCCGCGCCGAGGTCGAGTTCGCGATGAGCAACAACTTCGCCTTCGGCGGCGTCAACACGTCGCTCGTCTTCCGGCGGATATGATAGACTAGGGACATGAGATGAAAACGATCGAACGCTACGTCCTGACTTCGTTTCTCACGAGCTTCCTGCTCGCGTTCCTCGTGCTCAGCTTCGTGCTGACGATCGGGCTTCTCGTGCAGATCGTCGGCTACATCCTCGACGGCGTCTCCGCCGCGCTCATCGGCGAGTTCGCGCTCGTCAGCTTCCCGGAGACGCTCCAGTGGACGATGCCGCTGGCGATCCTCGTCTCGAGCGTCCTCGTCTTCTCGCGCCTCTCCGCCGACAACGAGATCGCCGCGATGCGCGCGTGCGGCGTGAACCTCCTGTCGGTCATGAAGGGACCCGTCCTCTTCGGCCTCGTCTGCGCGCTCCTCGGCGCGTACGTCAACAACGAGATCGTGCCGCGCGGGCACGAGGTGCGCCGCAACCTCAAGACGAAGGTCTCGGTCGGCGCGGGCCTCGACGTGCTGGAGGCGAACCGCTGGATCGACGACTTCCCGAAGATGCGCATCTACTTCAGCCGCAAGGAGGGCAACTGGCTCTACGACCTCGTGGTGCTGGACTATTCCAACGCGCGCGTCGACCGGATGATCCGCGCGTCCCGGGCGCTCGTCACGAGCGAGGGGCGCGACGTCACGCTCGACCTCTACGGCATGACCGTCGATCCGCTCGACGAGAACCACCCCGGCCTGATGCGCGTCAGCCGCTACCAGTACACGGTCAGGAACGCGCTCGCCGAGACCACGTACACCAAGAAGGGCAAGGACTTCCGCTTCCGCGAGCTCGTGCGGGCGATCCGGGGCCGCGCGGCGGAGGAGGCGCGGGTGCTCGACCGCCTCTTCCGGATGAAGGCGCAGAAGGAATGGGCGGATCTGGACGCGGCGGCGGCGCGCGCGGCGTTCGCGTCGGACAAGGAGGCGAAGGCCCTGCGGCGGAGCATCCGGCGCGCCACCTCCAAGCTGAAGGTCGAGCTGTCCAAGCGCTTCGTCTTCGCGGCGGCCTCGCTCTGCTTCGTTCTCGTCGGCATCCCGCTCGGCATCCGCGCCCAGCGCAAGGAAAGCACCGTCGGCATGGCGATCTCGCTCGCGATCGCGCTCGGCTACTACCTCGTGGTCATGCTGATGCTGAGCCTTCAGAAGAATTACGCGATCCATCCCGAGTGGCTGATCGGCCTGCCGGTCCTGGTCTGCCTCGCGCTGGCCGCGCGCTTCACCCGCAGGAATCTCTAGCAACGCAGTTCAAGGAGTACGAAACATGGCGAACATCCATCCCACCGCAATCGTCGAAGACGGCGCGCAGCTCGGCGCGGACGTCGAGGTCGGCCCCTACGCGCACATCGGCCCGTTCGCGAAGATCGGCGCCGGCACCGTCGTGAAGCAGGGCGCGATCGTCGACGGCCACACGACCATCGGCGAACAGTGCCAGATCTTCCCCTACGCGATCATCGGCATGAAGACGCAGGACCTGAAGTACAAGGACGGGTCGACGAGCTACGTCGAGATCGGCGACCGGACGGTCATCCGCGAGTTCGCGACCGTCCACCTCGGCACCGCCGACGGCGAGAAGACGATCATCGGCTCCGACTGCCTCTTCATGTGCTACTGCCACGCGGCGCACGGCGTCATCCTCGGCGACCACGTCATCTGCTCGAATTCGGTCCAGCTCGCGGGCGACGTGCACCTCCAGGACTGGGCGATCGTCGGCGGCTGCTCGGCGGCGCACCAGTTCTGCACCGTCGGCGCGCACGCGATGGTCGGCGGCATGACGAAGATCCGCCAGGACTTCCCGCCCTACATGCTCGGCGACATGGTCGACGGCGCGACGAAGGTGATCGGCCCGAACGTCGTGGGCCTCACGCGCCGCGGCTTCTCGAAGGACGTCATCCGCGCGCTCAAGGAGGCCCACCGCTTCCTCTACCGCGACGGGCTCAACCGGACGCAGGCGCTCGAGCGCGTCGAGAACGACGTCGAGCCGTACGACGAGATCAAGGCGCTCGTCGCCTTCTACCGCAACAGCCAGCGCGGAGTGAGCTGACATGCGCGCGACGTTCGACAGCCGCGCCGTCCGGCCGGGAATGATCTTCGTCGCCCTGAAGGGCGAGAGGTCGGACGGGCACGACTACATCCCGCAGGCGCGCGCGGCGGGCGCGTCCGCGATCATCGACGGCTACGCGGCGCTCGACCGCGCCGCGCGCGACCGGCGCCGCGCGCTGAAGGCCGTCGTCGTCGGCGTGACCGGCTCGGCGGGCAAGACGACGACCAAGGAGTTCCTGCGCGTCTTTTTCGCGGCGCTCGGCAAGACCGCCGCGACCGAGGGCAACTTCAACAACCACATCGGCCTGCCGATGACGATCCTCAACTGCCCGGACGACGCGGACTTCCTGATCGTCGAGATGGGCACGAACCATCCCGGCGAGATCGCGCACCTCTGCTCGATCGCCGAGCCGGACGTGGGGCTCATCACCAACATCGGCACGGCGCACATCGGCAACTTCGGCTCGCAGGAGGCGATCGCGCGCGAGAAGCGCGAGATCCTCAAGGCGGCGAAACGCTTCGGCATCGGCCCGGGCGAGGCCGCGGCGCTTCCGCCGCGTCTCGCGGCCGCCGTCGCGGCGACGCTGCCGGGCGCGCACAACCAGGCGAACGCGGCGCTCGCGTTCGCGGCGGCCGCGCGCTTCGGCCTGACGGAGGCGCGGGCGATCGACGCGCTGGCGGACTTTGCGCTGCCGGACGGGCGGTGGCACCGCGTGAAGAAGGACGGCGTCCTCTTCATCGACGACACGTACAACGCCAACCCCGACGCGATGATCGCGACGCTCGACGCGCTCGCGTCGCTGCCGTGCGCGGGACGGAAGATCGCGATCCTGGGCGACATGTTCGAGCTGGGCGACCGCGCGCGCGAGCTGCACGAGAAGGTCTTCGCCCATGCCGCCGCGTGCGGACTCGACCGGGTGATCGCGGTCGGCGAGACCGCGTCCGCCTGCCGCGCCGACGCGGCGTTCCGGACGGTCGCGGAGCTCGCGGCCGCGCTGGGGAGCCTGTGCGCGCCCGGCGACACGGTGCTGCTGAAGGCCTCGCACGGCCTGCACCTGGGCGACATTCTGACTGAACCGAAAGCAACCTGAACCATCAACAAGGAGGGGAACATGACAAAGAGAGAAACGATCACGGCGGCCGTCCTTTCGGCGACGCTGCTGGCGGGAGGGGCCGAGACGAACGACTGGGAGAACACGCAGGTCACGGAGCGCAACCGCCTGCCGGCGCGCACGTACGCGCTGCCGCTCGCGGACGCGGCGGCGGCGTTCACGGACGCGATCGAGCCGGAGACGCCGTACCGGCAGTCGCTGAACGGCAGCTGGAAGATCAAGTGGGTGGGCGATCCGGCGCGGCGGCCCGACGGCTTCTGGGCGCCGGACTACGACGACGCGGACTGGAGCGAGGTGGACGTGCCGAGCTGTCTGGAGATGCGCGGCTTCGGCAGCCCGCAGTACACGAACGTCATCTATCCGCACAAGAACGAATGGCCGACGATCCGCGACCGCTTCACGGGCCGCGCCGACTACAATCCCGTCGCGAGCTACCGCACGACGTTCACCGTGCCGGAAGCGTGGGACGGGCGGCGCGTCATCCTGCGCTTCGACGGCGTCTATTCGGCGTACTACGTCTGGGTGAACGGCCGGCCGGTCGGCTACGCGGAGGACTCCAAGCTCCCCTCCGAATTCGACATCACTCCCTACCTGAAGAAAAAGAGCGATGCGAGAGAAAAGAATGACGTGAGCGGCGCAGCGAGCGAGCGAAGCGGAGGGAGCGATGCCGCGAACCTCCTTGCCGTCCAGGTCTTTCGCTGGAGCGATGGCTCGTTCCTCGAGGACCAGGACATGTTCCGCTTCACGGGCATCTTCCGCGACGTCACGCTCTGGTCGATGCCGCAGGACGGCATCTGGGATTTTCACGTGCGTCCGACGGTGCGCGTTGAGAATGGAGCGTGTGTGGAAGCGGCGCTTGCCATCGACGGTCTGGACGGCGCGTGGGAGGCGACGCTGTATGATGCGGACCGGCAGAGCGTCGCAGCGCTCAACGCGCAATCCTCAACTTTCAACTTTGCGCCCGCGGCCCTGCCGCGGCTGTGGAGCGCGGAGAAACCGTACCTCTACACGCTCATCGTGCGCAAGGGCGACGACATCCGCGCGAAGAAGGTCGGCTTCAAGGAGCAGACGATCGTCGGCAGCACGTTCTTCGTGAACGGCCGGCCGGTCAAGCTCAAAGGCGTCAACCGCCACGAATCGGATCCCGCCGACGGCCGCACGGTGTCGCTCGACAGCATGATGAAGGATATCGAGCTCTTCAAGAAATACAACATCAACACCGTGCGCACCTGCCACTATCCCGACCATCACCTGTGGTACGACCTGTGCGACCGCTACGGCATCTACGTCATCGCCGAGGCGAACATCGAGGCGCACGAGCCCGGCTACGGCGACAAGGGCCTCGGCCGCTTCCCGGACTGGGACAAGGCCATCGTCGAGCGCAACGTGCGCAACGTCCTCTTCCACCGCAACAATCCGAGCGTCACGCTCTGGTCGATGGGCAACGAGACGGGCCACGGCGACTGCTTCCGCCACGCGATCGCGGCGGTGAAGGAGATCGATCCGTCGCGCCCGATCCACTGGGAGCGCGGCAACGAGGACGCCGACGTCGATTCGATCATGTACCCGAGCGTCGAATGGCTCGAAAAGCGCGGCAAGATGGGGGAGGAGCCGCTGGGTTCGCAGGTTGACAACTACAAGGGCCGGGTGAACACCGCCGGCAAGCCGTTCATCATGTGCGAGTACGCGCACGCGATGGGCAACGCGCTCGGCAACTTCCAGGAGTACTGGGACGTGATCTATGCCTATCCCGCGCTGATGGGCGGCTGCATCTGGGACTGGGTGGACCAGGCGATCTGGAAATACACCGACCGCGTCGACCCCGCGACGGGCGCGCGCGAACGCTACCTCGCCTACGGCGGCGACTTCGACGACAAGCCGAACGACGGGCCGTTCTGCGTCAACGGCGTCGTCGATCCGCTGCGGCACGTCTCGCCCAAGCTGATCGAGGTCGCGCACGTCTACCGCAACCTCGTCGTGACGCGCGGAGCGGACGGCGCGTTCGAGCTGTGGAACCGGTTCTGCTTCACGGACGCGGCGGAGTTCGACGGCGCGTGGGAGCTGCTGGCGGACGGCGAACCGGTCGCCCGCGGCACTTTTGCCGCGCCCGCCGTGGCGCCGCTCGCGCGCGGCCGGCTGGAGCTCCCGGCGCTGGACGCGGCGATCAAGGCGGCGCCGGAAGGGAAGGAGATTTTCGTCAACTTCGCGTTCACGACCCGGGCCGATGCGCCGCTCGTGCCGAAGGGCTGGATCGTGGCGCGCGACCAGATCGCGGTCGGCGGCGGCGCGCACGGCCGGACGTCGGCCGTCGAGCCGGACGGCGCGCGGCCGATGGTGGTGACGGCGGAGGCGGCGACGCTGACGGTCGAGCGCGGCCGGACGACGGCGATCTTCGACCGCCGCACGGGCACGCTCTCGTTCCTCGCGCTGCGCGGCCTGCGCGTCTTCGACGATCCGGCCGAGGGCATTCCGGCGGGACCGCTCCTCACCTGCGCGCGCGCGTTCACCGACAACGACAACTGGATGCGCACCGGCAACCAATGGGGCGAGGGGAACGGCGGCTTCGAATGTTCGGGGCTGATGCAGCTTCAGTACCACCCGGGGCGGCTCGTCGTCGGCACGAACAACACGGTGACGGTGACGACGGACGTCGCGGGCGCGAAGGGCTGCGGCTTCACGCACCGCGCGGTGTGGACGTTCCACGCCGACGGCGCGGTGGAGATCGCCAGCGAGGTGACGCCGTACGGGACGATGCCGGAGGCGCTGCCGCGCCTCGGGCTGTCGATGAAGCTCCTGCCGGCGCTGGAGCGGATGCGCTACTACGGGCGCGGGCCGTGGGAGAACTACGTCGACCGCCTGACGGGCAGCTTCCTCGGCGTGTGGGAATCGACCGTGACCGGGCAGTTCGTCGACTACGTGCGCCCGCAGGACAACGGCGGCAAGTCGGACGTCCGCTGGGCGGAGTTCCGCGACCGCGCGGGGCGCGGCGTGCGCTTCTCGGCGTCGGAGCCGCTCTTCATGCGCGCGCTGCACTACGGCTGGGAGGATCTCGAGTTTGCGCGCTTCCGCAACGGGTCGCGCCGCCACCGCACGCCGCTTGTGCCGCGCAAGGAGATCTGCCTCGACCTCGACGTGCGCCAGACGGGCCTCGGCGGCGCGAGCTGCGGGCCGCGGCCGATGGACAAGTACCGCTTCGATCCGAACGCGCCGGTCAGCTGGACGATGAAGATCGAACGGGTGAACTGATCCGCGCGACCCCGCGCGCGGAGATATGATATACTATTCCCTCTATGAACAAGATTGTCAGCAAGAAGCAGCTGTCGGACAACGTCTTCCAGATGGAGGTCGAAGCGGCGCTCATCGCGAACGAGCGCAAGGCCGGGCAGTTCATCATTCTCATGATCGACGAGGCGCTGGGCGAGCGCATCCCGCTCACCATCGCCGACGCCGATCCCGCGCGCGGCACGATCACGCTCATCTTCCAGACCGTCGGCGCGACGACGCTGAAGCTGTCGAAGCTGAACGTCGGCGATGCGCTCGCGGCGGTCCTCGGCCCGCTCGGCCGCCCGACCTCGATCCGCGGCGCGAACGGCGAGCCGGCGGGCCACGTCGTCTGCGTCGGCGGCGGCATCGGCGTCGCGCCGATGCACCCGATCGCGCAGGCGCTGAAGGCGGCCGGGAACAAGGTGACGATCATCATGGGCGCGCGCAACAAGTCGCTCTTCGTCATGGAGGACGAGATGCGCGCGATCGCGGGCGACGACCTCATCCTCATCACCGACGACGGCTCGTCGGGCCGCAAGGGGCTCGTCACGGAACCGCTGAAGGAGCTGTGCGAAGCGGGTGCGGTCGACGAGGTGATCGCCATCGGCCCGCCGATCATGATGAAGTTCGTCGCGCTGACGACGAAGCCCTACGGCGTCAAGACCGTCGCCTCGCTCAACACGATCATGATCGACGGCACGGGCATGTGCGGCGGCTGCCGCGTGTCGGTGGGCGGCGCGACGAAGTTCGTCTGCGTGGACGGGCCGGAGTTCGACGCGCACCAGGTGGACTGGGACCAGATGCTCAAGCGCATGGGCGCGTTCAAGCCGCAGGAGGCGGCGGCGAAGGACCACGTGTGCAATCTCTACAAAGGAATCTGACGATGACGCCGAAGGAAAGGATGGCGATCGCGCCGCAGGCGATGCCGGAGCAGGATGCGCAGGCGCGCGCGCACAACATGAACGAGGTCGCGCTCGGCTACACCGCCGAGATGGCGAAGACGGAGGCGTCGCGCTGCCTCCAGTGCCCGACGAAGCCGTGCATGCAGGGCTGCCCGGTGGCGATCGACATCCCCGGCTTCCTCGCGGCGGCGGCGGAAGGGGATTTCGCCACGGCGCTGAAGATCATCCGCAAGACGTCGCTTCTGCCGGCCGTGTGCGGCCGCGTCTGCCCGCAGGAGAAGCAGTGCCAGAAGTTCTGCACGATGGGCAAGGTGCTCAAGGACGTCGACAAGGCGGTCGCCATCGGCCGCGTCGAGCGCTTCTGCGCCGACCTCGCGCGCGAGAGCGGGACGGAGGAGCCGGTCACGTGCGCGCCGAAGACGGGCCGGAAGGTCGCCGTCATCGGCTCGGGCCCCGCGTCGATCACGTGCGCGGCGGACTGCGCCAAGGCGGGCCACGACGTGACGATGTTCGAGGCGTTCCACAAGTGCGGCGGCGTGCTCGTCTACGGCATCCCGGAATTCCGTCTGCCGAAGTCGATCGTGCGCCACGAGGTGGAGGGCCTGAAGAAGCTCGGCGTCACCATCGAGACGAACTACTGCGTGGGCCGCACGCGCAAGGTCGCCGACCTCATCCGGAAGGACGGCTTCGACGCCGTCTTCGTCGGCACGGGCGCGGGGCTGCCCAAGTTCATGGACATCCCGGGCGAGAACCTGAACGGCGTCTTCTCGGCGAACGAGTACCTGACGCGCGCGAACCTCATGAAGGCGTACCTCGAGGGCGAGGCGGACACGCCGTTCTGGCACGGCAAAAAGGTCGCGGTGCTCGGCGGCGGCAACGTCGCGATGGACGCGAGCCGCATGGCGCTCCGCCTCGGCGCGGAGAAGGTCTACCTCATCTACCGCCGCTCGCTGGAGGAGATGCCGGCCCGCAAGGAGGAGGTCCACCACGCGAAGGAGGAGGGCGTCGACTTCCACCTGCTCGAGAACGCCAAGCGCGTCCTCGGCGACGACAAGGGTTTCGTCAACGGCCTCGAATGCCTGCGCTACGAGCTCGGCGCGCCGGACGCGTCGGGGCGACGCAGCCCCGTGCCGATCGCCGGCAGCGAATTCACGCTCGACGTCGATACGGTCGTCGTGGCGGTCGGCAACGCGTCGAACCCGCTCATTCCGGCGACGACGGAGGGCCTGGAGGTCAACCGGCGCGGCAACATCGTCGTCGATCCCGAGACGAACATGACGTCGATCCCCGGCGTCTTCGCCGGCGGCGACATCGTGCTCGGCGCGGCGACGGTCATTCTCGCGATGGGCGAGGGCCGCCGCGCGGCCGCGGGCATCAACGCGTATCTCATGAAGGACAGATCGTAAGAAGATGAAAATCAAGAAACTGACGCTGGCCGTCCTGGCCGCGCTCGCCGCCGCCGCCGCGTTCGCCCACGAGGCCGCGCCCGCCTATCCGAACTTCGGCCTGCCGCGCACCGAGGACATGATGTTCCTCGTGCTGCAGATCGGCGTCATCATCTTCGCCGCGAAGGTGGGCGGCGCGCTCGCGTCGCTCCTGAAGCTGCCGTCGATCCTCGGCGAGCTCGCGGCCGGCATCGTCATCGGCCCGTGGGCGCTCGGCGGCATCCCGATCCTGCCCGATGCGTTCGGGGGCCTCTTCAAGTACGGCCTCTTCCACGGCGCGGCGCTGAGCGAGCTGAACGCCGCGGCGGAGGGCCCCGCGACCGCGATGTTCGGCACGATCGCCGGCGACCACGCCATGTTCGACGCGACCTCGCCCGCGCTCTACGGCATCGCGACGCTCGCCTCGATCATCCTCCTCTTCCTGTCGGGCCTCGAGACGAACCTCCGCATGTTCCTCAAGTACTCGTTCGTCGGCACGCTCGTCGGCGTCGGCGGCGTGGTCGTCTCGTTCCTCTTCGGCGACCTCTGCGCCGTCTATCTGCTGCCGCGGTTCTTCGACGCCTTCGCGTACCTGAAGGACCTGCCGCTCGCGCAGGCGATCACGAAGGAGGCGCCGCTCTACATGGGCATCATGTCCACCGCCACGTCGGTCGGCATCACCGCGCGCATCCTCTCCGAGAAGAAGAAGATGGATTCGGAGGAAGGCACGACGATCATGGCCGGCGCCGTCATCGACGACGTGCTCGGCCTCATCGTGCTCGCCATCGGCAACGGCATCATCGTCGCCACGCGCGCGGGCGGGGGCGGCGGCGAGGGCATGGACTGGGGCGAGATCGGGTTCGTCGCGGCCAAGGCGTTCGGCGTGTGGCTGGGCGCGACGCTGATCGGCGTGCTCGCGGCGCGGTACCTGGCGCGGCTTTTGAAATTCCTCTTCAAGTCGCCCGTCGTGATCGCGACGATGGCGTTCGGTCTCGCGCTCGTCCTCGCGGGCTTCTTCGAGATGATGGGGCTCGCGATGATCATCGGCGCGTACGTGATGGGCCTCGCGCTCTCGCGCACCGACCTCAAGCATCCGATCCAGGAGATGCTCACGCCCGTCTACACCTTCCTCGTGCCGATCTTCTTCTGCGCGATGGGCATGATGGTCGACATCGGCGCGCTCTGCTCGAAGCCGGTTCTCATCTTCGGCGCGATCTACACCGCGCTCGCCATCGCCGCGAAGGTCATCGGCTGCATGGTGCCCGCGCTCGGCTGCGGCTTCAACGTGCTCGGCGGCCTGCGGATCGGCGCGGGCATGGTGCCGCGCGGCGAGGTGGCCCTGATCATCGCTGGAATCGGCCTCTCGGCCGGGTACCTGACGCAGGAGATCTTCGGCATCGGCATCATGATGACGCTCGTGACGACGCTCGTCGCGCCGCCCGCGCTCGTCGCGCTCTTCGCGCCGAAGGCGAAGGGCGTGCGCCACCCGAAGAGCGGCGCGGACGGCGCGCGCGAGGTGATGTTCGAGCTGGCGAACGAGGACGTCGCCGAAATGGTGCTCGTCAAGCTCCTGCTGGAGTTCCGCAACGAGGGCTTCTTCACGACGTGCCTGTCGCACGCGGACGACATCTGGGAGATCGCGATGGACGACATCGAGCTGTCCATCCGCCGCGACCGCCAGAAGATCCGCTTCAACTGCACGCCCGCCGAGGAGGCGATCGTGATGACCGCGTGGATGGAGGTCGCCTCGCAGATGAACGACCTCGCGCGGTCGATCGCCAAGCCCATCCGCCAGGAGGACGTGGAGAAGATGCTCTCCGCGACGGAGGCCGTCAAGCGCGGCCACGAGGGCGTCGCGCGCTACCTGCGCGGCTTCGTGATGCTGCCGCAGTTCAAGGCGGCGAACAAGCGCGAGGCCATCGAGAAGATGATCCGCGCGATGGCGAAGGAGTGCCCCCACCACGTGCCCGATCCCGAGGCGGCCATCGCCTGCGTGCTCAAGCGCGAGGAGTCGATGCCGACGGGGCTCGACCGCGGCATCGCCGTGCCGCACGGCCGCGACGCGACGGTGAAGGGCATCGTCGGCGCGGTCGCCGTGCTGGACGCCGGGGACGGCGTCGGCGGGGGCCTCGCCGACTACGAGACGATCGACAAGAGCCCCGTGCGCGTCATCGTGCTGACGATCGCCAACGACACGACGCAGACGCCGTACCTGAAGCTGATGAGCTGCATTTCGCGCGCCCTGCGCGCGGACAACGGCGCGCAGCGTCTCGCGGCGTGCAAGACCGTCGAGGAGATGCGCAAGTTCTTCCGCACCGTCCGGTGATGGCGCGCGCGGGCACCATCGCCGCGCTCGCCACCGCGCCGGGACGCGCGGGCGTCGCGATCGTCCGCGTGAGCGGCGACGCGGCCTTTGCGATCGCCGCGGCGATCGCGCGCCAACAGCCGCAGGTCGGCCGCATCCTTTACGCGCGCTTCTACCGTCCGGATCCAGCCGACCGTGAACTGCTCGATGCCGGTCTCTTGCTCGCTTTCGCCGCGCCGCACAGCTACACGGGCGAAGACGTGGTGGAGTTCCACTGCCACGGCGGCGCGGTCGCGCCGCGCCGCGTGCTGGAGGCGTGCTTCGCGTGCGGCGCGCGGCTCGCGCGCCGCGGCGAGTTCACGGAACGCGCGTTCCTGAACGGCAAGCTCGATCTGGAGGCCGCCGAGGGCGTGCTTGATCTCATCAACGCGCGGACCGACCGTGCGGCGGCGGCCGCGCTCGCGGGGCTGGACGGCGCGCGCAAGCGCCGGCTGCGCGCGCTCTACGACGGGGCGCTTGCGCTGGCGACAGAAGTCGAACACGCGCTCGATATCGACGAGGGCGAACTGCCGGACGGTTTCCTGCCGCGCCTGAACGCGGCGCTCGCGGCGCTCGCGGCGCAGTTCGCCGAGGCGCGCCGGCGTGCGCGCGAAGGGCGGCTCCTGCGCGACGGCGCGCTCGTCGTCCTCGCCGGGCCGCCGAACGCGGGGAAGTCGAGCCTGATGAACGCGCTCCTGGGCGCGCACCGCGTCCTCGTTTCGGCGACGCCCGGCACGACGCGTGATTCGATTGAAGAGGGGCTGGAGATCGCGGGCTTCCCCGTGCGGCTCGTCGACACGGCGGGCCTGCGGACGGCGGCGGACGCGATCGAAGGCGAAGGCGTGCGGCGCGCGGAAGAGCTGATCGCGCAGGCGGATGTCGTGCTCGCGCTCGGCGCGTGCGACCTGCCGCGCGCGGCGCGCGTCCTCAAGGTTCACGCCAAGTGCGACCTCGATGCGAATCGCGATCCGGCGGCGGGTGTGCGCGTCTCGGCGGTGACGGGCGAAGGGCTGGACGACCTCCGGCGCGCGCTCGCCGCCGAGCTGGAAGCCCTTGCCGAGAATGGCGCTTGCCCTGGCGATGGTCGTGAAGATGGTCGAACGGCGTTCGACCACTCCTTGGCCGCGCTGATCGAAGCCGAAGCGCAGCTCCCCGCGACGGTGGACGATCTCGTGCTCGCGGGCGGCGCGCTGCGGCGCGTGTGCGAGACGCTCGGCGCGTGTCTGGGCGCGACCTATTCCGCCGATCTCCTCGACAATCTCTTCTCCCGCTTCTGCGTCGGCAAGTAGCCTGTCGCATCCGAAAAAGTCGTTTCCCGGAAGTTGTTTTCCGTCACCTTTCACGTTGCGCGGCCCGCCACTGTCAAAAGTAAACGCACGCCCCCTCCCCGGGGAGGGAGTGAGGAATTTACCTTCACCATCAACAATAGCCAATCTTTACGGAGGGTAAACGAACGACAAAAGTGCGTTTACTTCTGGAAGCGGCGGACTTGATTTTCGCCTTGCATTTTGAGGGCGAGGTGTGCTAAAATCCTCGCGTCATATGTTGTTCTGGACGGTGCAATGTCAAAGGAAGGTGCAACGATGCCGCAGCAGAGGCGTAATATGATAGATTACAATACACGTGGTACGCGCAAAGACAAGAAACGGGGGAACAGGCAAAATGAAAGAAAATTCAGTCAGGACGCACGGCAACGGGTGCAGCCGGCTTTCGGGCGGCAAGGAGCCTGTGGCGGTTCTGTAAATCCCGATGCGCATACGCATCGGCAAAACGCGGGGCGACCCATCCGCTACTTTCACGTTGCCTGTGATCGCATGAACATGAAAACGGAGATGCTGAAAATGAACATTGCAAAGGTTTTGCTGCTGTTTGCCGCGATGGCGGCGACCGTGTTGGCAAAGGGTGATCTAACGCTCCTTTCGCCGGTCGGCGGCGAGGTGTTTCCGACGCTGACCGACGGGCAGCTGAAGGCGTTTTCCGGCGCGACGCGCCAGGAACGGTTCGAAATCCTGAAAGGCGCGGACAAAAAGGCGACGTGCAAGGAGTGGCGGCGGCAGCGGCCGCTCGTCCTCGAATGGCGCTCGACCGGCGGCGACAAATATCCGTGGCGCGTGCGCCTGGCGACAAAGCCGGATATGGGCGACGCGCGCGATTTCTGGATCGGGAAGGACGATGTCCAGCGTAAGAAATCGCCCGACGGCAAGGAGTCCGTCTGGAAATACGAGGTGCCGCTCGCGAATCTCGAGCTCGGGAAAACCTACTATTGGCAGGTTTGGAGCTGCGTGAAGTGTTCGACTTTTTCCTGCGGTTTCACGTATCCCGAAAAGTGCGCGTGCGGCAAGTCGAAGCACGGCACCGTTTCGTCCGTCGCGTCGTTCAAGACCGCGGGCGAGCCGCCGCGCTGGATCGAGCTCGAAGGGCGCGTCAAGAATGTCCGCGACCTCGGAGGCTGGAGGGCCGCCGACGGCCGCAAGGTCCGCACGGGACTCGTCTACCGCGGCCAGGGGCTGAACGACAACAGCCTCGTCGAAATCGGCTGCGGGCGCAACCGCTTGATGGTCGAGGATGTGGCGTATATGACAAAAACTCTCGGCGTCAAGACCGATCTCGATCTTCGCAGCGACCGCGAAATCGCCGGCATGACGCAATCCCCGCTGGGCGCCGGCGTCAACTTCATCCACCACTCCTCGTTGGAATACGGCGGTATTTTCGCCTCGCCCGGCCGCGAGACGATGGCGGCGAACTTCCGCGTGTTCTGCGACCGCGCGAACTACCCGGTCTATTTCCACTGCATCGCCGGCGCGGACAGGACGGGCACGCTCGCCTACGGCCTGAACGGGCTTCTCGGCGTCGCGAAGGAAGATCTCGAGCGCGATTGGGAATCGACATTCTACCCGGAGGTGCCGGGCGTGGAGGATCCCGGTTCCTGGCGTTCGCTCTCGCCTCTCGACAAGGGCTTTGCGCATTACGGCGCGGAAGGCGAGCGCCTCCAACGGCGCATCGAACTTTATCTTCTCGATATCGGCATAACGCCCGATGAAATCGCAACATTCAAATCAATCATGCTGGACGAGGATAAATGAAGAATCGCATCGCCCTCGTATGTCAATAGGCTCTTGTCTAATCGGAATATGGTAGACTATGCTGCTGTTCAGTCGGACGAGTGTCCGAACAGAACGGCCCGCCCGGA
>Ga0310695_10003075_pt1 | contig 33551 bp, 24 predicted proteins | sample RumenRJG_04DNA_FD_203882 | JGI IMG/M metagenome (GOLD analysis project Ga0310695, IMG submission 203882) | Bovine rumen microbial communities from Lethbridge, Alberta, Canada - RJG_04 (v2) (version 2) | ecosystem: Host-associated > Mammals > Digestive system > Stomach > Rumen | place: Canada... | reverse complement strand
CGGGCTGCAACCGCAGGTGTCCGTTCTGCGACACCGAGCATGAGAGCTACCGCGAAATGACCGACGAGGAGATAGCCCGGCGTATGTGCGCCTATCCCTCGCGCTTTGCCGTGCTCACGGGCGGAGAGCCTCTGCTTCAGGCAGACGAGGAGTTCATAGACCTGCTCCACCGTCACGGCTTCACCGTGGCTGTAGAGACTAACGGCACACTGCCATTGCCCGCCAACATCGACTGGAGCACGGTGTCGCCCAAGGCTCCCACCGTGGTGCGCCGCTGCGACGAGCTGAAAGTGGTGTTCCGGCAGGAAGACAAGGAGCTACCCATCGACCTGAGCCTCAACCCTGACGGCATTGAAGCCAGCCACTACTATCTGCAACCATGCGACACGGGCAACGCCGAGCGCAACAAACGCATCATGGAAGCTGCCGTGGGCTACATAAAGGCTCACCCGGAGTGGCGACTTTCGTTGCAGACCCACAAGCTGATTGGGATTAAATGAGGGGTGAGAGGTGAGATGGTTAGGTGTGAGAGAGAAGAAATCTCCAACCGTCTCACCCCTACCCCCTAACCGTCTAAGAAGAATATGATAGACCGCCAGACCATAGACAGAATATTGGATGCCGCCAACATTGTCGACGTGGTGTCGGAGTTCGTCACGCTACGCAAGAGCGGAATGAACTACAAGGGGCTGTGTCCGTTCCACGACGACACTACGCCCTCGTTCTATGTGTCGCCCTCGCGCAACATCTGCAAGTGCTTCTCGTGCGGCAAGGGCGGCACACCAGTGAGCTTCATCATGGAACATGAGCAGATGACCTATCCCGAAGCCCTGCGGTGGCTGGCTGCCAAGTATCACATCGAGATACACGAGCGAGAGCTGACCTCGGAAGAACAGCAGGCCGAGAGCGAGCGCGAGTCGATGTATATAGTGAACGAATGGGCTGCCGGATACTTCGAGGACACGTTGCGCAACACTGCCGACGGCGTGGCCTACGGTATGCAGTATTTCCGCAGCCGCGGCATACGCGACGACATCATGCGCCGCTTCCGCCTGGGCTACAGCCTGCCGCAGCGCGATGCCCTGCCCAGAGCGGCACAGGAAAAGGGCTACAAGGCAGAGTTTCTGCTGAAGACGGGCTTGTGCTACAGTGTCCAAGGGCACCAATCCCTTGCCGACCGCTTTGCCGGACGCGTGATATTCCCCTGGATAGGCATGAGCGGCAAGGTGGTGGCCTTCGGCGGACGCAAGCTCGACCAAGCCACCAAGGGCGTGCAGCAGAAATACGTGAACTCGCCCGACTCGGAGATTTACCACAAGGAACAGCAGCTCTACGGCATCTATCAGGCAAAGAAACAGATAGCCAAGGAGAACTGCGTCTACATGGTGGAGGGATACACCGACGTCATATCGATGCACCAGTGCGGCCTGGAAAACGTGGTTGCCAATTCGGGCACGGCTCTCTCGCTCCACCAGATACGTATGCTCCACCGGCTTACGCAGAACATCGTGCTTATCTACGACGGCGACGAGGCCGGCATCCATGCCGCACTGCGAGGCACCGACATGCTGCTTGCAGAGGGCATGAACGTCAGGGTGCTGCTGCTGCCCGACGGCGACGACCCCGACTCTTTTGCACGCAAACACACGGCACAGGACTTCAGGCAGTATATAGCCGACCATCAGACCGACTTCATCGTATTCAAGACGCGCCTTCTGCTGAAGGACGTGAGCGACCCCGTGAAGCGCAGCGAGGCCGTGGGTTCGATAGTGAGGAGCATCGCCGTGATAAAAGACCAGATACTGCGCGACACCTATATCCACGAATGTGCCGAACAGACGGGCGTAGCCGAGCAGACACTCATATCATCGATGAACCGCATCATCTATGCCGACAAGCAGAAAGCCACTCCACAGGAGCAACAGGGCCAGTCAGCACCGGCACCACAGACTGCCACCCGAAGGCAGGCCACCTATCAGATGCGCGGACAGGTGGAGTCGCGGCAGGCCGACATCGAGCGGCTGCTCATCGAGAACGTTGTACGCCACGGAGAAGAGGTGATAATGAAAGACCTTGAAGACGAGTCGACGGGCGAGAAGGTGAGCCTCACCGTGGCACAATACATCAGCTACGACTTCGGACTCGACGGGCTCACACTCTCCAACCCGCTCTACAACACCATTCTGCAAGAGGCTACCGACCATAGCGGAGAACCCGACTTCAATGCAAGCCGCTACTTCACTCACCACAGCAACATCGAAGTGGCCCAGCTGGCAGCCACGCTGAGCATGGAGAATGTGAAGCTGGCCAAGAGCTTAGAGATGAACATCAAGGAGAACACACTGCGCGACAGGATTATCCATCTGGTACTCGACTTCAGGATGGAGTACGTCAAGCAGCAACTCAGGTCGCTGCAACAGAAGCTGAAGGAGGTGCAGAGCGACGTAGACCAGATGATGCAGGTGATGGGGCAGATCAAGCAGCTGCAAGAAATACGCAACGTGCTGGCCCACAGGTTAGGCAGCGACGTGTTTGCCAACTAAGACGCGCTCCGGCTTACCGCCCCATCGACCTACAATCCATATAATGTAACATCCTAAAACTGAACCATTTTGATATACTTCCACTGGTTATTCCTCCTAATCTACGGCCTTATCGTGGCTACGGCCATGACTACAGTGCTCATGGACAGGCGGCAACCGGCCAAGACAATGGCTTGGATGCTGGTGCTTATCTTTGCACCGGCGGTGGGAGTAGTGCTCTATATCTTCTTCGGCCAGAACATCCGCAAGGAACGCATCATCTCGCAAAACTCCCTCGACCAACTGACAAAGCGCAGTATGCTGGAGTTTGCCGAGCAAAACCGCCTGATGCTGCCCGACAAGCACAGGCAGCTGATTTCGCTGTTCACCAACCAGAACGGGGCTATGCCGTTCTTTGCCAGCAGCACTGAGGCTTACACCAACGGCTATGAGTTCTTCCCTGCCCTGCTCAAAGCTATCGCCAACGCCAAGAGCCACATCCACCTGTGCTCCTACATCATTGCCGACGACCCACTGGGCAACCTCTTTGCCGATGCCCTGATAGACAAGGCACGTCAGGGAGTAGAGGTGAGGGTGATATATGACGACGTGGGATGCTGGCGCGTGAGCAACAAGTTCTTCGAGAGGATGCGCGAAGGAGGTGTGGAGGTACACTCGTTCATGCCGGTGAAGTTCCCCGCATTCACCCGTAAGGTGAACTACCGCAACCACCGCAAGCTGTGCGTCATCGACGGGCAGCTTGGTTTCATCGGCGGAATGAACATTGCCCTCCGATATGTCAAGGGCAGAGATGCAAGAGGTTGGCGCGACACCCACCTTCAGCTTAGCGGCAACATAGTCTATGCGCTGCAACGAGCCTTCCTCATTGACTGGTATTTCGTTGACCACACACTAATCACCAACCGCAAGTACTATCCACAGGGGCAAGAACACCAGTCACCACTCACCAGTCACCACTCCCCGGCACTGATGCAGGTCGTCACGAGCAGCCCCACATCGTCGTGGCCCGACATTGAACAGGGCTACGTGCGCATACTGCATGAGGCTAAGCAGTATGTCTACATGGAAACGCCCTACTTCCTTCCTACCGAACCCATACTCTTCGCCATGCGCACGGCAGCCATCGCCGGTGTCGACGTAAGGCTGATGCTGCCTCTCCATGCCGACTCGAAGATTGTGGAATGGGCTTCGCGCTCCTATATGATAGAAACGATTGAAGCCGGAGTGAAGGTTTATCTCTACCGCCCGTGCTTCAACCACTCCAAACTGCTCGTTTCCGACGACACCCTTGCCACCGTGGGCTCTACGAACATCGACTTCCGTTCGTTTGAAAACAACTTCGAGGCCAACGTTTTCATCTACGACAAGCAGACTGCCATGCAGCTGAAAAGCCTTTTCCTGGCCGACCAGAAAGCCTGCATCATGCTCAACAACTTTGCCGACCTCGACCATCGTCCCTTCCTGCTGCGCCTTTGGGAGTCAGTTATCAGGCTGCTCTCGCCGTTGCTTTGACTAAAAAAAGGTCAAGAAAGCGTTGCATATTTTACGAATAATCCATAAATTTGCTGAGAATAAGCACACCTTATTATATTATACGCGCTGAGGTAGCGCCAACCACACACCTTAAATCGAATTATTACTGAAAGATATGAGCCATAAAAGACAGATTATCGAGTGCGTTCCCAACTTCAGCGAGGGACGCAACATGAGCGTTATCAAGCAGATAACCGACGAGATTGAGAGCGTAAGCGGAGTAAAACTGCTCGATGTAGACCCCGGCGAAGCCACAAACCGCACGGTGGTGACATTCGTGGGAAGTCCCGAGGACATGACAGAGGCTGCTTTCCGCGCCGTGAAATGCGCAGCACAGCTCATCGATATGCGCCAGCACCACGGCGCACACCCCCGCATGGGTGCCACTGATGTGCTGCCGCTGATACCCGTGAGCGGCATCACCCTCGAGGAATGTGCTGCATTGGCACGCCAGCTTGCCGACCGCATAGCACGCGAAGCCGGCATACCATGCTACTGCTACGAGGCTGCGGCCTTCACCGAGGAGCGCAAGAATCTCGCGGTTTGCCGACAAGGCGAGTACGAAGCATTGCAGGAGAAGCTGACCACGCCGGGAAAGCAGCCCGACTTCATGCCCGAAGAGCTGAACGACATCACCGACCCGCAATCGTCTATCCCCGAACAGATACTCAAGAGCGGCTGCACTGCCGTAGGAGCACGCGACTTCCTGATTGCCGTGAACTTCAACCTCAACACCACATCTACGCGCCGAGCCAATGCCATAGCCTTCGATGTGAGAGAGAAAGGCCGCCCGATGCGCGAAGGAGGCTCCATCACGGGCAAGATAATGCGCTATGCCAGCGGCGAGCCAATCATGCAGCCGGGCACTCTGAAGGCAACAAAGGCCATCGGATGGTACATCGACGAATACGGAATAGCCCAGGTGTCGATGAACATCACCAACCTCAACGTCACCCCGCTGCACAAAGCTTTCGACGAGGTGTGCCGCTGCGCACATAACCGGGGACTGAGAGTCACAGGAACGGAGATTGTCGGACTCGTCCCCAAGAAAGCTATACTTGATGCCGGCTGCTATTTCCTTGCCAAGCAGCAACGCTCAACGGGTATTCCCGAGGCCGACATCATCAAGATAGCCATCAAGTCGATGGGCCTCGACGACCTGAAGCCCTTCAACCCACGCGAAAAGGTCATCGAATATATGCTCGACGATGCGCAGCAACAAGCCGGCACACGCCTCGCCGACCTCACCATAAAGGCTTTCGCCGAGGAAACCTCACGCGAGAGCCCTGCCCCCGGAGGCGGAACCATAGCCGCATACATGGGTGCGCTGGGCGCTGCACTCGGAACAATGGTTGCCAACCTGTCGTCGCACAAGGCCGGATGGGACGACCGCTGGCACCACTTCAGCTCGTGGGCCGAGAAGGGACAGCAACTAATGACTCGCCTGCTGCAACTCGTCGACGAGGACACACAGGCTTTCAATGCCATCATGGCCGCCTTTGGACTTCCAAAGGCTACCGAGGCCGACCGCAAACAACGTGCCGCAGCCATTGAAGCGGCCACCCTTCATGCCACAGAAATACCACTCGAAACGATGAATACCGCCTTGCAAGCCTTTGACATCTGCAAGGCCATGGCAAGCGAAGGCAATCCCAACAGCGTCAGCGATGCCGGAGTGGGTGCGCTGGCTGCACGTGCCGCCGTGTTGGGAGCAGCCCTTAACGTGAAAATCAATGCCTCGGCACTCAGTGACAAAGCCGCAGCTAAGAACTTCATAGAGCAAGCCGACACGCTGGCAGCCAAGGCCGATGCCGAAGAGAAGGCCATAATGGAAATTGTAGAGAACAAGATTGCTGAATAAAACACTCACCCTAACAATCCTAACCATGACTACCGAAGACTTCAAGAAAGCCATAGAGCAAGGCATACCCGACTATCTGCCCGAGCCGAAACCTTACGACAGCAGCATAAATCATGCGCCAAAGCGCAAGGACATACTCACTCCGCAGCAGAAGCAGCTTGCACTGCGCAATGCGCTGCGTTATTTCCCACAGCATCTTCATGCCGCACTGGCTCCCGAGTTTGCCGAAGAGCTCCGTCGCTACGGTCGCATCTATATGTATCGCTACCGCCCCGACTACGAGATGAAGGCTCGACCCATCGACGACTATCCTCACCGCAGCAGACAGGCAGCTGCCATCATGCTGATGATACAGAACAACCTGGACCCACAGGTGGCACAGCATCCTCACGAACTGATTACCTACGGAGGCAACGGCGCAGTGTTCCAGAACTGGGCGCAGTATCGTCTAACCATGAAATACCTCAGCCAGATGACCGACAACCAGACACTGGTGATGTATAGCGGCCATCCGCTGGGCCTCTTCCCCTCGCACGAGAACGCTCCGCGCGTCGTCGTGACCAACGGCATGGTGATACCCAACTACTCGCGTCCCGACGACTGGGAACGCGGCAACGCACTGGGAGTAACCCAGTACGGACAGATGACCGCAGGCTCGTATATGTATATCGGTCCGCAGGGCATAGTCCACGGCACCACCATCACCGTGCTCAACGCAGCACGCAAGGTTGGCGGCGAGGGCATAAAGCTGTTCGTCACTGCCGGACTGGGCGGAATGTCGGGAGCACAGCCCAAAGCCGGCAACATCGCCGGAGTGGTGAGCGTGACGGCAGAAATCAATCCCAAGGCTGCCCGCAAGCGATACGAGCAGGGATGGGTCGACGAACTCCACGACAACCTCGACGAGCTGACTGCCGCCATACGCAATGCCGTGGCTGCAAACAAAGTGGTGTCGATGGCCTACGTGGGCAATGTGGTAGACCTGTGGGAGCGGCTGGCCGACGAGGACATACACGTCGACCTGGGCAGCGACCAGACTTCGCTCCACAACCCGTGGGCTGGAGGCTACTATCCCGTGGGCCTCTCGCTCGAGGAGTCGCAGCAGATGATGGCAGACAACCCGACACTGTTCAAGGAGAAAGTGCAGGCATCGCTGCGCCGCCAGGTGGCTGCCATCAACCGGCTGGCCGAGAAGGGAATGTACTTCTTCGACTACGGCAACGCCTTCCTCCTCGAGTCGAGCCGAGCCGGAGCCGATGTGCTCAAGGCCGACGGCAGCTTCCGCTATCCGTCTTACGTTCAGGACATCATGGGGCCGATGTTCTTCGACTACGGCTTCGGCCCCTTCCGCTGGGTATGCACCTCCGGCAACGCCGACGACCTTGCGCTCAGCGACAAGCTGGCAGCCGACGTGCTCGAGCAGATGCTGACCGATGCGCCCGAGGACATCAAGGGACAGCTGGCCGACAACCTTCACTGGATACGCAGCGCAGGTGAGAACAAACTCGTGGTAGGCTCCCAGGCGCGCATACTCTATGCCGATGCCGAGGGCCGCACAAAAATTGCCCTGGCCTTCAACGATGCCATACGCCGGGGCGACATCAGCCGCCCGATAGTGCTGGGACGCGACCACCACGACGTGAGCGGCACCGACTCGCCCTTCCGCGAAACGAGCAACATCTACGACGGCTCGCAGTTCTGTGCCGACATGGCCGTGCAGAACGTCATTGGCGACAGCTTCCGCGGTGCCACATGGGTAAGCCTGCACAACGGCGGAGGCGTAGGATGGGGCGAAGTGGTCAACGGCGGCTTCGGAATGGTTATCGACGGCAGCCCTGAAGCCGAACGGCGCATACGCAGTATGCTCTTCTGGGACGTGAACAACGGCATAGCACGCCGCTCATGGGCCAGAAACAAGGGGGCCATGGATGCCATAGAGCGCGAGCTACGGCGCACCCCCGACCTGCAAGTGACTATCCCCAACCTTGTCGACGACGACATAATCAAGAATTTCTGAGGTGAGAGATACCCACTCACATCCATAAAACAACCATAATACTATGATACACTACATCAGTGCAGAGCACATCACGATAGAACAAATCGGAGAAATAATACAGCAAGGCATCCGCATCGAGCTGAGCGAAGATGCCAAACACAGGATAAGGCGCTGCCGTTCCTATCTCGACAAGAAGATAAATGGCAACAACGCGCCCATCTACGGTGTCACCACGGGCTTCGGCTCGCTGTGCAACGTGTCGATAGGCAAGGACCAGCTCTCGCAGCTTCAGGTGAACCTGATCAAGAGCCACGCCTGCGGCACGGGAGAGCGCGTGCCAAACGAGATTGTGAAAATCATGCTTCTGCTGAAGATTCAGTCGCTGAGCTATGGCTACTCGGGCTGCAAGCTCGACACCGTGCAGCGCCTGGTGGCTCTGTTCAACAACAATGCCTACCCCGTGGTCTACAAGCAGGGCTCGCTCGGAGCATCGGGCGACCTCGTGCCGCTGGCTCACATGTGCCTGCCATTAGTGGGACTCGGCCAGGTGGAGTATCAGGGACACGTCATATCCGGTGCCGAGCTGCTTCGCAAGAAGCGCTGGAAACCCATCGAGCTGGGTTCCAAAGAGGGACTGGCACTGCTCAACGGCACGCAGAACATGAGTGCCTTCGCGGTGTGGGCCTTGCTCCATGCGCGCAGGCTCAGCGACTGGGCCGACAGGATAGCAGCCATGTCGCTCGATGCGTTCGACGGTCTGGTGGAACCGTTCACCCATGCCGTCCATGCCGTGCGCCCACATCAGGGACAGATAGAGACGGCACGACGCATGAGAGAGTTGCTCGAAGGCAGCCAGATAGCTACCAACATCAAGGCGCACGTGCAGGATCCATACTCCTTCAGATGCGTGCCGCAGGTGCACGGAGCGGTGAAGGACACCATCCGATACGTGAAGTCGGTCATCGACACCGAGATAAACTCGGCTACCGACAACCCTACCGTCTGCCCGGAGGAAGACCTCATCATCTCGGCTGGCAACTTCCACGGCGAGCCTATCGCCCTGCCCATCGACTTTCTGTCGATAGCAATGAGCGAACTGGCCAACATCAGCGAACGACGCATCTACCGTCTGGTGTCGGGACTGCGCGGACTGCCCAGCTTCCTCGTGGCCAATCCTGGTGTGAACAGCGGTTTTATGATTACTCAGTACACGGCTGCATCGGTGGTGAGCCTCAACAAGTCGCTCGCCATGCCTTCGTCGGTAGACAGCATACCCTCATGTCAGGATCAGGAAGACCACGTATCGATGGGTGCCAATGCCGCAATAAAACTCTACAAGGTGGTGCTCAACACCGAACGCGTGCTGGCCATCGAGCTGTTCAACGCTGCTCAGGCTCTCGACTTCCGCCTGCCGCTGCGTTCCTCGCCCGAGATATGCCGTATGCACTCCGACTTCCGCAAGGTGGTGCCGTTCATTCTCAACGACGAACTGATGTATCCGCACATCGAGAAGGCCATTCAGTTCCTGCGCACCTGGAAATAGTCATCCCCTCGCAAGGGCCTACTGCTTCGCGTCGAACTCCTTGAACACCTCCAAGATGCGTTTCATCTGCTTGCGGTCGCGGCGGTTGCGACGGTCGAAAAGGTTGCCAAGGTCGAAGCTCAGCAGCGACGAACGGTGAGGACCGTTCAGCCATCGCTCCTTGGCTTTCTCCAAACTTCGGCGCAAGTCGGGACCAATGCCGGCCACGGTGACTTCCTTCAGCTGATGACTACGCGGAAAGAGGTACATAGGGTCGGTAAGTTCCGAGGGGCGAAGGCACTCATGAACAAACTCCACATGACTGAATGAGATGCTGTCGAACTGTTCGGGAATCGTCACACGACCATGCCGGTCGGTCTTGAGAACAGAGCCTCCGACCCTCACCGTCACCCCCATGATGGGCTCGTCCGTATCGCTGTGCAACACGGTAATCTGCCTCTGCGCCCGCACAACCGTGCCGACAATCAGCGCAACTGAGAGTAACAGCAGTCGGAGCATGGCGCAAAGGTATCGCATTTAATCCACAACAGCCTAACAATCACGCTCGCAGCACCAGTTTTTTATATTATTTTTCAGCAATTTACCAGTAGATTAACACTATGAAACATCTTTTAATAAGAAACATAGCACGCATTGTCGGCACCCACGACGCATCCATCGTGCAACTCCGGGGCAGCGAAATGAAGCACCTTCCAGGTATAGACCACTCGTGGCTGCTCACCGAGGACGACCACATTGCCGACTTCGGACGCGAGGACGACGGGCTGAGCACCATAGCGCGGCAGGCTGTGGAGAGCGGAACGGCTGAAACAATCGATGCCGAGGGGGGCTGGCTGTTCCCGGCGTTCTGCGACAGCCACACCCATCTGGTGTATTCGGGCAGCCGCGAGGGCGAGTTCGTCGACAAGATACGCGGCCTGAGCTATGCCGAGATAGCCCGCAGGGGTGGCGGCATACTGTGCTCGTCGGACCGGCTGCACGAAGCTTCGGAAGACGAGCTCTACCACGAGGCCATGAAGCGTGTCGACGAGATAGCAGCCAAAGGCACGGGAGCCGTGGAGATAAAAAGCGGCTACGGACTCAACACCGACGACGAGCTGAAGATGCTGCGCGTGATACGCCGCATCAGGCAGACGGCACCCATGCGCGTGGTCAGCACGTTCCTCGGAGCCCATGCTGTAGGAAGAGCATGGCAGGGGCGGCAAGGCGATTACGTGGACATGATTATCAGCGAGATGCTCCCCGAAGTGGCACGCCAGCAGCTGGCCGACTTCGTCGACGTGTTCTGCGACGAGGGTTTCTTCACTCCCGACGAGACGCGACGCATACTCATCGCTGCCGCACGATACGGTATGCGCGGAAAAATCCACGGACAGGAGCTGGCAGACTCCGGCGGAGTGGCCGTTGCCACGCAGTGCGGCGCACTGTCGGTCGACCATCTGGAGCAGATGACCGATGCCGACATAGCGATGCTCAGCAAAGCAGGTCCTCTGGCACCCATACCGACAGCCCTCCCCGGCACATCGTTCTTCCTGAATATGCCCTTCGCACCCGGTCGCCGCATCATTGACGGCGGCCTGCCACTGGCCGTTGCCAGCGACTACAACCCCGGCTCCACACCGTCGGGCGACATGAAGTTCATCGTTTCGCTGGCCTGCATCAAGATGCGCCTGCTGCCCGAAGAAGCCATCAACGCCGCAACCATCAACTCGGCAGCAGCAATGGGCCTCAGCCACCACTACGGCAGCATAGCCCGAGGCAAGGCCGCCAGCTTCTTCATCACCGATGCCCTGCCCTCCATAGGCTTTCTGCCATACGCCTACACCACCCCACTCATCCGCCGCGTAGTCCTCGAAGGCAATATGAGTCATATTGCTCAGTAATATGAGTCATATTGGTCGGTAATATGAGTCATATTGCAAAGTAATATGGGCCATATTGCTCGGTAATATGGGCCATATTACTCACCAATATGGGCCATATTGGTTTTCTAAATGGGCGAGATTATTACTTCAGACGCAAATACGGCTTCACAGCATCAATACTCCATGCGTAGTTTAAGTTAGCATTAGACTTCGCATCGAGCGTTCCCGAAGTTATACCAACTGCTTGTCCCCGTTCATTGATAAGAGCACCGCCACTACTTCCGAAATCTATACTCACATTGATCTGCATCAGATAATTAGTTCTCCACTGCGACACCTCTCCCGAAGAAAAGGTATTTTCAAGTCCTTTGGGACTTCCTATAGCATACACTTTAGCTCCGACGGCAGGTTTTTCGCCTGCAATGGGGATGTAGCATGAGTTTTCACAATTCACACGAAAAAGTATAAAATCACGTTCTGAGTCTTTATGTATAACCTCAATAACTTCATACAAATTCTCACTTCCAACCATCTTTATCTTTTCCAAGCCGGTCAAAGTTCCTTGGAATACATGATAGTTACTGACTGCAAGGCCATGTTCACCAACGAAAAAGCCAGACCCTTGGAAAGCTTGTTCGCCATCAGTGGTCATAACTATAAATACTGCTTTGTTGAACAGCTTAAAAATTTCAGTCGGTGGGAGCGTTTCGGTCTGTTTCCCGATGTGTGCAACGGCTTCGTTTTTGCCTTGGCGAGAGTTTACCGTCTGACTATGGCTACTCCGTAAATGTTGCCTTGTATGGCCAGACCGATGAGCACACGATGTCAGTACCATCAACCCACAAATTAGCAATAATACTTTATTCTGCATTGATAATATTCTTTGGTACTATGTGAATAAGAAATCGCTGGTTTGCTTCTTCTCTCATGTCACGCATAGGGTCAACATTGAGTCGTCCATCTCCGCTTCCAGCTATCTGGATCTCACAGTTGCTGTTGAACGAAATACGGCATTGATTAGTCCAAAATCCCACCAAGGCCAAAGCCCTTTGGAAGCTAAGGAAGTAGTTGGGAACAGAATAAGCCTCAGAGTCAGCCGATGCCTGTCCTTCTACAACTAAGAGGTATTTGTTTTGATGGTTGCGTTTCAGGAAACGGTTAATCTCTTCTCCGGCCATACGAAGGCTATCACGAGTCTGCGGCGGCAGCCCAAAGATGTCGTGCTTTCCACGATCGAAGAAACACCTAACCCTTAGAACGTATTTCTTGTAGGCTTTGTTATAGTCAAAGAAATCTTTACTCAAGTCTTTTGTTGATGCCTCTACTTTTTTTATCTGCTCCAGTTCTTTCTCTGTTGCCACCATTTTTCTGTGGAGCAATGCCATTGTCAGGACAAACAAAACCAACATGACAAAGAACAAACTGGTCATCAAATCTGAATAGCTGGTCCAGAAAAAAGATTCCTTTCTTGTTTTCATGGCTGCTTGATAGTGTTTAATGTGTCTTTCGCAGATACAATACTGTCGCGCTGCACGCTATCAGCGTTAACATGATCATCCAACACAGGCTCATCATTCAGCCTGAATGTAGGGCTCACATAATAGCAGGTAAGAATACTGGACACAGTGACAGACACTGCCATCAGTAACAACATTATCCAAGTCAGCGGTTTTAACAAGGCTTTCCATCCACGCCTACCCTTCCCAGTACCGCCTACGCTCAACGCATAAGACTGCCCAGAAAGGGTCGTAACTTTATCAACAATCTGCTTGTTGGAATTGACCACTTGCAGTGCAACTTGCTCCAATTTATCTGGTAAGCTGGCAAGAGCTTGCAACTGCTTGACTGTCTGAGGTAACGTAGACAACTGCGCACGGAATTCGGCTTGCATTTCAGAGTTCAGCTGCTGAAACTCCCGCTGTTGTAATTGTAAGAAAGATGTAAATTCCTGCGTTTGCTGCTCAAGCAATCGCTTGAAATCATCGAGTTGATGCAGAGAACTCTCCTTGAGTTCACGCAAAGACGCCAACAACACGTCATTTACTTCACCTACTGAATGTCCTATCTCTGCTTGACTTTCAGAAACACCTTTGGCCAAGGAGCTTAGCGAAGTTCTCAAATGGTCATCAATATCAGCAACAGCTTTTGCCATCTCAGCCTTACGGTGTCGTATCTGGGTGAGTTCTTCTTTGAAGAAATCGCGTATTTTTTCCAACACGCCAAGTCTTTCAGCTTCGTGCTGAAATTGTTCATTAAAGCTCTGGATTGTTTGTGTATACCCTTCTATGGCCATGAGATACTCGTTGAATCTCTCTATCTTTTCAGTGCTTTTCTCCAACTGGCGCAATACCTTAACATTGGCTGTGGCCATCTTCTGTACATCCATGCGTCTTATATCCTCTATCATAGCTGCCTGCATCTGATAAGAAGTATTCACACCATCGAGAGTTTGCTCCAATTTCCGAGTATTTGAGGCAAAAGCCTGATTGAAATCCATCATGTTTCGCGTAAGATGCATGAGCGAATCGCTTGCATCAACGCTAAGCTTAGGCAATAGCTCTGCTTGCATCCAAGTAAGGAAACTGTTTTTTCCATCTTCTTCCTTGAGCTTGCACGACTTGAAATAGTAAGATGTGTATGTTGTAAGTACCAAACCTACAATACTTGCTATCATAGCCACTGCCACACAACTCAACAATGTTGCGATACCCTCACCAGCTAAAGCTGTGCTGTCCGTGCCTTGTTGAAGCAGTGCATTGAGCGAACCAGAGATCCACATGAAGCCTATTCCCACTATAATACCGAACATAGTACCAGCCAAACCAAGATAAAGCGGTATTGGAGTCTGAGTGTTTATGTCTTCCTCTACTGAGTCGCAATTACGATCTACGGTATCCTTGAGCAGTTGAAAGTCAATAACATTGGCCCGGTTGTTAGCCAGATACATATTAAGCGAGGAGATTATCCTTTCCAACAACAAGCTACTGCTTCCTTCATAGGATATGCCTGATACATAGTCAATGTCCGAGGACTTCTCAACAGAAAAGACAGTGCGGCCATCCATACCGCCAAAAGTGTTCTTAAAATCATTCATTCGACGCATATTCTGCACGAACGATTTCAGCTGAAGCATCAAAATAAATAAGATGAAGCCTCCTATCACTATATAATGAAGATATTGTGTCATAGCCTAAATAATAATAAAGCACTAATAAAGTTCGATTTCCACAGGTCTTACGATTTCCCAGGTATCAGAATTTTCACTTGTCTGCTTTACCTCTCCATCCCTAACCGGTTTAAATCCTTTTGCATCTTGCATTCTTACAGTGCCCGAAACTTTCACCACCGACTCAGGAAGGTCGTCAGACTTTATACGGTCAAGTGTTATCAGAGAATAGCGTCCTCTGCCACTGCTTATTTCGACCAAGAAACAATTAGACGACGAGCGTTCTGCCTGTTTGAAGTAATGACCTCCTATCGGCTGGTCGAAATATATCAACTTTTGTTTCTCCAAAGAATCTTGAGGACATACAATAGGAACTATTCTATCTTTCTCTTCAACATTCGTTTCCGTATGCAACATATCTCTTTTGGGCAGTTCATGCTTTTGCCTTTCTGCCTGCCCAATACTTTTGAGGCTTCCTTCCAACTGCTCCATTCTAACCTTATACCAATTTCTATTGCCGGCACTTTCAAGTCTAAGTTTTTTATGGTCCTTATCAAGCTTACTTACCTGTTTAGCCAGCATCAAATATAAAAATATAGCCATAAAGAGAGTCATAAAAGAAATAGCTAAAAGAAGCCATACCCACATTCTTTGGCTACTCTTTACTTCAGCTATTTCGCTCTTGAACTGCTTGAGACTATCATTTAACGCATAAAATTTAGCTATCGCAGTACTATCCTTATCTGGAACGGAGACTCCACCAATAGGTGTACTGTCCTTATTATAGTTTTCTTTTCCAGATGGTTTTTGACAAGCCGCAATGAAAGTCAATAAAAACACGGCTATTGTAGCAACCAAGGTTCTACTGAAAATTCTTGTCTTCATAATATTATCAATTAAATATATTACTGTTAATGCATATTAGCCCTACCATAGGAAGTTATTTCAACCTCTCATAAATAGCATTTATTATATCATTTAGCAAGCCTTTTATAGGATAGAAGAAAAATGTTTCATCTATAGTGTCGGTGCCAGTAGCCTCCCTCATACGACTTTCGCGACCACGTTCCAAGTAAGTCATCACATCACTATGCTTATCGCCAGCAATGTCCTTAGCCTGAGCCATAGACTGTTGAGAGACTCCAAATATTTCGTTCAGATTGAAATCACTATCCATATCAAACAGCACAAAACGGAAGAAATTGTCAACATTAGATTTAACGCATTGCAGATAGTCGGTTGTGATACTGTCATACGTATCATTCTGCTGTACAAAACTGCCATCACTACCTTTCAACACACGTATCAACTGGCCTAAGCCTTCACTTCCGTTGGCAAACATTCCACCTTTACAGGTCGACTCCTTTGGATTAGACGAGTTCTCAAGCCCTATTATTTCCAGCTTCTTGTCATAACTACGACCTAAAAGTTTCTCCAACATACGTTTTGTGTATGATGCCAAATCTTCGGGATTAGGTGTTATTGCTCTTAGGATTTTACTTCCGTTTCCACTAAATGCTATGTGCCGAGGCAAAGGGAAATCCTGAGCCTTGATTATCTGTGCTATATGATAGATGATAGCCGAGTAAAAGAGAATGAAAACAATTCTAAATTCATCATCAGCCTGCAACTTCAACAGGAAATCAACCTCCGATGCAGCTATCCCGGATGATTTAATCAGCTTGTTATCTTTTAATGAAAAGAGGAAAGAAGCCATGTCTGCAGGTTTGTTTTCAAGTTCGCTGAATATTATTTCAAGCTCACGCACAGCACTTGCAATATTAGAATGGATTTTATTCTTGTAAAAATCAACGATACCATTCTGAGTATTTAGTGCAGAGAACGGGTCTTCAAATATTGTGTTTGCTGCAAAGCGGAACGATGTTACGAGTTCTATTTCCTTATTCTTGGCAAATGCTATATCAGTTGTACCGCCACCGATGTCAACCGTTATCATATCTGTGGCACTGCTATACTTATTGAAAAAGTAGCGCACAGGAGCCTGTGACTCAGTCATGGAATTAAGGATGGCTCCTTGTCCGAAATACTTTCTGAAAGAATTTTGCCATGCTTGGTTGAACGTATTATAACGTCTGCGAGGCATACTTGACGGATAGAACCATGTTAAACGGGTACTTGAAAGATTGCCATCATTGAGAACAACCTTGTTGCGAAGTATAAACATAAGGTTGTCTATATAACTAGTTGCAATACGGTTGCTGTTTTCACTATTGCCCCACTTAACACTCTCCTCAAGCTCTTTGTTGTATTGAAGTATTGACCGTTTGCAATAAGCAAAAGCAATGTTAGCCAGGCCAAAAGGATAGACCGTATTTCGCCAATCAATAGTCTTAGCCACAAACATCTGCGTGCGTGTTGGAAAATGAAAGTCTGAAGAGTCGTTGAATTCGGAAGGGAACAAGTCGCGTTCAACAACATTGTTCTGGCGCATAAATTCTACTTCCATCTCTACGTTTCCGATAATCTCAGTACGAGGCAAAAACAAGTTTGCGACCATTTCATCGTCAACACTGAAAGAAAGTGGATGGCTCTCCCCTGCAACATTCAGCTTTTTAAACTCTACATGAGTATTTGTCGTACCAAGGTCAACTGAGAATTGGAAAGACTGTGTTTGCGTATTTTGTTTGAACAATGGGACAATAAGTCCTTGGCTTTTGCCATATCTAAGGCGAATGCTATCGAATAATACATTTTCCAAAACGTATACATCGGTAGACAACTGATATTCGCCATTCGTGTTGCGACATTCTTTGGGTATGTCAGTAACAAGAGTACCATCACTGTAGAAGTCAAGCGCAAAGTTGTCATTTTTATCATGTATGGCAAAAACACGGTACATGGCATCTTGAAGATTGCTGAATTTAACGCATGGCATAATTAGCAAATCCAATTCCTTGAATACACTTTCGTTAAAAATGCCACCTTCGTTATGGGTCTGATCTATCTTCGACTGCCTATCTGGGTAGTACTTTCGCGTATACTCAATATAGTTCATACTTCCACAGCCTTTCACTGGTATACGCAGTATTACCTTGACAGCGCCACTTGCCAAGTACATCATTTCAAACATCTTCTTTGGTTCCGAAGTAAAGCCTGACGGTAGATTGCCTTTCAAATCATCAATGGAAAAGAACTTGAAGAACAACTCCTTTACAGGAATCAAATAGGCTGTTTTCCTCTTAACACTTGGATTGATGCTACAATCCATATTCCCATCAAATAAATAGGAGTTAATTCCATGAGGAACGGCAATCATCATTTCTTCCAAGAAGTCATCTATGGTAAGGTAAGGATGTCGACTGCCATCAAATGGCAAAGTTCGCATATTATAATCATGCTCACTCGAACGATATGGAGCATGATACTGAGCCCCCCATTTGTCGCATACATAATGAAAATCTTTGTAAAGAGAACCAGATTCTACAGGCAAAACCAAAGGCAACAATCCGTCAAAACTAACAGTGGGACAGATCATAAAATCGCTATTTGCAATGGTCTGCTGACGTTGCATATAAAGTTTCATTCCGTTAATCGCCACTTCATGCGCCTGATTTTGATAGTTCACAATGATGGGAGAATAATCAGCAGCATTTGCTATCGTGAGTTTCTGAATTCTATCCTTTAGGTTAATGTCAGAAAGAGCACCGAACGTAAGGTCAAGATAATCATTAACTTCCGCATAAAGAGTCGAAAATAGCGGATTGACTTTACGCAAAAGGAATAGCGAACATATAAATTCCGGATCACGACGATATAAAGGTCTGTAATCATCGTCAAAGGGTTTATCCTGTCCAAAAACGATATTCTGCCCTACATATTTCAAATTGTTAGCATTGCTGAAAAATATGGTAGAAGGCGAAGTGGCACCTATAATATTAAGCTGTTGTTGTCCACCACGGTAATTAAGCAGATAGAAATTCTCATTCACATCAAAATTATAGGTTGCCTTATCTGTTGGGGCATTGAGAAAAGTATCCAGCACTTGTGCATAATTGTAATGACCGGCTACTCCTGACTTTTGAAGTTCTTCGATTGCGACAGCTGGATTCCATGGGATTATTTCTATCCTGTCACTCAGCTTACCGTAGCGGAAAAATATCTCTGCCACATCAAGTGTGTCTGAAACCATCTTATGAAATATTGTGCTGCCATCTAATGCCGAATAGTCTACATATCCACCATCAGTATTACATGCCTGACAAATCTCACGAAAGGCATTCTTCACTAAGTCTATACGTGCAAAAGGTGACGGGATTGAGGTTATCTCATTACTAGGCTTATTTCCTCCTGGATCTACCATATTCTTTTGCGAACGATGTGTTTCATTATAAGGAAAAGCGGTTGCCGACTGCCAATCTTGCAAAGTTTCATTGCCACCTTTGTATATTCTAAAAACTTTTGATCCCATAGCTGTACTTACATTTTAAATTTTTCTTTCATCACCTTATCCGCTCCTAAATAATAGAGTTCCATAAAGGCGTTTTCTTCACTTATACCAGACGTAGTAGCTGCCTCATTTAGATAATAATAGTAAAGACTATAATTGCTACGATAATTTGTTACGCGTTGTGGCACCACACCATTTATTATTTCAAATGGTTTCTCACCACAATCAAGCTTGAACAAATCGAGTTGACGAATGTTTTCCTGCATTTCTCTCAGCCACTGCAAATAGGAGTTAAGGAAATACTTTGTTTGCTCAACATAACTGCTATGATAGAACGCTTCCGTATCTTTGAACAGCTTATTGTTCTTATTTAAACTTGTTACAGATATTTCCGAGAAATGATGTTTGAAAAGATTTGCCGTCAAAGCAAACATTGTCAACGGCCTTATAAGCATTCCTCTCAAACCAGAATATAGGTCGGTGAACCTCACAGACCCAATAACCTTGTGGCTATCTATATTCGCATTGTTTACCCCAAGTTCCAGATATTGAGTATTCGGAAATTCCTTTTTAGCAAAATCGAGAATTGCTGTAGCTGCAAAAAACTCGACGAGATGGGCTTGGTCTCGTTGAGTAGCCCCACCTTCGTTATTGTCATAAGTGTTGTATTTATCGTCTGCAATAAAGTACAGTGCATTGATTTCTTTATCTATGTTATTCTCATAATAGCTCAAGGCAGCCCTGGTCTTAGAAGTAAATGTATCTGAATTTATTTCGCTTTGGACATTTGTCTTGAGTTGGAAATATGGTAAAACACTTATTGCTCCAATAGTTGAATTGTTTATAAGGCCACTGTTAGGTATAATTTTATTATGCCGCAGCGTTTTGAGAAGCAGAGGGAAACCACTTGCTCCTGTACCTCCAAAGATCGAGCTGACTATAAAAATCCTATCACCATCTTGGAAACTGTTTGCAAAAGCTTCAAACTCAAGCGAAACAGCTCTGCGCTGCGTTGCATCTTCAGGAGTCACTATTTGATTTAACACAACACTGCCTATATTAGGATTACCTTTAAAGCCAACCGACATTTGTGCATTCAAGTTCTTTTGCGAAAACAACATTTCTGTCATTGCTCGCGTTTCACGACTCATTGCAGCTAAATTTATGAACTCTTTGAAACGCTTATTTGAGGTATTTGCAACTGTCATCTTATAGTCAGAAAGGCTGTGGACACTGACAATTGGTGTCTTGAAAAAGCGGTTCTTCGATTGCGAGAAATTCAATCTACTGCGTATTTCACTATATTCATTAAGAGTTGAAATACTAAGTGTTAGGTCAGCATTTGAACTATCGGGGTCGATTATCACGGGTACTATATCATAACCGTTGGTTTCTACCCCCGAAGCAAGCATCATTGTGAGCGAGCGAAGCACACGGGAACCGGTGCCGCCAATTGCAAAAACATAGATTTTAGACATAATCGTACCTGTTAGTTAATAGGTTATTTTACAAATGGTGCTTCTGACACATTACTACTTTTCCACTTGATTAACATTGAAAGTAAGAAAAATAGCATGAGTGATAGCAACATATTAGAAATGCCGAAACAAAAACAATTCGTTCCATTAATTTCAGAATCTATTACTTGACCACTGGCAACATCGGTTATCTTCATATAGCCAGCCATAAGGTCTGTATACGTCCATTGCCACCCAATAACTAAATTGACAAAGCCGTTTGCTAAGAAGAACAAGCCCCACCCCCACCAATGGTTAAGTTTTGCATTGTTTACTAAGTAGTAGTAAGCTACAACTATGAGCAAAGTGACTGTACACATTATGAGTCCTACACCTAAATAAAGGTTCTGTCCATGCTTAACAAATAAGTCCTCGCCCCACAGATAATTTGCCAAATTGTCATTAGCTTCAATGTTATGGGTGAAAAACGTTTCAAACCAGCAATAAATGCTTCCAAAGAATTCTTCTAACATTTCCATGATTGTTTACATTAATAGTTACTATTTGTCAAAGGGTTAAATAATATCTGTAAGAGTTTAGTGAGCAGAAATCGTGAAATCTACATGTCCACAAGACGAAACTTCTTTATATGCATCGCTCACTCCTTGTATAAGGTTTCGTATCCCAATTGTGCGATCAGGAATATGCTTACCAATTGGCACATAATCTTGGTTTATCGAATCTACCCACAGAGGTAGGGTTTGGGCCTTTAAGAGTAATCCATCTGCACAAGGTTTAATTCTATTGGGTATCTTCAATGTAATTAAATGTGTAAAACAACTATCTGCTTTTGCCAATTGACAGACTTTCTCAACTGTTATTCCATTATTCCCACGAGTATCATAATTAACAGGGGACAATATATAGGCTTGGGGCTGAAGCGTACTACATAAATCCATTTTCAATTCGACAAAATGCGCCGAACGTCTTGAAGAAGACCTCAAACTTTCTGTTGCAGCCCCTGAGGCTATAACACAAGCCAAAGGCGCATCAGGTGTAAAGGCACACTGGTGGCGAATACCATGCTGTATATCCTCAGGTCGCTCTTTAGCCAAAAGACGACCTAACAAGTACTTATTGCCCATCAACCATATATAATAAGGTCGGTGAAGATTTTGCAGCATACCATTGAACTTCCCACTATATTTAGACTCCAGATGCAATATAACCACTGAGAAATCCTTGTCATTAACTATCTTACGCTTCACGGCATTACGAACTTGAGTCTGCTTTATAGATAAAACCGGACCGTTTGGAACATCAAGTATGAAATCTGAAACAAGCATTGAAATCCTGTTACTGTCAGTCTTTGCTATAACTTGTGCTATGACATCGGCAAGGTCTGAGTTCATCCTATTACCGGGAAACTGCTGAAATAGTTGAGGCGACATATCACGAACAAAGCTCTCAAGTGATTGACTATACATAGAAACCATAGAGTTAACGAAAAAAAGCTCTGTGGTATCACATCTACTACTAAGTGCACTGGCTAAATCATACACAGCATCCTTAAATTCCGAGCCAGCTATCATATAACCATTCATGCTGCCACTGTTCTCTAAAAACACTTGCAATACTAGATTTTTAAAACTGTCTATTTGCTGACAATCTTCAGACAGTCTAAACTTATTGGTTCCTCCACTACAAGAATAATTGGAGATTACACATAATACTAAGGAAAACAAGATCCCGAGTTGCTTGAGGTGCTTACTGTGCCTTTTCATAATAATACAAGCGGTCATGCACCCTAAGACCTTGTTAACAAAAACCAACCAGAAAACTTATGCTACAAAAAAGGCGCAGGTGCCATTTCTCGTCTATCCCGGAACCACAGGCCTTAGCATTGCCTTCATCACACGAGATAGACAACGCTGTCAGCCCACGCCAGCACGATTATCCTAGACCAGCAATGACCTAAAGACCACTGCTGAAAAGAAACAAACGCATTACGTAGACGTCTCGTTGCCATTTGCCCGTTGTGATGTGACGAGGTTGCTAAGTTCGTGGTTCACATAGACAAACGTCCGAAAACGTCTTCTCTTAATACATAAGACCGCCCGCCCACCCTCTATAGGCTAACAAGCGATTTGGCAAAGATATTATATTCTGTTTAAAATCACAAAAAAACTAACAAAAAATAACAGCTTCTGTCACTATTTATTCTTTGAATTTAAAACCCGTAGTTATCACCAACTTGGGAAATGAAGTAGAAAAGCAATATGCTGTTCCTATAGGCTGCCCTAAAAATGGGGAATTCCGAAATGCCCCCAGAAGTCAGACAAAAGACTTCTGGGGGCACCTCAAAACAAACACTTCATATCCTCGAGTCCCATACCCCTGCTGGCAACAGAAAGACTGTCAACTGTCAGCCTGTTCTGCTTTTCTCAGCTTCTCCATCTCAGCACCGATACTGTTGTGAACCCTAAAAAACTCACCCAGCTCAAGGCGGAGATAATCTGCAATGCTGGGCAACTCGGGAATGAAAAGAACCACGGACTTGCAATGCACGTCTACGTTGCCGCCAGCTTCGTCGATAGTGTAAACCGTAATTACGCTGTTGTCGATGTTTGACTGGTTGATGGCCTTTTGCAGCCGAGCAAACTCGTCAATGTCGCAGAGTTCGATATGCGCCCAATGGGTGTCATATAGTGTAACAAAGGGACTTTCGTCTCTCGCATACACCTGAAAGTATTCGCCTTGATAGGCAAAGATAATGGTGTCATTGTCGTCGTCTATCTCATACTGGCAACCTATCTTAGTGAGAGTGTCAAGAAAGAAGTCTCTGGTATTTCTCTTTTCCATCTGGTCTGTGCCTACCATATTGGGCTCTTGTTGATTGTTCATATCAGAACGGGGGGCGGCATCGCCGTCATCAGCCTCGTCCTCATCACTTTTATCTCTAAAGTAATTGTATGCAGCTACCAAGATTGCGACTACGAGCAGTAAGATTAGTGTTTTTTCCATATTTATTGTGGTTTTAATGTTTTTCTCTCATCTAACTCATATATACCATAAGGCATGAAAAGGTAAACAGATTGGGTGATTCTTCCTGATCTTTTCCGTGGTCACTTCTTTGCCGGTTTGGATAATTTGCCGTAACTTTACCGCACTGTTCCTGCTACTAATGAGTAAACCAGGAAGTGCAAGTTATTTGCAAATTTAAGTGTTATGTTTGATAAAGGCCTCATTTGGCATTTGGATTTTTAATTATTCCCTTGGTATTTCTACTCACCGAAAAGATATGGAAGAACTAAAGTATCATTACAAATATCCCCATCCGAGCGTTACGACCGACTGTGTGGTTTTCGGATATGACGGCTTGCGCCTTAACGTACTCTTGATTGAAAGAGGAGCCAACCCTTTCAAGGGACATTGGGCTTTCCCCGGAGGTTTTCTGAATATCGACGAGTCGGCTCAGCAAGGTGCAAAGCGCGAACTTTTCGAGGAAACGGGGCTGAGAGACGCACACATACACCAGTTCCACACATTCTCTGCCGTCAACCGCGACCCTCGCGAACGGGTAATAAGCATAGCATACTATGCCTTGATGCGTATCAGCGAGGTCAAGGGTGGCGACGATGCCGCCAAAGCGCAGTGGTTTCCGCTCGACAGCGTGCCGCCATTGGCTTTCGACCACGACATGATGCTCCGCATGGCCATCAAGGAACTGCGCCGTCAGATCCACTTCGAGCCAATAGGCTTAGAGCTGTTGCCCGAAAAGTTCACCATGACTCAGCTGCGCCACCTCTACGAAGCCATTCTCAACAAAAAGTGCAACCACCGCCATTTCAGTACTGAGATGCTAAAGACGGGCCTCCTGACACAACTTAATGAAACAAAAGCGGCAAACAATAAAGCCACATCCCTCTACAGATTCAACCGGGAAAAATATAACCAGATGACCAAGAACGGCTTCCACCTGTATTTATGACACCAGCCTTAGCCTATAAGAAAGCAAATGGCGCGTAACTCACCAGAGCTACACGCCATTTTTATTGTATTATATATTTCCTTATCGTCTCTTACTTCACCTCCTCGAAAACGACTTTAACTGACTATCAATGCGTTAGCACCGGATGTTGCACACATGTCGCAATAACGGAAATAACCATTGATAATCAACATGTTACAAACATCACTACAAAGGTACAGATTTCTCCCCAAACAACCAAAAGAAAACACAGAAAAAATCACAAACTTGCCACATTTTCTTGTTTTGGATTGGTTATGCGATACAGAAATGTCAAAACGTAGCCATTTCCAAAATCTGTCAACATTGGTAATTTTTAGTAACCGATGCTTTCGTAACCCACATTAAAAGTCTGTTAATGTTGATGTTTTTTTTGATGGTGCAATGAAACTAATATTACTTTGTCCCTGTAAATTACTTTGATATGTATTTGGGTTATCTTAAGCAAATATGCTCATGGGATTCTCCACAATTTCAATAGAAGAAAGGAATGTGATATCATTCTCTTTATCATGTTCAAAGTACTTGTATGCATTCTCATGATATGTCAGGAATATTGTCTTGACAGAGTATTGATCATCAACTTCAGGCACATAGAATTTAAACTTATCAACATTACCTTTACACCAGGCATCTCTGTCTATTACATGGGATAGTTCTTTTGTCACAATCCCTCGGTTCTGCCGTATCAATTCATATGCAGTTCTGCTCTCATATAAATTCTTTGCCTCAATGCAAATAATCTGCCTAGTGTTTTTGTTTATAAGCAGAACATCAATATCTCCAAGTTCCTTTGGTGCGTTAAGAGGCTTCTTTGGCATAATCTTGACCTCGGCAGCAACATACAAATATTCAAGAGATAAGCTATCGTATAATCTCTTTATATTTTGAGTAAATTTATGGCCTTTTTCATCTTTCACTTTAGATACAAGAGCTTGCATTTCAGGTGTGGTATTAACAACGGTCCCATTATTCATTCGCTCTACACGAATCATCCAACTTTCATATAGTGTTTTGGTAGAATAATAGATGTTGCCCTCAAAGAGTATCCAAGGTCTTGCTGTAACCTGTACTGGGCGGTTAAACCTCTGAACCCATTTGTCACTATACTTAAGATCATCAGTATTGAGGTTCTCCGTAAGAACAAAGTACGCCTTGAATACTTTCATTTCTTCTTCATCAAATATCCCAACACAAACTTTTTCAAAGAACTTTTTCTCCGACAACACCATTACTGGTTTCTTTTTATCGTTGGCATAATCAATTGAGGCTGTAAGTATCTTGCAATACTTCTCAAATGAAATGCCGAATTGTGCTTTATAAGCCTTCACAAACGTTTCATCATTTGTATCGATAGTAGAAGTTGGCATCAAATCATGCAACCTAGCATACAAATCTGGATTACACATTGACAATTCTCTTAGATTATAGAAGTAGGCATTGAGCTTGTCAATCACAGGTCTTGGCATTGCCAATCTGCCATTTTTAAGGATTGTCAATTCTGAGCCTTTTATCTTCTCGCTTAATTGATCCATATATACACCCATATTCAAGCTAAAGTGCATAAGAGCAAACAGACGATCCAACTTTTCTAATCCAGGCTTGCCACCTGTATTATGAATACCATTCAGGACAATGGTTTCAATCATACCTTGTGTCAATGTGTTCATCTCTGAATATTCATTGACATAATCGAATTGATTATCAAATGTTGCATCCAAGAATGAATAGGCTTTGCTTAAGGCTTCGTATCTTCGCTGGGTAAGCCTCGACCAATAAATCATAGCATGATGTAGGTCAAGCAAACTTGTAAGAAGTAGTTTGGTATCTATTTCTGCCAACAGTTTCTTCACTTCGGCAAGAATATAATCGGATACCTGAATCATTATCTTCTTAGACTCCACAAAATCAAAAGATTGTTCTAAACCTTTCATGTTTAGGTAATCAGCTATCTCAGAGAGTATCTTATCACAATACCTGGAATTGACATAATAACACGAATCCACACCATCTTTCTCATCAATAACTGTTAGGTTTTCTGTATTACCAATCTGAATAAATCTGCCTGGTGCAGAATCAAATATTTGTAATCCATCAATGCTTAATGAGCCGTTTGAAGAAAAACCACAATCTTGAATTGCTTTTAGAAACTGACCAACTAAGTTTCTTTCCAATTTAGAAGCATCCGAGTTCATAATACCTTCTGGAACACAAAAAACTATAGTGTAGTCGCTTGTTTTTTCCCAAACATATTCTTTTCCTGGTACTATACACATTTCTATAAGGAGATTTTGATTAAGGCTAGAAATACAGAGTTTCTTCTCAACAGCTAATAACCAATTCATCAAAGCAATTGCAGCCTCTCTGCCAAAGATTCGAAACTCATCTTTGCAATTCACATGAAACCACAATTCTTGATTTTTCAATTTGAGCATGAAGAGTCCTTTTACCGCCATGTAAGGTGCGTAAATGGGAATTTGCGTGGGAATGTCTGCAAAATGCTTAACCATAACAAAGCGACCTTGCGGTGCGTAATTTTCCATGTGTTCATCCATTCTGCATAAATAATTCTCACGCATTGACAGAGCACTACCTATTTCAACGAACATAATGTCAGGCATTTCATCCCGATAGAAAGTATTGTTGTTTGAACTATAATATGCAAATCTATCTATTTCTTGAGTGGTAGGAACGAATTTAAGAGACCTTCTATCTTGATCATAATAGTATAGATTTAACAGATTCATTCTGTCCTGTCCCATTGCAAATTTCAACTCTTCAACAGAGAAATGTATTACATCGCGACTGAAGGTCATAAATAAATCCTCTTCTGCCATTTGTTGGGTTACAAAAAAAGTGAAAATGGTTTTTGCTGGGAACGCAAGATTTAAGGCTGCCTCAGAGTCTTTTACGGCTTGTTCTAAATTATTATTCTTATCGGCTAAGACGATTGTTACATTAGCAACTTTATCATCGTCGAAACGGAACCAAAGAAAAGGGATATCTTGATATGTTTTTTGCTCTATAAATGACCCATGACCGCTTTGCAAGATAAATCCTGTTTCTTGAATCATCTCTTGTTCAATTAGGGAAAGGAGGTGCTTTTCATCCAAACTATGTGCCATGATACCATAGCAAAGTCTATATGCTAATCTTAAGAGATTTGCAGGAAACAGAACCAAATAATCGCCATTGTCAAATTCTAGGAATGGATGTAACTCGAAAATATCACTGTGACCTAATTGATATAATTCTTTTTTGTATTCTTTTCTTCTCATGCAAAGAATAAGTGGTTGGAGGCACTTTACATCAACTTGATATTTCGACAATATGGCGTTTAGCTCAGCTTTACAAAAACAGTTATAAGAATCACGCTGACTATATTCCTTGTAGTTTGAGTAATACACTGATTCTGCATCATATTTACCACAAACATTTCGGCCATAGCAGAATCTGTCAGCTATTTCATTGGACAATTCTAAGATAGCATACACCAAAGCCAATTTACTCTGTTCGATTTTTTCTTTGTGAGCAAGAAACAGCAATTGACTGAGAAGATTCTTGTGAGTCAAATAAAAAGCAGAAAACACCTTGTAAGAACCTATCGGAGTATTAACAGTTTCTACAAACAACCTCTCCTGCGGATCTTCCAATTGCGGATTGCCTTTTTCAAGAATTCTATCAATGAATTTCCAATCATACTTTCCACGTCTCCACATCAAATATGCTTCTACTAAAGCCATTTCAAACCGATAGCAGAAGCTAGAGTTTTCTTGCTGTATGGATAAGTATGAGAGATACTTGAGCATATTATCTCCCTTTAGGCTATGATAAAATTTGTATTTCATATGACAACATTTCGTTTAATAACAAGACATCATAAGTAGACTTAATCCCTCCGCTTTCAGATAAGCTGTGTCTCACCCCCTTTAGCATTTCAATCAATTTGCAGATACTTGCTGAAGGATTCTGGAACTCACACAATTTCTTTGCTTTTCAGCTGCCAAAACGAAGAAGTTGGGTAGCATGGCTTTGCCTTTAGAGATTCTTGTTTTTCGTGCCATAGATTAAATGTTTGGAGTAGTAAGATAAGGTATCGCATCGAAACGCCCCTGTAAATAGGCTTTTTCCATGTCGTAGTTGTCTCGGAAGTCCTTAAAGTCGTAAAGAGAATAGAGTTCACTACAACCATCATCGCGTTTGTTCACAAAATACACCTGATCGCGTCTTTGGAAGTCCGTGTTCAAAAGATGAGTATTATGGGCTGTATAAATGAGCTGGGCATGATTGCTTCTGTTAAACAGGTTAATAATATACTCCACAAGGTGAGGATGCAAGTTGGTATCTATTCCATCCATTAGGAAAGTTCTGTCATTGCGAATAACATTTATTATACCAAGCATCATTTGGAACAAAGTCTTTGTTCCTTCAGATTCTTCCGTGTCAAAGTCAAAAGCAATGTCGGGATTGCTTTTATGAAACGTCTTCAAAGAGTTACCTTGAATCTTGACGTCAACAATATCGCTATCAGCAGTATTGAGAATTTCCAGGATATCTTCTTTTTTTGTCTTCAGGAAATCCTCTACCGGCATAGCTGATTCTTTGTAATCCAAAACAATATTTTCAGTGAAGAAACGGAACACCTTTTTCGCTATATCCCTATCCATCTGGCTGGCTCGTGAGACAAACAATGTCTTACGCGATGTGTTGGCAGCAACGTCCATGGGGCGTTTTATGGCTTGTCTAAACTCATAGACATCCGTTTTGTCTGGTCCTTTTGTCTCATCACGGGCGAACACCAATGAACGACGTCCCTTTGGATAGTAGTATAGTTGCTCTGTGAGAATTTCTGTCTGAGTCAACGAAAAAGAGTACTCATACTCTATCTCATCAAGTATGAACCGAACATAGAACGAACTTGGCTGTTTGTCATAGCCATCGAATTTGAATGGAGCGACTTGAAAAATGGTGTTCTCATTGTATGTGTGGGAAGATCGTATCATGTTTACGCAGGCTTTTATGCCTCTAATCACATTGCTCTTTCCAGACGCATTCGCACCAACCATGGAAATACTTTTCAATATTTGTTCCCCATTGATGGTAAACAGATTTCCACTCAAAGCTTTTCCTTTCTCGGTCTGTATCTTCGCTGCTTGAAGGTCAAGCGTTATCTCATCACGGAACGAGAATACATTCTTCAGACGAAACTTTAACACCATTTTTAAATCCGATTTTTACTATTTTGTCGCAAATATAAACATTAAATTTGATTTTATGGCGTTTTAAATCAAAATATCGTTATCTTCAACGTTATTTTTAACATTAATCTACCGAAACAATAGTTTTTTATGGTAAAAATCGCATGCTTGCTTTTGCGACTTTATGTAAAAAGAGAAAAAACTCGCTTGATTTCTATTGTATGGATGTCTCCATGCTTGTCTTTGCAGCTTGGCTTGTCCAAGAACCTTATGAAGGTGAGTTCCCGAACCTGTTCCCGAACTTATTGCGGTTGTCTCCGAACTTCTCTCCGAACTTTTTATGATTTTCTCCGAACTTTTCTCCGAACCAAATACATCCTCCTCCGAACTATCATTGCCTCCATATATGAATGCGATTTCCGCGAAGAAAACCATATGGTTGTCAGTCATTTCAAAAGATATTTCAAATACACATTATATATAATAATAAGCATGAATATTGTCATGTCTTCATCAAAAGATTGGTCTTTTAATCAAATTTTGGCTTATTTATGGAGTTTTTTGAGCATATCAGCATTTGTTTCGATTATATTTTGTAACTTTGCCGTCAAACAACAGAAATCTATCATGGCAAAGTTAAATCGTATAAGAGTCGTTCTTGCTGAACGTGACCTAAACAATAAGTGGCTATCCGACAAACTTGGCAAGGATCCTGCTACAGTGTCCAAGTGGGTCACCAATACCACCCAGCCAAGCCTTGAAGCTCTCATTGCAATAGCCAATGCGCTTGAAGTGCCTGTGCAGGAGTTGGTGAGACAGGAAGAATTCAAACAAGAGAAATAAGTCAAATGATAACAAAAGACGAGATACAAGAACTGCTGCGTAGCACGGAAACCTACCGTGTGGAGCGAACCGTGTCAACCGGAGACATGGATAAGTTCCAGGAGGCCATCTGCGCCTTTGCTAATGATCTGCCCAACTCGCGCAAGAAGGGCTACCTAATACTGGGGGCTTACGACAACGGCACATTGTCGGGGCTGAAGGTGACGGATGATTTACTGAAAAAGATAGCCGCCATACGCAGTAACGGAAACATTCTACCCATACCAGTAATGAGTGTTGACAGATTCACCTTCCCCGAAGGTGACTTATTGGTGGCAGAGGTCAGTCCGTCCGACTTGCCTCCTGTGCGCTACCGTGGACGTACTTTTATACGTATTGGTCCCCGTCGTGACATAGCAACGGAAGCAGAAGAGCGTATATTGGCAGAACGGAGGATGTCGTTCATGGCCACCTTCGACACGATGCCCTGTTTGGCCGCCAAACTGAATGACATCAACACAGACTTGCTGCGCGCCAAGTATCTGATACCCCTGTTGGGTAATGAGTTAGTGGAGTCAGACACTCGTCCCATCGAGGAACAGATGGCTGCTGTTGGTATGTACGACACAGAGTACCAATGCCCTACCTACGCAGCTGTCGTCCTGTTTGGCAACAAGCCACGCCGTTTCATGCCTGGCCTGTACGTGCAGTATGTTCGTTTCAAGGGCGAGGATGTGACAAGTGAGGTTGAGAATGAGATGCAGCTGGAAGGCAACTATTGCGAACTGCTTCCACGTTTGGAATTATTGCTTGAACTGTCTGTCATCAAGAAGAAACCAGTTTTTGTGTCGATTTTGCGTGAAGAGATCGTTAACAACTATCCCTACACGGCTATACGTGAGCTGCTGCTTAATGCTTGTATGCACCGCGACCTGCAAAGCAATATGCCCCTCCGACTCTATGAGTTTGCCGGCCATCTGGAACTCACAAACGCTGGAGGTCTGTATGGAGATGCACGCCCAGAGAATTTTCCCACCATCAACGACTATCGCAACCCGCTCATAGCCAGCGCTATGAAGACAATGGGCTATGTTAACATGTTCAATCGAGGCATCGGTCAGGTGCAGACAGATCTGAAGGAGAATGGCAATCCCCCAGCTGAGTTTGATGTGAACCTAATCACGGCATTTCGAGTGAACGTAAGGATTGTAGAGAGTCCCACTAGTTTGAAGGATAAGGTTGCAACCTCAGCCTCAAAGGTTGCAAGTTCTAGCGAAAAGGTTGCAACCTCTGAGCAAAAAGATGCAACCTCCACCCCCAAGGTTGCAACCCTAAAGAAGAAAGTCTCATCTGAAGAAATGGCCATCTACATTCTGGAATACTGCGATACGTGGCGCTCAATGGATGAGATAGCGCAGTTCTCTAACAGAGACAAGAACTACATAAGGAATAAGGTGTTACCCAAGCTTGCGGAGAAATTGGAAAAAGAATATCCTGACATTCCAAATCATCCTCAGCAGAGGTATCGCACCAAGCCAAAAGATAGTCAACTATCGTAGCAAGAGCATAGGCCGAGCTTATACCTTCGGAGATGGCTCGAAGATGGAAGAAGGAAGAAAGAAAAGAGATAGAAGTAAACAAGAAACGATATATGCCAGTAGATAAACAAGTATTGTTGCGGTATCAGGTTCTGAATAAGTGCTTCAGGAACAGATATAGGGAATACACCATCGATGACCTTGTTGATGAGTGTAACAATGCTTTGCGACGTATGGACAAGCCAGATGTGTCAAAGCGCACCATACAGAATGACATCAATATCTTGGAAGCGGACTATGGCATCGAGCTTGATGAGAAGCTAAAGCAAGGCAAGAAACGTCTCTATCGGTACGTGGATACTAATTATTCAATCCCATTGTTCCGCATCAACGATGAGGAGCGCCACAAGCTTCAGGATGCCATCCGCGTATTGGAGTATTTCGAGGGTGAGCCAACATACGACTGGGCTAGGACGCTGTTGATGCAGATTGAGGGAGGCTTGTTTACTGATGAGTCAACTCCTGTCGTTTCTTTCCAGTCCAATCCGGATCTGAAAGGCCTTAATCTCTTTGGGCAGTTGTTGCAAGCCATCATAAAGAAGCGGGTGCTGAAGATTGAATACGCTCCCTTTGGCAAAGATAGTTATAGCGAAAAGATATATCCCTACCATTTGAAGCAATTCAATGACCGTTGGTATCTCATTGCCCAAGCCGTTGGCTATGACTCTTTAGGTCATTTTGCCTTAGACCGAATTGAGGGCTTCGAGGAAATATCCATGCCTTACAAAGAGCCTGATGTGGATTTTGAGGAGTATTTTGATGATGTGATTGGTGTTACCGTTCCAGAACATCTTGAACCTGTGGATGTGGTGATGCGTGTCAACAACAACCGTTTTAACTACATCAAGACCAAACCCCTACACCTCTCGCAGCGAGTTATCTCTGAAGATAAAAATCATACAACAATATCCATCAATGTCAAGATTACCAAGGAGCTGATAGCACTCATCCATTTCTTTGGTCCCGACATCGAAGTAGTTTCTCCGGCATCCCTCAGAGCCGAGATTACTAAGAATATTCGAGCTTTGAATTACATTTACTGCATCGATGAAGAAAACCTGCACTGTTAGATACTACCTTTGCAGCGTAAAAATAATAAAAAAGTAGATTATGGCAAGAACTTATAAGTATAGAAACATCAAGAATAGTGTGAATCATCAGAGCACTGAGGCTCTTGTAGAGCAATTCAATGCTCAGGTTGGCAAACGCTGTTGGGCTTCTGCTCGTGCAGCTCACGATACGGCACTCATCGATACGCTCATTGATAGAGGCGTGGATGTGTCTGCTGTCTACGATGGCGAAAGTATCTCTTTCAAGGAGCATGTGGTGCTTAATGGAGACTTGAATAAGTTGTTTTTAGTGTAATTATTTAAACGATGAAGAAAACCTGCACAGTTAAATAGTAATTTTGCAGCCAGAAATCAGAAAACAGATCATTATGAGTAATACAATAGGCTTTTCAAACTTCCGCCGTTTCACTAGTTTTCCCGAAATTGATTTGGGAGATATAACCATATTGGTTGGTGGA
>Ga0310695_10003074_pt1 | contig 33552 bp, 21 predicted proteins | sample RumenRJG_04DNA_FD_203882 | JGI IMG/M metagenome (GOLD analysis project Ga0310695, IMG submission 203882) | Bovine rumen microbial communities from Lethbridge, Alberta, Canada - RJG_04 (v2) (version 2) | ecosystem: Host-associated > Mammals > Digestive system > Stomach > Rumen | place: Canada... | reverse complement strand
AGCGCATCCCCGTTGCCAAGAAGGGCATCGTCATCGTGAAGAAGCAGATGAGCGACGGCACGGTGAAGATGGAGAAGGTGATTAAGTAATCCCTAACATAGCTTAAAAAAGAGGCCGGAAGTTTTGCACTTCCGGCCTTTTTTCTTATCTTTGACGGCGAAATGGGCGTATATATAATAGAATAAGGTGAATGAAACATGAGCAAATGATTATGAAACGAACGGCGGGCATCAGTCCCGCTTTTTTTCAGTACCTTTGCAGCCAGAAAACCAATAACACTATTTTAAAGTATGAAAAAACTGTTTACGCTTTTATTGTTTGTTCTTCACGCTTCACTTTTCGTTAGCGAAGCGCAGGTGCGTCGTCCCATTGACTCGCAGCACCCGATGTGGCTCATCCATGTCGACGTGTGGAACTCTGCCGACCCGCAGAAGATTATCGACCTCATCCCCAACGACATCAAGCCCTACGTGGTGATGAATCTCTCGCTGTCGTGCGGCTATGATACGAAGACCAATATGTATCGTATGCCTCGTAATGCCGTGCGCACCTATAAGTCGTGGGGCACCGTCTGCCAGCAGAACAACATGTTCTTCACCTGCCAGCCGGCCTCCGGCGGACATACCCACATCCAGGACAACGACCTGGAGACGTTTGAGTACTTCTTCAAGCACTTCCCCAACTTCCTCGGCTGGAACTACGCCGAGCAGTTCTGGGCTTTCGGCGATGCCGGCGACCTCAGCTCGATGACGAAGTCGAGCCGTTGGAATCTCTTTGCCAATCTCGTAGAGATGTCGCACAAGTACGGCGGTTTCCTCACCGTCAGCTGGTGTGGTGGCATCTATCACTTCGACACCGACCCCATTGCCGAGCTGAAGAGTGAGCCGAAGTTCCTGGAGGCTTGTAAGAAGTATCCCGAGGCCATGCTCTTCCTCTATAAGTACACCCACTGCAGCTCGTTCTACAACAACGAGAGCGTCTGCTGGGGTCCCTTCATCTCAGGTCTGACGAAGAACTACGGTGTGCGCTACGACAACTGCGGCTGGAACGACATGACGACGAAGTTCTACCTGTCGAAGCACCCGGAGATTACCGGTGAGAAGGCTTTCGACGAGGCTGGCAGGCTGAAGCCCTATAAGTACCCCGGTTCTGCCGGCATCGGTACGGTGATTGAGCAGACCTGCGTCAACGGCGGTGCCGTCTGGGACGGCCCGGAGCTCATCTGGACAGAGGACTTCAGGAATATGAACGATACCAACGTTGACGGCTACACCCGCCGCAACTGGACTACCTTCGACAATTTCAAGGGTATCTGGATTGACATGTGGCGCCAGATTATCAATGGTACTATGTATATCCCCACCCGCGAGGAGGTTGTGGCCAAAACGAAGGCCGTCATCCTCCACGACGCCAATGATGACTTCAAAGTACCCGATGCCCTTTACGACGGGCTTTACAAGGTGGATGACCCCGCCAATATGGGCAATGGCCGTTTCGAGAACAATCTGTGGTATCTCAAGTCGACGGGTCGCTATGGTGCCGTTCCTATGGTGACGGGACTCTACGACGATATTGCCAGGGATATCCCCGTGCAGGTGAAGAAGTCGCAGTACGCCTCGCGCTGGGGCACGCTGTCGAAGAAACAGAATGAGTTTAATCAGCTCTACCCCGAAGTGTCAAAGGGCGACCTCTATGTCAACCGCTATAGGAACCAGCTCGTAGCCTATACGCCGTACACCTATCTGAATAGCAAGAAGCGCGCTTCGGCAGAGATTCCCCTGCAGTATAACACCTGCGAGATGCTGAAGCTGGACTTAGGCAAGCTCTCGAGCGGCGTCATCCGTGAGTATGCCGACCACATCGACTTCTACCTGAACAACTACCGCAGCGACTCTACCACTATTACGACAGTGACCAATGACACCATCCTGCTGACAGGTGTGACAGCACGTCCCACCCTTACCCAGAAGAAACCTACGACAGGAGCTACAGGCCATAATGTGACGGTTGTAGCCGGAACTACTGCCTACAACGAGGCAGCCCAGACCTATAAGATTGTGGTGAAGCACATTGGCCCTGTCAATCTCTCCATCAAGTGCTCCGGTGCTGCCACCGACCGTCTGACCGACGTGCTGCCTTCCGAGGCACTGCCTACTCCCCAGCAGCCCGAACCCTACGTCGGCCCCATCATCATCGAGGCCGAGAACATGGACCGCAAGTCGGCTAACTGTAATCTGACACACTCTGGCTGGTGGGCTCAGGATATGAAGGACTTTGCCGGCATGGGTTATATCACCACTCAGGGTAATACCAACTGCGCCCTGCGCCACCAGCTGAAGCTGCAGACTGGTGCTGCCGGACGCTATAACATCCGTATGCGCTACTGCAACGCGACGAAGGCCGGACAGATGACGTTCACCGTCAATGGCACCGTTCTCAAGGCCGACATCGTCAAGACGGCTAAGAACGACTGGCGCGAGACGGTGGTGACTGCCGACCTGAAGGACGGTTCGACCCCCAACAATATGGTTATCCAGAACACCAGTTCGTTTAGTGACATGATTATCGACCAGGTGATTTACGAGCCTGTAGGCACCGAGGCAGAGAAATATTTGGTGACGGTGAAGGACGCCGACTTCGGTAAGGTGACCGCCGACGTCAGCGAGGCCGTTGCCGGCCAGACCGTGAAGCTGACCATCACCCCCGACGAGGGCTACGACATCAAGGAGCTGCGCGTGGTGAACAGCGTCTTCTTCACCCAGGGACTGACCATCCCTGTGGCTAAGGGTCAGCGTCAGGTGTCGTTCACGATGATGGATGAGAACATGACCATCCAGCCCGTGTTCTACGACACGCAGGCCATCTATGAACTCGACTTCACCAACGTGAACGGTGGCGAACTGCCTGAGGGCTGGCGTACCACCGACGATGCAGGCAACGTGCGCAACTATCCTACTTCGAACGGTAGCGGTCCCCGTACCTTCGCAGGACTGACGGGCTACCAGGGTAAGGCACTCTACTGGCGCGGCAACAATGCTGAATACGGTCGTCAGTCGGCTTATCTGCTCACCCTGGAACCGGGTAACTATCAGTTGCAGTATGCTATGGCAGGCTGGACGGCTACGCCGACCTATCAGGCTAAGATCCTCACTTCCAGTGGCTCTGTCCTTAAGGCGTCGACCAACCAGACCGCGAAGCCCAATATCAATAAGAACTACGCTGGCGACGTCTCGTCGGCTACGCGTAACACCCTCGACTTCACCGTCACGACGAAGGGCAACTACATCATCCAGTTCAAGGAAGTTGGCAGCGGTATGATAGAGTATCTCCTTCTCGACTGCCGCATCAGAAAGGCGACCACTACCGGCATAGAGACCGTAGGCTCCGCCAGCCAGTCGGCTGCCGAAGGCATCTACAACATCTCGGGTGTGAAGAGTCAGGAACTGCGTCGTGGCCTGAACATCATCCGCACCGCAGACGGAAGAACCATTAAGATTATAAAGAAATGATAACCAAAAGAACACTGATTATGACGGCACTGACCACCTTAGCGGTGGCCAGTGCCTATGCTTTAGACACAAAAATCGTTAGTCCTAACGGCCAGATAGCCGTTGCTATCACCGACGAGGGCGGACGCCCCATGTATCAGGTGGAACGCTCCGGCCAGACGGTGCTGATGCCGTCGCCTTTAGGTGTGAAGCTGAACTTCGCCGACCTCACCGAAGGCGTTAAGATGCAGGACTACAACGTGGAGCGCATCAGCGACACGTACGAGCTGAAAACCATCAAGCAGAGTCACGTCACCTACGAGGCCAACGAAGGCGTTTGCCAGTTTGCCAAGGACGGTTGGCACGCTATGGACGTCATCATCCGCGTCAGTAACCGTGACATCGCCATCCGCTACAAGCTCTATCCCAAGAAGGTGCGCAATGACGAGACCCGTGTGGCCGTCGTACAGAGCGAGGCCACGGGCTTCGTGCTCCCCGACGGTACGCTGACCTATCTCTGTCCGCAGTCGAAGCCGATGGGTGGTTTTGCCCGTACGGCGCCCAGCTATGAGACCAGCTACACCCTCGACGAGCCGGCAGGCAAGAACGGCTGGGGCGAGGGCTACACCTTCCCCTGCTTGTTCAGGATAGCCCCGACGAAGGCCCAACCTACACGCAACCTATGGGTGCTGCTCAGCGAGACAGGCACCGATGGCAACTATGTCGGCTGCCGACTGCTGAATGCCGGTGGCTCAAACTACCGCATCGGTTTCCCGCAGCAGGGCGAGATGAACGGACAAGGCACCGTGACGGCTGCCGTCTCGCTGCCCTGTGAGACACCTTGGCGCACCATCACCCTCGGCTCCACGCTTCAGAACATCGTGGAGACCACCGTGGCGTGGGATGTCGTCAAGCCTAAGTATAAGGCATCGAAGAACTATACATACGGAGCCGGCTCCTGGTCGTGGATTATCGGCATGGACAGCAGCTGCAACTTCGACGAGCAGAAACGCTATATCGACTTCTCGGCAGCCATGGGCTACCGCTCGGTGCTCATCGATGCCTTCTGGGACCGCCAGATAGGCTATGAGCGTATGGCCGAACTGGCACGCTATGGCAAGAGCAAGGGTGTAGGAATCTTCCTCTGGTACAACTCCAACGGTTCGTGGAACGACGCGCCGCAGACACCTATCGGCAAGATGGACCGTCCGGCTGTGCGCCGCCAGGAGATGAAATGGATGCACGACACGGGCATCCTCGGCATCAAGGTCGACTTCTTCGGTGGCGACAAGCAGCCGATGATGCAACTCTATGAAGACATCCTCACCGATGCCAACGACTTCGGCCTGCAGGTCATCTTCCATGGTTGCACCCTGCCAAGAGGGTGGGAGAGGATGTACCCCAACTACGTAGCCTCGGAGGCTGTGCTGGCCTCGGAGAACCTCCACTTCGGCCAGGGAGCCTGCGACGCCGAGGCTCGCAACGCCTGTATCCACCCCTTCGTCCGCAATACCGTCGGTTCGATGGACTTTGGCGGTTCGACGCTCAACAAGTATTATAATGCCGATAACGCCCACGGCACCGTGCGCCGCACCAGCGACGTCTATGCTATGGCTACGGCCGTGCTCTTCCAGTCGAGCGTGCAGCACTTCGCCATGGCTCCCAACAACCTGACCGACGCCCCGGCATGGGCTGTCGACTTCATGAAGGATGTGCCGACGACGTGGGACGAGGTACACTTTATCGACGGCTACCCCGGCAAGTATGTTGTGCTGGCACGCCGTTCGGGTGATACATGGTATGTCGTGGGCATCAATGCTCAGGACCAGCCTCTGAAGCGGAACCTGTATCTGCCGATGTTCGCCAAGAACAGCGCGTTGACCGTCTACAGTGACAACGTCTTGCTGCAGGGCTCTGTCAGGCAGGAGATTCTGACCAAGAAACAGCAGCTGACCATCACCATTCCGAAGAACGGTGGCATTGTTATTAAGAACTGAGGAGGAAGTAGTAAGTAGTAAGTAGTAAGTAGATATGAAATTAAGGAAAATAGTATTATCAGGTGCTATGGTTGCTGCTTGTACGGCAACGGCACAGAACCCGTTTGTGCAGACATGGTTCACCAGCGACCCTGCACCGATGGTACACAACGGCACGATGTACGTCTACACCGGCCACGACGAGGACAACGCCGACTTCTTCTGGATGCAGGAGTGGCGCGTCTATTCTACGAAGGACATGGTCAACTGGCAGGACCACGGCTCACCCTTAGCCTTGGAGTCGTTCCGCTGGGCCGACGACCGTGCGTGGGCCTCACAGACCATAGAGCGTAACGGCAAGTTCTACTGGTATATCTGTGCCCACTCGAAGCTGTCTAACGGCATGGCTATCGGCGTCGCCGTCAGCGACTCGCCTACTGGTCCGTTCCGCGACGCTATTGGCAAACCGCTGTTCGAGAACGGCTCGTGGGACCACATCGACCCGACGGTGATGATTGACGACGACGGTCAGGCGTGGCTGATGTGGGGCAATCCGCAGTGCTACTACCTGAAGCTGAACGAGGATATGATTTCCTACAGCGGCGAGTTGGGCAAGCTCGATATGACGGAAGAAGCCTTCGGCGGTCCCATCATGAGCAAGCGCGAGAAGGGAAAGAAATACAAGGACAGCTACGTGGAAGGTCCGTGGCTGATGAAAGCCCCCGATATGTCGAGGTACGGGGTGCGAGGTACGAGGTACGAGAATAGTTCAAAGGCTAAAGGTAATCTCGCATCTCGCACCTCGAACCTCGAATCTCGAAAATACTATCTGCTCTACGCTGCTGGCGGCGTGCCTGAGCATATCTCCTACAGTACGGCACCGCATCCTACGGGCCCGTGGACTTACGCTGGTGAGATTATGCCGCTGAGCGACACGAAGTCGTTTACGAACCACTGTGGTGTGGCCGACTTCAACGGACACAGCTACTTCTTCTACCACACCGGCAAGCTACCCGGTGGCGGCGGCTTCGGTCGCAGTGTGGCCGTCGAGGAGTTCAAGTACAATGCCGACGGCTCCTTCCCCACCATCCTGCCTACCGACGAGGGTGTGAAGCCCATTGCCACATTCGACCCCTACCGCCGTGTGGAGGCCGAGACGATGGCATTCTCAAAGGGTGTGAAGACGGAGCAGGGCGACGGTGTCGGCGTCTATGTCAGCGACATTCATAACGGCGACTATATCAAACTGCAGAACGTGGCCTTCGGCAAGAAAACACCACGGACGTTCAAGGCCCGTGTGGCCAGCGGTCTGCGCGGCGGACAGATAGAGATACGTCTCGACAGTCTGAAAGGACGGCTCCTCGGTACGGTGAACGTGCCGGCAACGGGAGGCTGGCTGAACTGGCAGACGGTGAATCTCGACCTGGACTACTCTACGCTGACCGACATTGATGCACCCACACGCACGCTGGCAGGCCTGAACCTGCCGGCAACAGCCGACCTCTACTTCGTGTTCAAGGGACGCAAGGGTCCGAAACTCTTCAACTTCGACTGGTGGGAGATGCAGGGTCTGGAGCAGGTGAACATGCCGCTCTTCCAGACGAAGTACACCGCCGACCCCTCGCCGATGGTTGTCGGCGACACCTTATTCTTATATACGTCGCACGACGCTTCGCCCGAGGATATCCCCGACCTGAATGAGAAGAACTCTGCCGGTTTCTTTATGTACGACTGGCTGCTGTGGTCGACGACCGACATGGTGAACTGGACGGAGCACGGTGCCGTGGCCTCGCTGAAGGAGTTTGAATGGCGCAGCCGCGACAACGGCGCATGGGCCATCCAGACCGTAGAGCGCGATGGTAAGTACTATCTCTACGCCCCGCTCCACGGCCATGGCATCGGTGTCCTCGTGGCCGACTCGCCCTACGGTCCCTTCAAGGATCCGCTCGGCAAGCCATTGGTGTGGCAGAAGGAACACTGGGACGACATCGACCCGTCGGTATTCGTCGACGACGACGGACAGGCGTATATGTACTGGGGCAACCCCCACGTCTACTATACGAAGTTGAATAAGGACATGATTTCGACCCAGGGCGACATCTACGTGCTGAACCCCCAGGACGGCGTGATGCGTCCCGTCAAGGAGGAACGCGCCAAAATCAACCTCCGTGCCCCTTGGAGCGAGAAGGCTAACTGGACTGTGAAGAACTATCAGGAGGGACCGTGGATTTACAAGCGCAACGGCCACTACTACCTTGCCTACGCCACCACCTGCTGTCCCGAGGCATTGGGCTATGCCATGAGCGACTCGCCAACAGGCCCCTGGGAGTGGAAGAACTACATCATGAGTCCTACGCCCCGCGACCGCGGCAACCATCCCGGTATCTGCGACTTCAAGGGTCACAGCTATGTCTTCGGACAGGACTACGACGTGATGCATCTGGAGACCTTCGTCCACCACGAGCGCCGCTCGGTGTCGGCTTCGGAGATAGAGTACCAGGCCGACGGCACCATCAAGGAGATTCCCTACTGGCTCGACCAGAAGCCGCTGAAGCAGCTGCAATGGCTGAATCCCTACCGCCGTGTGGAGGCTGAGACCATGAACTGGGGCTTCGGTCTGAAGACGGCTAAGATGGGCATTGAGAATACGGGTGTCGTGAAAGATATGCCGGCGTCTACGGGCAAGCGGAATATGTATGTCTTCGACCTGAACGACGGTGAGTACATCCGTCTGCGCGGTGTTGACTTTGGTGCCAAGGGTGCCAAGTCGTTCGCTATCACCGCTGCCGCTACGGGCAAGGCTACCGTCACTCTGCGTCTCGACGCTCAGGACGGCCCCGTCGTCGGTACGGCAGTCGTCAACGCTACCGGTTCGCTGGAGAAGTATCGCTCGTTTAGCGCCAAGGTCAAGGGTGCCGCCGGTGTCCACGACCTCTACATCTGCTTCGACCATTGTCAGGGCGACGTCCGTCTTGACTGGTGGCAGTTCAAATAAGAAACGATAGTACACATAAAAAGAGCGGCCCTCGGACATTCCGAGAGCCGCTCTTTTTATGCGTGTGGGTTTACAGCTGGTATTCCAGCATCACCATCGAGTAGGGCTGCAAGTCGATGGCGAACTGCTTCTTCGGCTTGAAGGTCTCCGTCTTCGGAGCGATGGGCTGTTTCTCGTAGTTGTTCTCGTCGTCGGGCGCACCAGCGAGGGTGGTCTTCACGGCCAGCTTCTTCAGCGAGAAGCGCTTCAGGTTGACGTCAGCTTTCTTCGCCTTGTCGGTGGCGTTCACCAGCTTCACGTAGAGCTTGCGCTTCTTGACGTTCAGGATGACCGACTGACCGTAATGAACGTTCTCCTGAGGCTGCTGCACACCGGCATCGTCGCCTTCGAACTTGACGCAGTCGCCGTAGTAGTACTGTCCGCTCGACTGTCCGAACATCTGCTGCACATAGTAGCTGCAAGTGAGGTAAGGACGCTCGTTGTCGAAGTAGATGAGGTCGGGGTTCCAGTTGGTGGCGTTCTTGCGTGCGAAGAGCGGAGCATACGACGTCATGCATACGATGTCGCCGTTACGTTCTACGTGCAGCAGGTAGAGACCCTCGGCCAAGGCGTCGATGAGTTTCTTGTCCTTGGCGGCATACTCTCCGAGATAGATTTTCGTCTTGCGGTCGCGGGGGTACTTGTCGTACTGCCTGCTGTTGAGGAAGTAGTCGTTCTTCTCGTAATAGTGCTCGTCGATGATGGGCATTCCCAGTTCGTCTGCCAGTTTCCAGCCAGCCTCGAAGTCGGGGTTCTCGGGGTGAGAGCCGGGACCGGCGGTGCCCACGATGACAATCTCCGGGTGCGCCTTCGTCACCTTATTATATATATACTTGAAGCGCTCGATGAACTCCGGCGAAATCTTCTCCTCGTTGCCCAGTCCCAGGTACTTCAGACCGAACGGCTTCGGGTGACCCTGGTCGGCACGCATCTTAGCCCACTTCGACTTGGCGGGGTCGCCATTAGCCCACTCGATGAGGTCGAGGGCGTCCTGTACCCACTCGTCCAACTGGTCCATGGGTGCAACGTCCTGAGCCTGCTTTGGCCACATATTCCAGCCGCCGTTCGTACCCTGACAGCTGACGCCGCACGGCAGGATGGGAACGGGCTGCATACCCAGGTCCTCGCAGAACTGGAAGTACTCATAGTAGCCCAGTCCCATGCTCTGGTGGTAGCCCCATGTGTTCTTCTGCTGTATGCGCTGGTGGCGCGGGCCGATGGTGTTCTTCCAGCGGTAGGTGTTCCAGAAGCCGTCGCCGCCGCCGTGTACCACACAGCCGCCAGGGAAGCGCATGAACTTTGGCTGCAGGTCGGCCAGAGCCTGTGCCAGGTCCTTACGCAGGCCGTGTCCCTTGTAGGTGTCCTGCGGCATGAGCGACAGGTCGTCGACGTAGACGTCGCCATCGTTGAGCAGCAGCACCTGCAGGGCAGCCTTCTGGCTGTCAGCGTTAGGCTTGAGTGTGGCCTTGAATGTCTGCCAGTCGTTTTCGCCTTTGCCTGCCGGGATGTCGAGCGTTGTCTCTGCCAGCAGTTTCGGGTCCTTGCCCCAGCCCTGCGACTCTACCAGTACCACACGCAGCTGTTTGGCGGCGCCCACATTGGCCAGACGCATGGAGAAGTCGTACTGTGCGCCATTCTTCACGCTGATACCCTCGAAGCCGCCGTTCTCGATGCCGAAGCCTCTCCAGCCCTTGAAGTCGTAGAACTCTCGTGTGCGCTCGGCGTGGATGCGCATACAGGTGTTGCTGATATAGCTGTGCGTGAAGCTGTTGTCCACCTTGTTGGCGGTGACAGGCTGGATGTAGCCTAAGGAGTGCCCCGGACGGACGGTCTTCCAGGCTGTGCCAGGTCCCCAGCCGTCTTTCTCGGCAGGACTGAACTCAAAGGAGCCGTTCTGTAGCAGTTCGGCAAAGAGGCCACCGTCGGCACTCGACGAGATGTCTTCAAAGAAGATGCCTATCAGCTCGTCGCTGATGGCTTTTCCGCCCTGTGGGGCGGTCATGGGTTTCTGGGCGCTCATGCCCAGCGCCGCTGTCGCCAAGACAGCGGCAAGAGTTGTTCTTTTGTTCATTACTATTGTTGTTGGTTTGGGAAATTGTTAAAGTCGAAACGTGGTGTCGGCTCTTTACCTATCTCTATCAGCAGGCGGAAGAGTGCACGCCGGCGCTGCGGCCATGTCGGGTAGTCGTCGGCCTTGAGCGTCCTGACCCTGAAGCCCGGCATCTGTGGCATGTTCGCCTGCTGCATGAAATCCAGGTTGCTGGTGGTGATGATGCAGGGCTTGGTCTTGCCGTCGGCCAGCAGACGGTCGGCGATGGCATCGGCGCCGCCCACCTTGAACCAGCTCTCCATCGTGTCGTTCTTGCCGGGGATGAGCTGTATGAATGCGGGGATGGTGGGTGTCTGCGGCATGGCCGACATGTACCAGGCCTCCTGGCGCTCCACGTCGTAGCCCGTGCGTCCGTGCTGTATGTCGCCCATCGATGCGAAACTGAAAGGCGAGTTCGGGTTGTTGGAAATACTATACTTGAACCCCAGGTCTGGCGACAAGTTCATGTTGTTGGGGTCGGCGATGGGTGTGCCGTCAACGAGGAAGCAGTATCTGAAGGTCTCGAAGATATATTCGTCCTGTCTGACCGTCCAGACGCCGTCCGTATCGCGCACCATGGGCTTTGGTTCCAACAACATCTCTGCCCAAAGCTCAACCTTGCGCGCCTCGGGAGCCTTCAGACGGAAGGTGATACCCTGCTGGTCGTACTCCGGTGAGATGATGGGACGCGGGAAGAGGCGTGCCATGACACCCGGCGTGAACTGTGGTTCCTTGCCCGTGGCTGCCGGTGCCGGCTTTGCTTCCTTCATGGCAACTTCGGAAGCTTTCTTGTTGAAGAGCAATGGCAACGTCTTGGCCAGGAAGTACTTGGCGTTCATCCATGTGTGGCCGAACTTGTCGTTTGTCAGTTCCTTCACGCTGCGTATGCCTTTCTTGTCCAGGAATTCCATGTAGTCGCGGGCGTTGCCATAGAGGAAGTCGTCGGTGCCCACGCCGAGCCAGAAGAGGTGAATCTTCTTGTTCGTCTCAGCACTCTGGTCGTAGACCTGCGGGATGTCTGTCGACGTGAACGAGCTGTAGGAACAGAGGTATGAGAACTTGTCGAGGTTCGTCAGACCGTTGTAGAGGGCCTGGTTGCCGCCGCGTGAGAAACCGCCGATGGCGCGGTGGTTGCGGTCGGCGCGAGTGCGGTAGGTACGGTCGATGTAGGGCATCAGGTCTTCGATGAGGTCGCGGCTGAAGGGGTCGCCGCCGAACTTCGTCTGCGGCTGGGTGGCAGCGTCACTGCCGGCATTCAGCAGTTTGGTAGGATTACCGTAGGGCAGCACGACAATCATCTCGTTCGCCATTTTGTCGGCAATGAGGTTGTCGAGGATGTAGTTGACGCGTCCCACCTTATAATAAACCTCCTCGGTATCGGTGGTGCCGCTGATGAGGTAGAAGACGGGGTAGCGCTTCTGCTGGTTCTCCATATAGCGCGGCGGCAGGTAGACCACAGCCTGGTTGGTGGCACCGAGGCTCTTGGAGAAGTAGTGGATATACTCCAGGCGGCCGTGGGGCACGTTGCGGATGTCGTGGGGCAGGCTGCCCGTAGCAGCGGGAATCTCCAGCAGACTGTTCTTAAAGCCCTCGTTGGGGAAGTACTGCGGATTCTCCGGGTCCATGACGTTCAGACCGTCGACGATATAGTGGTAGGGGTAGAGGTCGGGAGCTGCCGGGCCGAGGGTGACGGTCCACGTGCCGTCGGCACCGCGCTTCATGTCTTTACGGCCACAGAACTGCACGTCAACCTGTACGTTCTTGGCTGAGTCGTTCTTGTAACGGAAGGTCACCGTTCCGTCGTTGTTAGGACTGGGCTGCGCCGAAACTGCTGCTGTGCAGAGGACGCTTGTGAGGCAAAGGAATAGTCTTTTCATTGTCAGTAGCTTTTGAAGGTTTACATTCTGTGAGCAAATTTAGTAAAAAAATCTTGATAATACGCAATTGTTTAATGTTTTTTTGTATTCTTGCCTGTTTTGCGACATGAAAGAAAGAATATGAAACGACAGAGGGGTGTTTTTTGCGTGTTCTTTTGTAACTTTGCACACAGTATGATAACTCACAAAACCATTATCGTGATGAAGAAATTATTTTTGTTTTTACTGACCTTCGTGGCTGTCCAAGGTTTGGCGGCCAAGGACGACATCGTCAACCCGATGCTGTGGGCCGATACGCCCGACCCCGACGTTATACGCGTCGGCGACACATTCTATATGGTGACAACCACCATGCACCTCATGCCCGGTGCCCCCGTCATGGCATCGAAAGACCTGAAGCACTGGGAGACCGTAGGCTATATCTTCGACCGGCTGACGGACTCGCCGAAGTACGACCTGCAGGAAGGTACGGTCTACGGCCGCGGCCAGTGGGCCACGTCGCTGAAGTACCATGACGGCAAGTTCTGGGCACTGTTAGCCCCCAACGAGGGCGGTCCGATGGGCCAGACCTACATCTTCACCGCCCCGAAGGCAGAAGGTCCGTGGACTATCCACTCCCGTCTGCGCCACTTCCATGACGCCACGTTGTTCTTCGATGACGACGGCACACCCTACGTGTTCTTCGGAACGGGTGAGATGTGTCAGCTGACGCGCGACCTGAAGGGCGTCGTCGAGGGCAGTCTCCGCCATTACTTCCAGCGTGAGGCCGACGAGCGCGGCCTGTTGGAGGGTACCCGTGTCATCAAGCATCGCGGCACCTACTATGCCCTGCTCATCAGCCATGTCTATGCTCCCGGCCGTCATCGCCGCGAGGTGTGCTACCGCACGAAGGACCTGAACGGCAAGTGGGAGAAGAACGTCATCTTGGAGAGCGACTTCGGCGGCTTCTCCTATCTGGCCCAGGGCACCATCGTTGATACCGAGGAGGGCGACTGGTATGGCATCATGTTCCAGGACCGTGGCGGTGTAGGCCGTGTGCTGACGCTGTCGCCGGTGCGCTGGATTGACGGTTGGCCGCAGTTGGGCGACGAGCAGGGTAAGGTGCCCGCCACGATGCGCCCCTATAGAAGCCTCACCCCCGACGCCTCTCCCAATGGCGAGGGGAGTAATTACACTCGTGGCATCGTGTGTTCCGACGAATTCTCATCGTCAAAGTTGGGCTTGCACTGGCAGTGGAACCACAATCCCATTGACAAGGCATGGAGCCTGACCGAACGTCCGGGATTCCTGCGTCTGAAGACCAACCGCGTGGTGCCCAACCTCTATCTGGCTCCTAACACGCTGACGCAGCGTATGGAAGGCCCGACGTGCAGTGGCTTCGTCTGCCTGGACTTGTCGAAGATGAAGGATGGCGACCGTGCCGGTCTGACAGCCTTCAACGGCGACAGCGGCGTGCTCACCGTGAAGAAAAATGGCAAGAAACTGACGCTTGAGATGAGCGAGCAGAAGGTGAGCCTGACCGACCGCGAGAAAGCCGTTACCAATGTCGATGAGAAAGTGATAGAGACCGTTGACCTGAAACAGCCGAAAGTCTGGTTGCGCATCGATGGTGACTTTCAGCCCAAGCATGGCGATGCTGCCAACTTCTTCTACAGTCTCGACGGCGAGCAATGGACGCAGATAGGCACGAAGAACTACCGTATGTCGTTCGACTACCGCCGCTTCTTCATGGGTTCGAAGTTCGGCATCTTCAACTACGCCACGAAAAAAGCCGGCGGCTACGTTGACGTCGACTTCTTCCGTTATTCAAAGAATTAATTATTGCTGTGCGGCTCTCAAATACGGGGGCCGCGCAGTGTTTCTACGATGCGCGCCATCTGGTTGGGGATGCGTATCTGTTGCGGACACTTCGAGAGACATTCCTCGCAGTCCTGACACTGATAGGCCCACTTCTTCTGGTCGGCCAGCGCTTTCTGATAGCCGTCGACGAACTGCTGCTTGCGTGCAGCGAAGTCGGCGGCACTTTTGTCGGGCAGCGGCAGTACGTGGCTGTTGACGGCCTCGTTGTAGTAAGCGAAGTTGCCGGGTATGTCGACGCCATAGGGGCAGGGCATGCAGTATTCGCAGGTGGTGCAGGGAATGGTGGGGAAGCCCGACATCTGGTCGGCGATATTGGCCAGCAGCTTGTTCTCGGCCTCGGTACACACCTCCAGCGGCGAGAAGGTCTCGACGTTCTCCTTGACGTGCTCCATACGGTTCATGCCGCTCAACGTGGTCAGGATGTTGGGGTAGGAGCCTACCCAGCGGAAAGCCCAGCGCGCCGTGCTGTCGTCCGGACGGACAGCCTTCAGCTGGTCGGTCAGTTCCTGAGCCATACGGCCGAAGGCACCACCGCGCAGCGGTTCCATGATGACGCACTGCACGCCCTGTTTCTCGCATTTGCCGTATAGGTATTCGGCGTCGGCATCTACGCGCCGTCCGCCGCGTAGCGAGGCGTGCCTCCAGTCGAGGAAGTTCATCTGAATCTGGCAGAAGTCCCAGTGGTACTCCTCCTGGCGGTCGAGCAGCCAGTCGAAGTCGCGCACGTCGCCGTGGTACGAGAAGCCGAGGTGCTTGATGCGGCCAGCCTCGCGCTCCTTCAGCAGGAAGTCGAGGATGCCGTTGTCGAGGAAGCGTCCTTTCAGCGATTCCATACCGCCGCCAATGCTGTGGAGCAGGTAATAGTCGATGTGGTCCACCTTCAGCCGCTCGAACGACCGTTCGTACATGGCTTTCGACTCGTCGAACGACCACAGGCGACGGTTCTGGTTCGACATCTTCGTGGCCACGAAGAACTTTTCACGCGGATGACGGGCGAGCGCGTTGCCCGTGAGCACCTCCGACTGTCCGCCCATATACATCGGTGCCGTGTCGAAGTAGTTCACACCGTGCTCAATGGCGTAGTCCACCATCTGGTTCACCTCGTCCTGATTGTTCGGCAGGCGCATCATGCCGAAGCCCAGGAGCGACACCTGTTCGCCCGAGCCGTGTTGTACGCGGTAGGTCATGCGTCCTTTCACCGTAGTGTCCTTCTTGTCTTGTGCCAATGCGTTCAGCGGTTCCATGGCCATCAACGCCACGGCCGATCCTGCACCGAATCCTAATCGCCGCAGGAACTCCCGTCGGCTCATGTTCTGTTTTTTCTCATCCATAAAGTCTACAGTTCTGGTTAGTTGTTTTACTTGCCAAAGTAGCTGTATCGGTTGTTGTCGGGATTGACAACGATGGTCTCGATGACGATTTCCGCGAGCGCTATGGCGGTCAGGAATAGGATCTTTTTCAACTTCTACTTCATTTAGTGGTTACGCAGATTCCATTTGGAGTTGTCACTCTGGAAGTCCCAAGGTGCCAGGGTGGGGGTGGAGTCGCCTGCCGAGTAGAGGCAGAGTCGCGTGTTCACACTGTTCTGGCCGGGGATGGCCTTCGGCATCAGACGGAATGTGCCGTCGGTAGCCTGTTCGATGCGCCATAGCTGACAGTCGTCGCCGGTGTAGGCGGGCACGGTGGTCACCTCGCAGTCGGCAGTGGCAGCCAGTGCGCGCTCCGTGCCGTCGATACAAATCTTGAAATAAGTATTGCCGAGATAGGCACCCTTACCGTCGACGGGCTGGATGTTCCAGCGCTGCCAGGGTCGGAACATATAGTCGCCGCAGCGGGCCGGGATGTCGCCCTTGGGCCATGTGCCGACAACCTCTTCCAGCGTCTGGCAGGCAACGGGCTTGACGGGCTGCTGCATCTGGTCGCGGTTAAACCATCCCTGACGCTCCTGCTTCATACGGATGAAGTCGACAGCCAGTTCCAGGGCGTAGCCGCGACGCTCGCTCTCAATCTCGAAGACGCCGCCGCGGAACTGTTCGCCAACGTAGGGCCAGTCGTTCTTCCAGAGCAGCGGGTGGATGGCGAGCGTTGAGCGTCCGCTAAGGTCGAAGTCGGCCTCCCAGTGGAACGATGCTATTTCCACGCCCTCGTCGATGATGGTACGTCCGAAGTGTCCGGCCCCCGTCTTGCGGTTGCCGGCGTTGACGACCATGCGGCCGCCGCCGTGGTACATGTCGCGGCCCACATTATCTATATAAGGGCCTTCTACCGAGCGCGAGCGTCCCACCACGATGTTATAGGTGGAGTTCACCCCGTCGCAGCACGTGCCGTGGGTGCCGAGCAGGTAGTACCAGCCATTCTTGCCTTGCAAGCGGTCTTCGTCCGAGCGGCGGTAGATGAGGTCGGTGGCCTCGCAGTCGATGGCGATGTCCTTCTCCTTGTTGCCACTGACGCGGTAGCCCGTCTTGGGGTCCAGTTCGATGAGGCGGATGGTGCCGAAGTACGTGCCGTAGCTCACCCACAGGCGTCCCGTCGTGGGGTCGAGGAGCATACCCGGGTCGATGGCATCCTGGTCTTCCATGCCGTCGCTGGCGCATACCTCAACGGCCTCAGTCCACTTGAAGTCGGGTGACTTCGGGTCGAGCGTCTTGTTCCACATGGTCAGGATGCGGCCGCTATGACCGCCGCCCAGGCCGCCTCCCGTGGCACCGTAGATGCAGAGGTAACGGTCGCCAATCTTCATGATGTCAGGTGCTGCGCCGCCGCCGGGACGGTCGGCCCCGCTGTGCCACGACCAGCCGTCTTCGGAGATGAGGCCTCCGCCGCCGGTGCCGAATGTATAGTATTTGCCGTCGCACTCGGCAATGGTCGAGGGGTCGTGGATGTAAGGTTCGCCAACCTGCGCGAAGACATTGAACATTGAACATTGAACATTGAACATTGCTGCGCACAGCAATATGCGAAGAAATGGTTGCTTATTGTATTTCATAATAATACTCATATTTAGCGGTAGCAAATTTTTCACTTATCACTTATCACTTTTCACTTTGTAGTTCTTGACAGGATTACCTTTCTCGTCGAGGAAGCGGACGCAGAAGTCGCTCATGCCGGGGCCGTTGATGATGGCACCGCGCAGGATGTTGCGACCTTTCTTCAGGGTGATGCGTTTCGACATGGCGTCGTCCTTCACCATACGGCGGTCGCCACTGAGCAGTAGAGCCTCTTCGCCGTTTAACCACCACATGGAGGCAGAGTTAGAACCGACGGCCAGACGGACGTTCTCGATGTCCTCGTCGCAGTCGATGATGGTGACGGCCCAGAAGAGCACGCCGTAGACCTTCGTGCCCCATTTCTCGGCAAAGCGGAACAACTTCACGTTGAAGTTCTCGCTGTCGAGGGCATGCCACGTCAGGTTCTGCGTGACGGTCTTCACCTGGGGACCTTCAGGTGTCTGCTGTGCTCCACGGCCAAAGCCTGCGGGAGCCTGTTCCTGCTTGAACACGGCCTTGACCTTCTGTCCGTTCTTCGGCACGATGGTCTGCTGGCCCTTGAAGTATTCGCGGTTGAAGTGTTCGCGGAGGTAGCTGTCGGTAAAGACGGTGTTACCGCTGTTGGGCTTGTCGATAGGTTCCAGCAGCAGCCAGCGACGGATGAATCCCTCGTCGTCGGGCTGTGCCGACGGCGTGGTGACGGCCGAGAAGTATTTGGGACGGTTCTTGAACTGCACCCAGTCCACCGAGACGGCACCGTTACCCTCGTTGGTGATGACGAGGTCGGTGACACCCTTCGGGGTATATTCCAAGGCGGCTGTCTGCGTCAGCCATTGGTTGCGCAGGTCGCGGCGGAAACGGCTCATCATCGGATTGGCAGCCGCACCAGCAGGCTGTTCGGGTGGTCTCACCGTCATCTTAAAGCGCGCCAGCACCTTGCCTGTGGCCGTTTTCTCTCTAATACAGAACTCGGTATCGTCAGAAGCCTTGGCGCTGAGAACCAGATAACCGTCGGTGAGGCAGCTGAAGTCGATATCCTTATATAGCGACCAGCTGCCTTTCTTCGGCAGGGTGACGCAACCGCCCTTGATGCAGTTGGCAGTGTCTACATATTCGGTCGTGGCATCAGCACTGGCTGAGCTGTAGCGGTCAATCTGAATCTTCTCCGTGGCCTGGTTGATGCCTACGCCACGCATGGATTCCTTGATTTCCTGAATCGTACCGTCGGCATTGAACGTCAGCTTCTCAATGCATACCGAGCGGCGCTTGTCGTCCTTCGGCGAGAAGAAGTTGGTGTGATAGAAGAAATACCACTGTCCCTTGTAGTTGACGATGCTGTGGTGGTTGGTCCAGCAGCCGTTGGGGTGTTCGGCCATGATGATGCCCTTGTATTCGTAAGGTCCCATCGGGTTCTTGCTCATAGCGTAGCCGATAACCTCAGTATTCTCCCTCACGTAGGGATATGTCAGGTAATAGTTGCCATTGTATTCGAAGGCAAAAGGCCCTTCAGCCTGGCGGTTGGGCAGGTCTTTCAGACAGTTGACGCCCATCATCTCCACCTCGCGATTACCCCACTTCACGGTCTCCTTCGGTGTGTCGTCGGCCAGCTCCTTCATGTTCTCCTTCAGTTTGGCGCAGCGTCCGTTACCCCAGAAGATGTAGGCATTGCCGTCGGATGCCTGCAGCACGCACGGGTCGATGCCGTTGATGCCCTTGATAGGCTCCGGCTCCGGAATGAACGGCCCCTCAGGGTTGTCGGCAATGGCTACACCGACGGCGAAGCCCCCTCTGCCTGCTGCGGGAGCCGACGGGAAATAGAAATAATACTTTCCGTTCCTGTAGACGCAGTCGGGTGCCCACATCGAGTAGGAGTCGGGGCGCACCCAGGGCACTTTGTTCTGCGTGACGATGACGCCGTGGTCTGTCCAATCCGTCAGGTTCTCCGACGAGAAGACGTGGTAGTCCTCCATGCAGAACCAGTCCTGGCGCTGCCCCGCTGGCGGCATGATGTCGTGCGACGGGTAGAGGTACACCTTATTATTAAAAACGCGTGCGGTAGGGTCGGCCGTGAACTGGTCGCGGATGATGGGATTTTGTGCAGCGACCATCAATGGCAGACCGAGACACAGTAAGGTTAATGGATGTCTTTTCATATTTTTGTTATGGTTTTTGTGCAAAGATATAAACATTTTCCCGAAATGGACGAATCAGCGGGCGCGTTATTGTGGATTTGAAACGCCGTGTGATGATTCTGCAACAAACAGAAAAACAGAAAAGCAGGAAAAATCGTATCTTTGCCCCCAAATTGCGTGACATCAAAACCAATAACAATCATACGAATGAAAAGATTTTTCCAATCCTTAGCCATGGCAGCCGTTGCGCTGCTTGGGACGCAGACGGCTCAGGCTGCCGTCGACCCCAACTTCTACATCTTCCTTTGTTTCGGACAGTCCAATATGGAGGGCGCTGCCAAGCCTGAGCCGATGGACCTCGTCAGTCCCGGTCCGCGCTTCCTGCTGATGCCCGCCGTGGATTTCCCCGCTACCGACACGCGTCCCGCCCGCAAGATGGGTGAGTGGTGCGAGGCCATCCCGCCCCTCTGCCGTCCCAACAACGGCCTGACGCCAGCCGACTGGTTTGGCCGTACGCTCGTGGCGTCGTTGCCTGAGAATATCAAGATTGGTGTCATCCATGTGGCTATTGGCGGCATCGACATCAGGGGCTTTCTGCCCGACAGTATCTCGAGCTATGTCAAGAGAGCGCCTAACTGGATGACGGGTATGCTCAAGGCATACGACAATAACCCCTACCAGCGGCTGGTAACGCTGGCCAAGAAAGCCCAGAAGGAGGGCGTCATCAAGGGCATCCTGATGCATCAGGGCGAGACCAATACCGGCGACCCGAAGTGGGCCGGTATGGTACAGCAGGTCTACGACCGTCTCTGTGGTGACCTGCAGCTGAAGCCCGAGGAAGTGAACCTCTATGCCGGTAATATCGTTCAGGCTGGTGGCAAGGGCGTCTGCATAGGCTGTAAGAAGCAGATTGACGACCTGCCCAAGACCCTTCACACCTCGCAGGTCATCTCGTCTGACGACTGCACCAACGGTCCCGACCGCCTGCACTTCGACGCCGCCGGCTATCGTGAGCTCGGCTGCCGCTATGGCGAGGCTGTCGCCCGCTTCTTAGGCTACGAGCCGAAGCGTCCCGCCGCTATGATAGCCTCTCAGAAGATTGAAGTGCCTGCCGACGCTGTGACCGTCGAGAATGCCATCCCCGGCAACGCGTTCCCGAAGATTGACAGCCAGCGTCGTGCCTATTTCCGCATTCAGGCACCGCAGGCCAAGAAGGTCGTAGTGGACATCTGCGGCAAGAAGTATAACATGACGTCCGACGGTAAGGGCGGCTTCATGGCCGTCACCGACCCCCTGCCCGTGGGCTTCCACTACTATTTCATGAATATCGACGGTGTGAACTTCATCGACCCCGCCAGTGAGACCTACTTCGGCTGTAACCGTGAGGCAGGCGGCCTGGAGGTGCCCGAAGGTCCCGAGGGCGACTACTACCGTCCGCAGCTGGGCATTCCTCACGGTCAGGTGCGCAGCATCTACTATCACAGTCCCAACTCTAAGTTTGGCGAGTGGCGTCACGCCCTGGTCTACACGCCGGCTGAGTACGAACTGCCGAAGAATGCCAAGAAGCGCTATCCCGTGCTCTACCTGCAGCACGGCATGGGCGAGGGCGAGACCAGCTGGATGATTCAGGGTAAGATGCAGCACATCATGGACAACGCCATCGGCCGTGGCGAGGCTGTGCCGATGATTGTCGTTATGGAGAGTGGCGACATCAAGCAGCCTTTCGGTGGCGGCAACAACCAGGCAGGCCGCTCGGAGTATGGTGCATCGTTCTACCCTGTCCTGCTCAACGACCTCATCCCCTATATCGACCAGACGTTCCGCACGAAGAGCGACCGCGAGAACCGTGCTATGGCCGGCCTCTCATGGGGTGGCCACCAGACCTTTGACGTCGTGCTGCAGAACCTCGACAAGTTTGCATGGCTCGGCACGTTCAGCGGTGCCATCTTCGGTCTCGACGTGAAGACGGCCTACAACGGCGTGTTTGCCAATGCCGAGAAGTTCAACAAGCAGATACATTATATGTATATGAACTGGGGTAGCGACGACTTCATCAAGAGTCAGCCCATCGTCGACGGTCTGCGTGAGCTTGGCATCAAGGTCGACGCCTCCGTCTCCGAAGGCACCGGCCATGAGTTCCTCACCTGGCGTCGCGGTCTCCACGAGTTCATTCCCCATCTGTTTAAGAAGTAACCATCTGACCATCAGAAAAGCCTGCAAGTGATTGCAGGCTTTTTTTGATGTTGCAGTGCGCTGACGGTAAGTGGCTGTTGGCTGTCGTTTACAGTCTGATGCCGAGATAGGCGCGCATAATCCATTTCAGGTTTTGTATTGCCAATTCGTCTTTGTCGCCGAGATTGGTGAAATTGAATACCATCTGCATGCCGGCAAACATATTTCCGAACTGACGGACGACGGCTCCCCGGCCGGTGATAATCACTTCGGGGTAGTTGTGATGCAGAGGGATGTCATTGCCGGCATAGTTCAAGGATGTGTTGGTGTAGACGATGAAGGTAGGCAGGGCCGACAGATGGAGGAGCCAGTTGCGGCTTGGTACGTAATTGTAGCCGTAGCCCGCACCAAGTCCGATGTTTGTCATCTTGAAGCTGAAATCGATGTTGCTGTTGAGCGCCTCGCCGTGCTGTCCTTGGCCGGAGGCCGCCAACAGGAAACTGCCGGCAGAGCGGCGCTGGATGTAGGAGTGGGCAAAGGCGGCGGGGTAGGAGAACCGCCGGTGATTGAAGACGTAATAGGTGTTGACGTTAAACGCCCTGAGTTTTAGCATATCGCTGGGCAGTTTGATGCGGCCTATCCTATCGGACTCGTGCCATCCTTCGAAGTTCTGGGCGTCCTGGTAAGCGATGTCGAAGCCGAATCGCTTGCCATACGACCTGAAGGTCAGCTCGTAGTCATGGTAGTAACCTGCCATCTTAGCGGGGTTGAGCGACAGGTTGAGCGACAGTCCTAAATAACTGACGCCGACGCTGACGGTGGTCTTGTATTCGGCGTCCATCTCTGACTTGAAGTGCAGTCCCTGCTCAATGCCTTCTGCCCTTATCTGTGCGCCCGACACGTTGAGGCGTCCTGTCAGCGTCCACTTTGTCTGCGGGCGTGAGATGTAGGCGGTGTCGAAGTCAGTACGCTGGTAGCGTCGCATCAGGACGCTGTCCACGAGGTGGTTAATGGAAAAAATACTCTGTGCATGACTGGCGTGTGGAAAAGTCCACACGGCCAGTGCCATACACAGGAAGTCTATTGTCCGTTTCTGCATAAGCGGATTTCGCTGATTCTCGGCGTTTGCTTGCCTTGCTCGGCGGCGAGGCTCAGTTTGAGGGTTCCTTTCGTGCCGGCGGGCAGCTGGAGCGTGGCTATGCCCTGACGGTCGAAGGTGGCCGTACCAAGCTGCTTCCCGTCGAGGCTCACCACGATAGGCTCACGGTCGGCGAAGCCCTTCAGCCGCAAGGTTGTGGCACCGTCGGTCTTTACCTGATAGGTGAATGCCGAGCGTGTGCGGCGCCAGTGTATGCCTTCGTCGGCACCGTTCCACGAGCCGTTGCCGCTGTAGAAGTGGTCGCTCTCCGACTGCTGCTCGCCGCAGAAGATTTTGTCTACCGTCAAGGCTTCTAACTCCATGCGCGCTTTCTCGGCAGCCGCCATCTCCTGCTGCTTTGCCGTCCATTCGGCCTGTGAATAGAGCGGGAAGTAAATCTGGTAGCGGCACTCGTAGAGCTGGTAGAAGGGTACGAGCGTCATGCCCTCGAACTGCGGCAGGGTGACACCCGTGAGGCGGAAGTTCATGGCTTTGCCGTCGACGGGTTTGAGGTGGGTAAGGATATCATCGGGGGAACCGATGATGGCGGGCATTTGAGTGGCGGGAATCTTCGGGCCGTTGGCGATGTGGCCGCCGCGGCTGTTGTCGGCATACATACCGTCCTGACGGTCGGTGCCCGTCTTGGCGGCCAGCACGATGGGACCGTAGAGGAACGAGTACTGAGGCTTGCCGTCGGGGGTGGTGATGGCTGTCAGGTGCATCGGCAGCTCGATGTTGACGGCGTCGCCGTTCTGCCATTTGCGGTCGACGACGATGTAGCCGTCTTTCGTCTGGGTGTCAACGGGGGAACCGTTGACAGCGAGTTTGACGCCGTCCGTCCATGCGGGGATGCGGATTTTCAGGGCGAACTTCTTCGCTTTTTTCATGTTCAGCGTCAGTGTGGTCGACGGCTCCTGGGGGAAACGGTTTTGCTGAATGACGGTGAGGTCGCCCCATGTCAGCGTCGAGGGGATGAAGAGGTTGACAATGAGGTCGCTGCCCTCGTGGGCGTAAATCATCTCGCCATAGCGGGCGGGGTTCTCCAGTCCCGTTCCCACGCAGCACCACATCGACGTCTGCGGCTGTGAATAGACGCGATAGTGGCCGGAGCGCATCGGCGTGAAATAGACGAAGCCGCCCTGGACGGGATTCAGGATGGAGAGGATGTGGTTGTAGAGGGCGCGCTCGTAGTAGTCCATAAAGTCCTTGTCGGCACTCGTCTGGTAGAGCATCTTCGTCAGGCGCAACATATTATAGGTGTTACAGCTCTCCGGTCCCTGCTCTGAGGCTAAGAGTCCGCTGAAGTCGTTCGTCGGGTTGAAGTGCTCACGCATGGAGTTGCCGCCGATGCTGACGCTGCGCTGGGCGACGACGACGTCCCAGAAGAACTTCGCTGCCTGGTTCCAGTCCTGCAGACCTTCGAGGTCGGCAATGCGCTTGTAGCCGATGACTTTTGGAATCTGCGTGTTGGCGTGCTTGCCCGTCAGGTTGTCCTTGCTCTCCAACAGGGGTTTCAGCATCTGCTGGTCGCTGAACTGGTGGGCCAGTTTCAGGTATTTCTGGTCTTTCGTGATGCCGTAGACGTCGGCAAACGTCTCGTTCAGTCCGCCCTGCTCGCTGATGAGCATCTTCTGAATCTGCTCGTCGGTGAGTCCCGACACGAGCTGCACCATCCAGTCGGTCAGCTTGACGAGCATCGTCTTGGCCTCGCTGCGACCGGCAATGAGGTAGGCGTCGCGCAGTCCGGCGTAGATTTTATGGATGTTGTACAACGGCACCCAGCGGTCGTTCAGTCCGAAGGAGTTGGCGCGAATGTTGCCCTCAGACAGTTCCTTCCATATTTTGCGGCCATTGGGCACACCGCTCAGATAGCCGTCGCCGGCAGCATCCTGGCAGCGCTTCAACTCGCTCATCACGTAGTCGAGCCGCTTCTCTATCTCGGCATTACCCGTGGCGGCAGCCATATAGCTGAGTGCCGAGAGGTAGTGACCGCCGATGTGGCCGTCGAGTCCGGTGTTCTCCCAGTTGGTGTAATTCTCGGCCTTAGGCTTCAGGCCGGCCTCCTTCAGGTAGGGGGCGAGCAGACGGTCGGCATCGAGTCCTAAGAGATAGTGGATGTCCATCTGCTGGTTCTTCAAGAATTGACTGTCGCCCAGACGGACGCTACTGATGGGGAATGACTCTACTCGTGTGGGCAGCTGTGCCGTTGCCGTTGTCGCCACGAAAGCGAGTCCTAAAAGAAAAATGTTCTTCATTGTGAAATGTCTTTAGTTGTTGTTTCTGATTGCAAATTTAGTGATTATTTCTTCAATTTCTGTCCTCTTCTCTTAGTTTTTTGTCAAATTACCTATGTTTTTTATGTTTTTAACATTAAACTTATAGCAATAACCAGTGTCTTATAAACATAAGACTAAGCTATTGTATGATACTAAGATTTGTAATAGTTCTCTTTTGGGGACTATTATCCCTCTCCGTTTCAGCTCAGGAAGAGGGTGAGATGACTGTGAGCGGCAGCGTCCAGGATGCCTGGAACGGCCAGGTGTCGAAAGCTTTCCTCAAGTCGAAGACCCTTGTCGTCGCCCTTAACTTCTACGACCTCCTCGGTCAGCAGTCGAACTACGAGCGCTGGGTCAATGCCAACGGTCGTAGCGATACCCGTTACAACAGCATCAACTCGTATGCCATGCTCCACGTGCGCTGCCGCCTGAATATGTTCGGCGGCAAGGTCGATACCGAAGGCCGCTACGACAAGAAGTGGGGCAACCGCGACCAGCGTGGACGGTAATCAGCAGAAAGAACTCAAACTCAATAATATACGAATATGAAAGATTTTACTTACTATGCGCCGACCGAAGTGGTGTTCGGCGAACAGAGCGAGGAGCAGGTTGCTTCTCTTGTGAAGAAATATGGTGGCACGAAGGTGCTGGTGCATTATGGTGGCCAGAGTGCTGTGCGCTCGGGACTCCTCGATAAGATTTGCGGACTGCTCCGTGAGGGTGGGGTAGAGTATGTCACACTGGGTGGCGTAGTGCCCAATCCGCGTCTTTCGCTGGTACATGAGGGTATTGACCTGTGCCGTCGCGAGGGTATCGATTTCGTGTTGGCCGTCGGCGGTGGCAGCGTCATCGACTCTGGCAAGGCCATTGCCTATGGCGTGTGCTACGACGGTGACGTGTGGGACATCTATATTGGCAAGGCAACGCCCGAGAAGATGTTGCCCGTGGCCTCGGTGCTCACCATTCCCGCCGCCGGTAGCGAGATGAGTGAGGCGAGTGTCATTACCAATGAGGACGGCGACGTCAAGATTGGTTACTCCAACAGCCTCTCTCGCCCGAAGTTTGCCATTATGAATCCTCGTCGCACAATGACTCTGCCCCCCTATCAGACGGCTGCCGGTGTGACCGATATGATGATGCACACGATGGAGCGCTACTTTACCAAGGACGACGATATGGACATTACAACCGACATTGCCGAGGCCATGCTACGCTCAATGAAGAACGCTGTCTTTGCCGTGTTGAAGAATCCTGAGGACTACCGCTATCGTGCGCAGATCATGTGGGGCGGTTCGCTGATGCATAACGGACTCACGGGTTGCGGCGTCAGCGACGACTGGGCCACCCACCAGATAGAGCATGAGCTGAGCGCTATGTTCGGCGTCACCCACGGTGCCGGTCTCGCTGCCGTCTGGCCGAGCTGGGCACGCTACGTGATGCACGAGAACCTGAGCCGTTTCGTCCGCTTCGCCGTCAACGTGATGGACGTCCCCAACGACTTTACCGACCCCGAGGGCACCGCCCTGCGCGGCATCGAGGCTATGGAGCGCTTTTATCACGCCATCGGTATGCCCGTCAACATCAAGGAACTCATCGGCAAGGAAGTCTCCGACGAGGAAATCCATGAAATGGTGCGCAAGTGCAGCCGCAACTTCCAGCGCACCATCGGCTGCCTGAAGGTGCTGAATACCGAAGACATGGAAGCAATCTATAAAATGGCACGAGGATGAGGGTAGGAATCATCGGAACAGGCTGGATTGCTTTTGTCGAGACAATCCGCGAGCCGAAGCTGATTACCGGCTACGAATTAAACGATATAAAACTATGAAAAGAATTCTTTTACTTTCAGCGCTCGCAGCACTGTTCGTGTTGCCTGGCGCAGCACAAGAGAAGACGTCGCCGTCGTTCGACGAAGTGTTAACCGGTCGCCGCAGCGTCCGCAGTTATGATGCTACGAAGAAAATCTCCGAGCAGGAAGTACGTACGTTGCTCACCGCTGTACAGGATGCCCCGTCGTGGGCCAACCAGCAGCCGACGAAGTACTATGTGGCCATCAGTCCCGAGAAACTGGCTGCCGTGCAGGATTTGGTCGGCGGCAATAAGGATCGTATCAAGGATGCCCCCGTACTCATCGTTTCTACTTACGAGCGTGGCAAGTCGGGCTTCTTCCGTGGCAATCCTGCCAATGAGGTGGGCGACGGCTGGGGTGCCTACGACAACGGCCTGTCGAACTGCTACCTCGTGCTGCAGGCCCGTGCCATGGGCTTCGATACGCTCATCATGGGTATGCGTGAGGCCGACAAGCTGCGCACCCTCTTCAGTATTCCTGACAATGAGGCTGTGATGGCCGTCATCGCCCTTGGCTATCGCGCTGCCGAGCCTCGCCGTCCTGCCCACAAGAATCTTGACGACGTCGTGAAGTTCTACTGATGATGAATCCGTTACAGAAGATACGCACCTCTTTTTCCAAACAGTTGTCGCTGTGGGTAGCTGGTTTTGTGCTGGCCACATTGGGTGTGGTTATCTTTCTGCTTGTCAGTTTCTCGGAAGGTGTCATTCGTGACGAGACCATTGACGCTACGTTACAGGCACTGGAGAATGCTGCGCTGAGGATTGACAATACGCTGCGGCAGTCGGAAATGACTGCGCGATTGGAGGGGCAGCGCTTCCGGGTAGGCCGCTCGCGTGTGGAACGGCTTCTTGATGAAAGCAGCTCGCAGAAACTGCTGCAGCAGTTACTTCCCAATGCACAATTCTTTGTGACGCGTCGCGACAGCAGCCAGTTGGATACGTATATTACGGGGTCTAAGGGCGGTTGCCGTCAGTTAGTGCACGAGGGCCGCGCGCAGGTTCTCATGGCGAGCCTCCACGGCCTTCCTCAGGAAGAGGTTGTCGACATTACCGGGCGTATGAGCCAGAGTGCCACCGATATTACCCGCCTGACCCACGAACTGCGTGAGGTGGCAAACTCACACGACTGAATCACCGATATGACATTGAAACGATAAATTCAAAGACTATGAAAAGAACCTTATTTTTCATGCTTGCCGCCTGTCTGCTGGCTTTGCCCTTGACGGCCAAAACCAACACGCTATCCGAAAAGGATATGGGAGCCGAAGCAAAACAGCAGGAGCAATATTGGAGCGAGCAGCAGAAACAAAAGAAGACAATCCGCTCTGGAGAGCTGTGGCCCGACGACGCTGGTCGTCACATCAACGCCCACGGAGGCGGCATTCTGAAGTATAACGATACGTACTATTGGTTCGGCGAGCATAAGGACGAACACACCAGCAATGCACTGGTCGGTGTGATGTGCTACTCGTCGAAAGACCTGGTTAACTGGCGTAATTGCGGCGTAGCGCTCGGTGTCACACCGTCGCTTGACAGCCTGAACGACGGGACACCATCGGGAAACGGCAGCGGCATAAGCTCCGACATCGAGAGCGGTTGCATCCTGGAGCGTCCGAAGGTCGTATATAATCCGATGACGAAGAAGTTCTGTATGTGGTTCCACCTGGAGCTGAAGGGACAGGGCTACAGTGCAGCCCGCTATGGCGTGGCTGTAGCCGACCGGCCCGAAGGACCGTATAAGTTCCTTTACTCGCAGCGAGCCAATGCCGGTACGTGGCCAGTGGAGGGTTCACCTATGGGATTCGATGAATACCTGAAGCGTGACTTCGCCGGAGGACAGATGTCGCGCGATATGACACTCTTTGTCGATGACGATGGGAAGGCTTACCATATCTTCTCGTCAGAGGAGAACTTTACCCTGCATATCGCCGAGTTGACAGGCGACTACCTGCACCACACGGGACGCTATACCCGTATGGCTCCTGGCGGACAGAACGAGGCTCCCGCCATCTTCAAGCACGACGGCACCTACTGGATGATTACCTCTGGCTGCACGGGCTGGGCACCCAACGAGGCCCGTATGTTCTCCGCCCCCAGCATCTGGGGCCCTTGGACGCAGCACCCCAACCCCTGTCGCGGTCCGAAGGCCGACAAGACGTTTGAGGGACAGAGCACCTTCGTATTGCCTGTCGGTAACCAATACATTTTTATGGCCGACATTTGGCGCCCCAAACATCCCATTGACGCCCGTTACATCTGGCTACCCATTGAGTTTGAAGACGGTAAGCCCGTCATCCGCTGGCGCGATGAGTGGACGTTAGAAACCAAATAATACATCATGATGAAACAGTTATTCATTCTTGTCTGCTGCCTCTTTGCCATGAGCAGCTACGGTCAGCAGCAGTTGGGGCAGCGACCCCGTGTCAAGTCACCCGTCATCAATGCCGACGGGACGGTGACCTTTAATTTCTTCAGCCCGTCGGCAACGAAGGTGAGTGTCAATGGCGACTTCGAGGAGATCCGCAACCAGCGACTTGACATGACAAAGCAGGAGAACGGCGTGTGGACGGTGACAACAGCGGCACCGTTGGCTCCCGAACTCTATTCCTACAGCCTCAATGTCGACGGACAGCGCTTCGTCGACCCTGCCAACAGCTATGTGAATCGCGACATCGCCACGCTGAGCAACATCTTCATTGTCAGCAAGAGTGCCGACGATAAAGGCCATCTCTACGCTGTGAACGACGTTCCCCACGGCACCCTGAGCCGTGTATGGTACGACAGCCCCACACTCGGACAGCAGCGCCGTATGACCGTCTATCTGCCTGCGGCATACGACGGAAAGAAGCGCTTCCCCGTCATGTACCTGTTGCATGGTCACGGCGGCGACGAGACAGCTTGGACTGACCTTGGCCGTACGTCGCAGATTATGGACAATCTGATAGCTGAGGGGAAGTGCGTACCTATGATTGTCGTCATGCCTAACGGCAATCCGACGTGCAATGCCGCCCCCGGTTGGTGGCACGAGGGTATGTACACCCCCGATGGCAATGCCTTCAACCAGCGTGGAGCCAAGGCTACGATGGAGGAGAGCTTTATGGACATCGTCAACTATGTTGACCGTCACTATATGACCATCGCCAAACGCTCTGGTCGTGCCGTGACCGGTCTCTCAATGGGTGGTGGTCACACCTTTGGCATCTCGCGCCTTTACCCCGAGTCGTTCGACTATTACGGCTTGCAGTCGGCAGCCTGCCGCATGCCCCGCGAGATCATGCCGAAGACTCCGGACTCGAAGCTTAATCAGGATTTTGACGGACAGATGGCGCGCCTCTTCGCCTCGAAGCCCAAGCTCTTCTGGATTGCCATAGGCAAGGATGACTTTCTGATGCAGATGAACACCGAGCTGCGTCAGTATCTTGACAATCATCACTACGCCTATGAGTACTACGAGAATGATGGCGGTCACATCTGGCGCAACTGGCGCATCTACCTCACGCTGTTCGCGCAGAAGATTTTCAAGGAATAAATAAATCTGTCGTTATTTCTCAGAGGCCGTGACGTTTTCACGAGCGGCTTATATTTTTTTCACGAGCGGCTTGTCTTTTTTCACGAGTCGCTTTCACAATCCATTTTTACGCTTGCGCGCAGGCGCGTGAATACATCCACCAATAGAAAAAGAGTGTAAATTCTTTGTTCGTCTCGTTTTTTTTCCGTAATTTTGCGCCGCAATCTTCAACAAGACGATGAGAAAGATATGTGATTTCATAGCCCGATGGATGGGAGTGATGGTGCTGGTGGTTGCTGTGTTGAGCCTGACCGTACCGGCATCGTTTGTGTGGATTGATACGTGGACCATCAACCCTATGCTGGGGGCAATTATGTTCGGCATGGGACTGACGCTTGCACCGCAGGATTTCAAGGTGGTGCTGAGTCGTCCGAAGGATATACTCTTAGGCTGTCTTACACAGTTCACGGTGATGCCGCTGTTGGCGTTGGGACTGACATGGGGCTTCGCGCTGCCCAAGGAACTGGCCATCGGCGTGATACTGGTAGGCTGTTGCCCCGGTGGCACGGCGTCGAACGTCATCACCTATCTGGCCAAGGGCGACCTGGCGCTGTCGGTGGGCATGACCGCCGCCTCGACGCTATTAGCGCCCCTGCTGACGCCGCTGTTAGTGTGGCTGCTGGCTGGCACGATGGTGAATGTCGATACGCTGGGTATGCTCATGAGCATCGTCTATGTGGTCATTGCCCCCATCGTGTGCGGACTGCTCTGCCAGCGGTTCCTGCCCGCGCTGACCAAGCGCGTGACGCCCTATCTGCCGGCATTCTCGTCCGTGGTGATAGCGATGGTGGTGGGCATCGTCGTGTCGCACAATGCCGACCGGCTGTTGACGGCTGGCCTGTTAGTGGTGGCTGTTGTTATGCTTCATAATCTGCTCGGACTGGGTATCGGCTTCACCGTCGGCCGCTTGCTGCGCCTGCCGAAGCCTAAGTGTGTGGCACTGAGCATCGAGGTGGGTATGCAGAACTCTGGTCTGGCCTCCTCGTTAGCCGTGCTGCATTTCGCCGCCTTCCCGTTGGCTACTATCCCGGGTGCCGTTTTCAGCGTGTGGCACAACATCAGCGGTGCGCTCGTGGCGAAACTGTATGAAAGAAAAACGGACTGAATGCTGGGGGCAGTCAATCCGTTTTTATTTTACTTGATAATTGTACATTCTTGCCATATTTAAGCAGTACTCGTAGTAGGCGGCACTGTTGCGCCATTTGTTAATCAGTTTTCTCATATCTTTTTACCTTTTTGTTATTGAATGTTATCCATTCGCATTTCGCGCTTGAAATGCGGTTTGTGGGTGCAAAGGTACGATGAATTCCTGCAGGAAACAAGAGTTTTTTCATTTTGTTTGCGCAAACAGCCGTGTTTTTGATGTGAGTCAACTGAAAAGTTTGGGGATGGCTGAAATGAAATAGCGACAAGGAGCAGTTCATCCAGTTCGGCCTTGAAGACACCATCTTCTGGAAGAACGGTGCCGACATCGCACCCGAAAGGCTGTATGAGCTTGGCAAGGCCGCGTAGTATCTGATAAAGGTACAGATGGGGGCTACGTCTGCCCCCCTGCCGTGGTGACTGGGAATTAATTCAGCGGACACTAATTATTGGATGTTGCAAGATACGACTTTTTTCTGAAAGAAAAAGAATCTTGGACAAAAAAGTGATTCCACAAGGCTTGCGGGAGGAATTAACATGTCATCTGACTTCGGCGATTCACCACCCTTCAACGTATTTCATACAGGATTTTTTTTGAAAATAGGGTGTCAGGGTGACAGAATGCCGATGTACAGGGCGTCTGCACCCTTTTTACAGGGTGACAAGGGTGACAGGAGGGTGACAGGTGTTGGCGCGCACAGCGCCCAAAGAGGTGATAATATGTGCTTTTAGTACCGCCTAACCCGATGGGTATAACGTCGCGAAATGAGAATTCTGCGTTTGTGGGTTTTGAATTCTCGAGAGAATTTGAGACTTTGCTACCGATAAAGCTCAGGTTTGGGACCGATAATCCTTCGAATTCTCTCGAGAATTTAAGCGTTTTCCTGTAGTAGACTATTGGCGGAAAGGTAATGCGGAGTGACTTTAACGGTACTAAACTATTCGGTGAATAGTTATCATGAGATTGTTTTTAAACGTAGTACATCCTGTCACCCTCCTGTCACCCTTGTCACCCTCCCAAAAGGGTGCAGATGCCCTGTACATCGGCGTTCTGTCACCCTGACACCCTAAAAAACGAAATTCGTAGTATATTGTTCCTCCGTCTTGGAAATGAAAAGAAAAAATCGTTTTTCTTTTGCATTTCCCTCATTTTTTTCGTATCTTTGCAAGAATTCTCAGCTTTTCTTTGTATAAAGGCTGTCTGGGGAATTGAAAGAAAATGGGGTTCTTGCTTAGGCAAGCGGCAAAGCCGAGCGACGAATTGGCAACCGTACTCAATTCCACATTCTGCTATAAACTGCATCCGCTCGAGTTATGCTCGCTTGCTACCAACGGGACGCAAGAAAGAACACCCGATGATGTGCCACCAGCCGTTTTATGACTCATCATCGGGTGCAAAGTTACGAATAAGTGAGCAAAATAGCAAATTTATTTGAGTATTTTCGAACGTGAGAACTCGAACTCGTTCGCTTGGCTTGTCCAAGAACTTCGAGACATCGTCTCAAAGGTAATCATTCTATTTCAATTAACCAAATCCATACTCAACTTTTTGCTCTGAGCTTGCTCGCCGCTCTTGAACTAATTGCAGCATCTTTTGTGGCACCTGCCAGAAAAGTGCGTATTAGGCTACGTCCTTCTACCGTAATGATATGTTGTATACAGGAATCACTTATTCACCTTCAAAAGGTAATTCCCCCAAATACTTGTCAAAGTCACTTTGGAACAAACGATCTTGTACGATGCGGTACTTCTCAAATTCTGTCTCGGCATGTTCTTTGGCCTCTTCTGCTGTTACAGAACCTGCCGTTTGTAGCACTTCATTACCACCAGCCGCCAAGATAGTATCAATCTGTTTGGCCCAATCCTCCATTGTCATAGGGATATGACGTTTAGCCATACGTTCTGCCAATTCCAGTACACCATTCACAAGTTGTCCCATGTCTGCCAGTTCCACCTCTTTT
>Ga0310695_10003073_pt1 | contig 33554 bp, 29 predicted proteins | sample RumenRJG_04DNA_FD_203882 | JGI IMG/M metagenome (GOLD analysis project Ga0310695, IMG submission 203882) | Bovine rumen microbial communities from Lethbridge, Alberta, Canada - RJG_04 (v2) (version 2) | ecosystem: Host-associated > Mammals > Digestive system > Stomach > Rumen | place: Canada... | reverse complement strand
CGTTCACATAGTTGTCGGTGATAAACAGCGAGTTAAATTCACCACTGGGATGCCGGTCAAACTTATAGTATGCCCCAAAGCTGTGATTCTCGTTGACCATATAGTTGACTTGCAGTTGTGGCGACCAACCATTCCAGTCGTTACGCCCATCCTGGGTGCTGCGTCCCACATAGCAGTCCGAACCGACATAGTAAGTGAGGTCGTTGGTCTGTAACGACTTGGTGTGCCCGTAGTGGCCAGCCCAAAACGAGGCGGTGACATCGAGGCCTCCCAAGCGGTAATTCACATCCAGGTTGTTGGTGATGGTACCTTGATATTGATACATCGCCGAGAGGTTGTCCTGGAAACTGAAGCCCTCGCCCTGCGCCTTCTTGAGCGTGATGCGCACCACGGCACGGGTCGACGCCGCATAGCGAGCCCCAGGATTCTGAATGACATCGATGTGCTGAATTTGGTCAGAGCGCAGACGCGACAGTTCGCTGTTGTCCTGCACTTTGCGACCATTGATATAGACCTCGGCATCACCACGTCCCAGCACCTTGACAGCACCATCACGCTCGGCCTCGAGCGATGGGATTCTCTTCAGTGCATCGGTCATGGTTCCAGCCTTCTCTAGCAGTGTGCCAGCGACAGTGGTCCGCATAGCCTCACCCTTGACAAAGGTCTTGGGCAGTTGGCTCTTGATGACGACTTCGCCCAGCATCAGGGTTGCCTCGCGCATCTGGATGGGTTGCCCAATCGCACTTGGGTCGACATAGAGTGTCTCATATCCGATGCTAGACACCTTGAGCACGCCTGCGCTGTGGGCTGTTGAGATCAGGAACTTGCCCTGCTCGTCGGTCATCGCACCTTGCACATAGGCCGAGTCGGGCAGCGACAGCAGCACCACGTTGACAAAGGGCATCGGTTCGCCCTTCTCATCCAGTATGGTTCCATTCAAGTCGGGAGTCATCGCAATGGCTTTAAATGTCATCAGCAACAAAGTGAGCATGACAAAAATGACGGTAAAAAAAACTTTTTTCATAATCCTATTTTTTTAATTGTTGATGATTTGCACAAACCAGATTTTTGCTCGGCGACGAGCGCAGCAATGCTTGGTCACGCACCGATTGCGAGTGCAAAATTACCGCCAGTGCTGCCTGTGGGCAAGTTTCTGGGATATTCTGCAAGGGATTGTGACGAATGACAATCAACAGGGACAAATCACACAAAATGTGACGAATGGTTTGGCTATGTGGCAGGATTGTATTAGTTTTGCATGTTGTATGGATGAGAGACAAAAAGAGACCCTGCGAGTGCGCCTCATCAGCGTTGCATTCGCCTGTCTTGCCTTGGCTATTTTTCAACCGATGGGTCTGGGCGAGTTGGGGGTCATGTTGTATGTACACCTGCTTGCCATCTTGATGCTGGGTGTAGTCATGTGCTATGTCACCGAAGCCCTAGTAAAGTACATCTTGCGTATGCCAGCCACACTCGACAATGGGGTCAACTACATCATCAGGCGCAACCTGCGGTTCCAGTTGATCAACACACCACTCGAGGCACTGCTGATCTGCACCTATTTCCACTTCCCGATGAGTGCCATCGACGCTCCCGACCCGCTGTCGCCCATGGGGTTCCTGAAGACACTGCTGCTCTTGGCGTTCTGCTCATTTGCCATCGGCTTGTATTGGCGCTACAAGTTCCGTAGCCGTTATCTTGCACTCGAACTGGAAGAAACAAAAAGGCTCAACGAGCAGTTGCACACGATGCAACAGCAAGCCGAGTTGCGGGCCAAAGCCGCCGAAGCAGCCAATCTCGCTACACCTCATGAAGAGTCCACTCAACCGGCACCTCTCACTCAAGCAACACCCACTATCGTACTCACTGGCACCACCAGTGAGACCGTAACATTGAAGGTTGCCGACCTCCTGTATGTCGAGGCTGTTGGCAACTACACCAAGGTCTATCAATGGCGCGATGACCAAGTGCACTGCGACATGCTCCGCGCAACATCGAGACAGATCGAAGAGGATCTAAAAGCCTATCCGACAATCATCCGTTGCCACAGAGCATTTCTCGTCAATCTGGGACAAGTGGATCGGATTGTTTCCCACGCTGGCACCATGCAGCTGCTACTGCGTCACACCAACGAGTCCATCCCCGTGTCACGCAGCCGCATGGCGGCTGTCAAGCAGGCTGTCCTGAGTTGATAATGGTATAGATATGGTACAGTATCTCACAAATCAAGAAAAAATGCCTATCTTTGTGCTATGAGACGAGGACTTGTACTTGAGGGCGGTGCCATGCGTGGACTGTTCACGGCGGGCATCATGGACGTGATGATGGAAAACGACATCACGTTTGACGGCGTTGTGGGCGTGAGTGCCGGGGCTTGCTTCGGTTGTAACTATAAGTCGCACCAGCCGGGACGCGTCATCCGCTACAACACGCAGTTTGCGCGCGACCCGCGATACAGCGGCCTACGCTCGTGGCTCAAGACGGGCAATGTGTTCAATGCCGAGTTTGCCTACCACATCGTGCCCACCACCTACGACCTTTTCGACTTCGACACCTACAATTCCAGTGCGATGGAGTTTCATGTGGTGTGCACCGATGTCAACACCGGGCAGGCGGTCTATCACGCACTGCCTCAGATGAACCATGAAGGACTGGAGTGGATTCGCGCCTCGGCCTCGCTGCCATTGGCCGCAAGAGTGGTCAAGATAGGAGAACGTGAGATGCTGGACGGCGGATTGGCAGACAGCGTGCCACTACCCTACTTTCAACAATTGGGCTACGACCGCAACATCGTCATCCTCACACGTCCCCCAGGATATGTCAAGGCTCCAATGGGCCATGCCCGTCTGCTGCGATGGTTGCTGCGCAAGCGTCCCGTTGTGGCGCAGGCCATGCTCAACCGCCATGTGCTCTACAATCGGCAGGTGGCCTATGCACACAGCGAGGCTGCCGCAGGTCGTGCCCTGGTGTTACAACCCGAGCAAGACCTGGGCATCCCTCATGTTTGCCATGATGCGGCGTTGATGCAGCGCGTCTATGAGACGGGGCGTGAGTTGGCCGAACGCAGGCTGCCCGAAGTGCGGGCGTTCCTAGACCTATGAGCCGAGGGCGGCGTGCAGCCGCTGCAGGGCTTGCTGGATGACGGCGCGGGGAGTGCCCACGTTGAGCCGCATGTGGCATCGCCCCGCGGGGCCGAACATCGAGCCCTCGTTGAGCGCGAGGCGAGCCCGGTTGACGAAGAGGTCGACCACCTGCTCGTGCTCCAGCCCCAGCCCGGTGCAGTCGAGCCACAGCAGGAATCCCGCCTGGGGCTTGACGGCAACAATGCCCGGCAGGTGCTGGTGGCAATATTGCACGATGAGGTCGATGTTGCCCTCGATGTAGTGCAGGCACTCGTCGAGCCACTGCTCGCCGTGGCGATAGGCAGCCTCGGTGGCGATGATCGACGTCATGTTGGCATTGCACAGTTCGTTGGTCTCGATCCAGCGGAAGAAGGGCTGGCGCAACTCGGGGTTCTTGACCACGCACCACGAACTCTTGAGCCCCGCGATGTTGAAGGTCTTGCTGGGCGCGCCACAGGTGACGGTGACGGCTGCCGCCTCGTCGCTGACGGTGGCCATGGGGGTGTGCTTGTAGCCATAGAGCATGAGGTCGCCGAAGATCTCGTCCGAGAAGATGATTACTCCATGCTTGTGGGCCAGCCGCGCCACCTGGCGCAGCACGTCGACCGGCCAGGCGATGCCGGCGGGGTTGTGGGGGTTGCACAGCACCAGCATGCGCGGATGCTCGTGCTCGAAGATGCGCTCCAGCCCGTCGAGGTCCATGCGATAGAGGCCCGCCTGGTCAGGCAGCAGGGGGTTGTCGACCATCACGCGCCCGTTGCCCGTAATCACGTCCTTGAAGGGATGGTAGACGGGCTGCTGGATGACGATCTTGTCGCCTGGCCGGGTGAAGAAGTTCACCGCCAGACCGAGGCCCGTGACGATGCCAGCCACAAAGGTGACCTCGTCGCGCGTGAAGTCGAAACCGTTGCGGCGACGCTGCCAGTCGATGATCGACTGCCAGTAGGCGTCGTAGGTGCAGGTGTAGCCATAGATGGGGTGATCGGCCAGCCGCCGCACCAGCGCCTGGGTGATCTCGGGGCAGACGGCAAAATCCATGTCGGCTATCCACAGCGGCAGCAGGTCGTCGCGCCCGTAGTCTTGTTTGAGTACTTCAATTTTTTTGCATTGCGTACCATGACGATCAATGCATAGGTCGAAATTATACTTTGCCATAATCAATGTGAATATTTCAATCAAAAACGTGGCAAAAGTAGTGCTTTTCGTCATAATTAACCCATATTGTGGTAAAAATTAAAGTTTAAATCTTGCAAAATATACAAAATTTTTGCAGACATTCCATAAATATTTTATGATTTGACCGACAAATGAGACTCATTTGGTAATTTTGTGTAAAATATTTGCATAACTCTAAAAATGTTGCGTAACTTTGCATGGTGCTTCATCGGTTATCAGCTATCAAAGCCCCCTACCCCCCTAAAGGGGGAACTACTGTTGTGGCAGCCACTTTTGCCCCCCTTAGGGGGCTTCCTAAAAAAACGAAACAATGAACAAGATACATTTCATCAAGATGCATGGCGTGGGCAACGACTACATCTTTGTCGACACGACAGTGCATCGCATCCTCGACCCTGCGGCAACAGCCATCGCCTGGAGCAAACAGCACACGGGCATCGGCAGCGACGGACTGGTGCTGATGGGACGCGACGAGGGCGACGAGGCCGACTTCACGATGCGCATCTTCAATGCCGATGGGTCGGAGGGTCTGATGTGCGGCAATGCCAGCCGCTGCATCGGCAAGTATGTCTACGAGCGTGGACTGACCGACAAAACTTGCATCCGTCTGCTCACGGCATCGGGCGTCAAGGTGCTGAAACTGGATGTGGCCGAGGGCAAGGTGCGCAACGTGACCGTCGACATGCAGGCGCCTGCCCTGTGCGACGAGCGGCTGTATCGCCCCACTGCCGATGCTCTGCCCCAGGGTGTCTTTGTCTCGATGGGCAACCCGCACTATGTCATCTTTGTTGACAACATCGACAGCATCGACGTGGCAACCGTGGGTGCACAACTAGAGCACCACCCGAGTTTTCCCGAGCGGTGCAACATCGAGTTGGCACAGGTCATGGCCGACGGCACGCGCATGCGCGTGTGGGAGCGCGGCAGCGGCATCACGCTGGCCTGCGGCACGGGAGCCTGCGCCACAGCCGTCGCGGCAGCAGTGACAGGACGATCGGGGCGCAGCAGCCGCATCATCATGGACGGCGGGGCGCTCGACATCGAGTGGAGCGAAGCCGACAATCACGTCTACCTCACAGGGCCCGCCACCATCGTCTATGAGGGCGATATCGACACTGATGTTGTAAAACAAGCCCCCTAGCCCCCCACCCCCCTAAAGGGGGGTGTACTGTCGGTTGTCGGTTGTCAGTTGTCGGTTGTCAGTTGACGGTTGTCAGTTGTCGGTTGTCGGTTGTCAGTTTTCAGTTGTGGCCGAAACTGAAAACCGAAAACAAAAATTTTCTTTTCTCATTTATTTATACTAACTTTGCGGCAACAAACTTAACGCCCCAATGCAGGATTGCCCTGTCCTATACATCGTTGTGCCGTGCTATCAAGAGCAAGACACGCTGCCCGCCACCAACGAGCGTCTGCTCGGATTGCTGGACAGGCTGACCTTGCAGTCACAGGTGCACACGGCCAGCAGGATACTCTATGTCGATGATGGCTCGACCGATGACACCTGGCCCATCATCAGCGACTTGGCCGCCAGACATGCGCAGGTGTGTGGCATGACGTTGTCGGCCAACGTGGGGCACCAGAACGCACTTGTAGCAGGCTTGGAGTGTGCCGCCGACTTGTCGGACTGCACCATCACTATCGATGCCGACCTGCAAGACGACATCAATGTCATCCCCCAGATGCTGGAGCAATATGCTGCCGGGACCGATGTGGTCTATGGCGTGAGGCGCGAGCGCAAGAGCGACACATGGTTTAAGCGCAACAGCGCTCAGGCTTTCCACCGACTGATGCACGCCCTGGACGTGAAGAGTGTATACAATCATGCCGACTATCGCTTGATGAGCCGACGTGCCGTCAAGGCACTGCTCGCCTTCAAGGAGCGCAACCTGTTTCTGCGAGGGCTGGTTCCGCTGGTGGGCTACCGCAGCAGCGAGGTGTACTATGACCGCATCGCCCGGCAGGCAGGCAAGAGCAAGTACCCGCCAGGCAAGATGCTGTCCTTTGCCATCGATGGCATCACCTCGTTCAGCGTCAAGCCCGTGCGCCTGGTGCTGACGCTAGGCATCGTGTTTGTGCTCGTCGCCGCCGGCATGCTTGTCTATGCGCTGGTGTCCTACTTCACAGGACACGCCATCAGCGGCTGGTCGTCGCTGATTCTGTCGCTGTGGTTCATCGGCGGCTGCATACTCATCGGTCTGGGCATCGTGGGTGAATATATCGGTAAAATCTACATCGAGGTCAAAGGCCGTCCGCGGTACTTTGTCCAAGACAGTATCATTCACTAGAGTCAAGGAAGCCCCCCAAGTAGCCCCCTAGCCCCCTAAAGGGGGAACTACTATTGTGGCTGCCACTTTTGCACACCCCCCTTTAGGGGGGCTTGGGGGGCTCCTAACTGGCTAGGGGGCTACTTAGGGGGCTTGGGGGCTTCCTTGAAATTAATAACAATAAAACTATCTTACACAATGACACGCAATTACTTGAAAACTTTGCTCATCATCGCCATGGCGGTGATAGCAACAACAGCCTCGGCCTATGACTTCATGGCCGACGGGCTAGCCTATCTGATCAATGCCGATGGCACTACCGCCACAGTGACTTACCTGGATCGACGCAAGTCGACCAACTACGACCAACTGACCACTGCCGCCATTCCGGCGCAAGTCACCGACCCCACCACGGGCAAGACCTACACGGTCACCACCATCGGCGAGAGCGCCTTCTACAGCAACAAGACCATCACACGCACCGAGATTCCACCCACCATCACACGCATGGAGCAAGATGCCTTCGGCTCGAGCGGCACGAAGAACAACGTCTACATCACCGACCTGGCGCGGTGGTGCGCCATCGAGTTTGCCAACGATGGTGCAAACCCGTTGTATGCGCGCATTCCGCTGTATCTCAACGACCAACTGGTGTCGGAACTCACCCTGCCCCTGGGCATCACGATGGTCAACAACTTTGCCTTTGTTCGCTGTAAGAGCCTGACCAAACTCATCGTTGATGCCGATGTTCCATCGATTGACCGTCATGCCTTCTACAACTGCACCAGCCTGACCGACGTGCAGTTTAACGGCAACGTGACCCGCATCGACTCGTCGGCCTTCCAGAATTGCAGCAAACTGGCGACCCTCAAGTTACCAGCCACGCTCGACACCATCGGTCCATCGGCCTTTTCCAGTTGCAGCAGCCTCATCACGGTCGACCTCCCCGCACCATTGCGCCACGTGACCAAGAATGCCTTCAAGAGTTGCACCAACCTGCTGTCGGTCACCCTGGGCGACAATGTCGAGATCATCGGCTCGTCGGCCTTCAACGGCTGCACTAAACTAGCCTCACTTAACATCCCACCCCGCCTGCGCGCCATCGGCAGTAACGCCTTCTACAACTGCAAGTTGCTCGACAACTTCGACTTGCCCATCACGTGCAGCGATGTGCGCCACAATGCCCTCAAAAATACAGCATGGCACGAGGCTCAGCCCGAGGGCGTGACCTATGCCGGATATGTGGCCTATGACTACAAGGGCGAGATGCCCGCCAACTATCACCTGGTGTTGCGCGACAGCATTGTGGGCATTGCGCAGTATGCATTCTACAATCAGAAGAATCTGGAAAAGATCACATTGCCCTTCAGCGTCTATGACCTGGGTGGCTGGTGCTTCAGCCAGTGCAGCAACATCAAGGAGGTACATGCCAAGATGAATTCCCCGCGCTTCACACCCAGCCAGTACAACCTGTACGGTGCATGGGCGGTGTTCCTCCAAGTCAATCTGAGCCAAGCCACACTCTATGTGCCCGTGGGTTGCAAAACGAACTATGAGAACGCCGAGGGGTGGAATCAGTTTGGGCAAATCATCGAAGAAGGCGGTATGACGGGTGATGTCACCGGCGACCAGAAAGTCGACATAGCCGACGTCAATGCGGTGATTAACATGATGCTGGGCAAGGCAGAATCATCGGCAACAGGCGATGTCACCAATGACGGCCATGTTGACATTGCCGACGTTAACATGATTATCAACATCATGTTGGGCAAGAACGTGTTTGACTAGTGCTGGCGGTAGTGCTTGCGGTCAAGTTTGCCGTTAAAGGTTCGCTCAATGCGTTCAACAGCCTGATAGAGTTGCGGCACCTTGTAGGATTCAAGCCGCAGGGCGATGTGACGCGCCAGAGCACGCTTGTCGAGTGTTGCACCTGGCTTGAGGACAACCAGCAACTTGAGGCGGCAGCCCAGCACAGGCGACATGTCGCTGATGCAGATGCAATCTTCGACCACCGCATGAGCCATGGCAGCATCCTCGACCTCGGTGGGCGTGACTTTATAGCCCCCGACATTGATCACATCGTCGTTGCGCCCCATCAGGTGCAGCCTTCCCTGCTCGTCGATGCGTGCCAGGTCGGCCGTAAATACCGTGCCGTCGTGCATCACCTGGCGTGTCATTTCGGGTTCATCGGCATATCCTGTCATGAGCGTGCGTCCCTGGCAGGCCACAGTGCCCTGATCGGCAATGAAGAAACGTGAGTTTTTCATCGGATGACCCAAGCAACCCACCAAGCACTCACCATCGTTGTAGTCATAGGTGGCAATGATGCCAGTCTCGGTCGAAGCATAGGTGTTGTAGAGGCGTGTGTCGGGCAGCACTCGACACAACTCCAGCATGTCGCTATGCGCCATGGGGGCTGCCCCTGTCTCAATGAAGTCAATCTTGTGACCCAACTCCTGTAGTTGTCGCTTGCCCAACTGCAACACCATGCGCAGGCTGGCTGGCACCATGAAGGTTGCCACCTGCCCCGGCGCATCGGCTATGGCGCTGAAGAAGGCCTGTAAATCCTTCATCCCCTCCAAGATGCACAATGTGCCGCCCGCCATGATGACAGGATAGACCTTCGACAGGCTGCCGATGTGGTTCAATGGCCCGGTGATGATGAAGTGTTGATCGGCGGCAAAGGGCATGGCCCCCAACAAGTTCTCGGCATCGGCCACAATAGTATCATGACCCACCATCACGCCCTTGGATTGACCCGTTGTCCCTGTGGTGAACAAGACATCGGCCACCCCCTCGGGCGCGGTGAAGTGGTCATAGCGATGACATATCTGACTAAATCGCGACTCGGGCAAGTCATGCTCAAGCGGCATCGCCACTGCTCCCATCACATGCAGAGCGAAGTAGTGGACCAGAAAATTGACGCTCTGCTCGGTGCGCACGCCGATAATCTTGCGCGGCACCTGGCAGTTCGACAATAATGCAGCCCTACGCTCAACCTCGCCCCACAATTGCGCATACGTCATGCGTTCACCGCCACTAATGATGGCCAAGCGGTGGGGTGTAGCCAGGGCATGTTGCTTGAGGTGCTCTTCGATGGTCATGACTGTTGCAGTTTGCGTTCGACCATGGCGACGATACTGTCCAGATTCTTCAGGTTGCGTGGCGTGGCATCGGTGGCCTCGAGCGTGATTCCATACTCTGCCGACAACAGCATCAGTATCGTGGTCACACCCAGCGAGTCGAGTTCGGCAAACAGGAAGTCGCTATCCATGTCGACCAACGGCAACGCGTCTTCAAGCAATTGTTTAATCTTCTCTTTCATTGTTATTAAAATGACAGGTTGTTAGTTCGTTGAGCCCGGCGATGCCCTCGTCTGACTGGAGCACCCGCAGGCGTGTGGTCAAGGGGGCAGCACACTGCTCGATGACGGCACGGCAATCGGCCTCGGCCTCAATGGCGATGATGTCCAGATTGGGATATCGTTTGGCCAGCATGACGGGCAACTCGCCCCAGCCGGCACCGTGCACAACCACCGTGCGCAAGTCGCTGTTGCCGGCAACTTGTGCCAACTGTGCAGCATAATAGTTGTTGCGCTTGAGGCGACGGCGCACCGCTGTAGAGATTTCTACGCCACGATAGCGATACCAGTCTTCAACCCAAGTGTTCAAATCATCGCGCCGCATGCCCACAAGTGAACGCAGGGTCAGCGGCCGCTCACGCAGCACGCCTCGGCGTGCAATCAGCCACTTGAAGATGAGCGGCGGGAACATATAGGCCATCAGCACCACCGAGAACATGCCCACGACAGTGACCTGAGCCAGCGAATGCAGTGCAGGATGCTTGGCAAAGATGAGTGCGCCGATGCCGATGAACATAATCAGTGCCGAGATGATGATACTGTTTTTATAGGATGCCAGCATCTTGCGACCATAGGCATACTCATACTGACAGCCCTCGGTCATAAAAATGGTGTAGTCGTCGCCCTGGCCGAAGATGAATGTTGCCAGAATCACATTGACGACATTGAACTGGATGCCCAGCAGCGCCATGATGCCCAAGATCCACACCCAACTCACCGCCATGGGCAAGAACGACAACAAAGCCAACTCCAGACTGCCCAACGAGAACCACAAGAACAAGAAGACAATCGATGCGCATGCCCAGCCAATGTAGTTGAAATCGTCAGACAGATGGGTCGCGATGGTCGAGTTCATACTCGCCACATCGAAAGTCAATGCTTCAGGGGCATATTTGTCAACAAGTAGCTCCACTGGCCGTATCAGCGAGTCGGGTGTTGACAAGACGTGAATCACCTGGTAGCGGTGGCGCACAGAGTCAACCTTGAGCAACGAGGCACCGACAGTTGTTGTCAATGGTGCAAAATAGCCGGCAGATTGTGGTGCAAATGGCTTGTGTAGCAACTGGTAGAATTCATCGAACGAACCTGACGCAAACCCCTGCTGAGCGGCGGCACGAGCTACCTCATGCTCGATGTGCTCGCCATGTTGCTCCAACAGTTGTTTCCAGCGCTGCAATCGCCGTTGCTGCTCGGCACTGCTGCACAACAAGTTGCCTGGCGAGTTGACATGCGTCACTAGCCCCTGGGCATGCAAGCGGTCAAGGCATGGCCTGAGTTGCTCGCTGCGTGCCAGGGCGCCGTCAAGGGTCGTGTCGGTCGAGACGACAAACACACTCTGACCCGCATCGGGCTGTGCAGTCAGACTCTGGAAGTAGGCCATGTCGTTGCGTTGCTCATCGGTCATATAGTTGATGTGGCTGATGTTGGCATCGAACGATGTGTTCAGGCTGAGATAAGCAAACACAATGGTCAATGCCGCGACCACTGCTACAAGCCATCGACGATTCTCAAGCGTGAACTCACCCATGCGGTCAAGAATGGTTGACCGGGCCGCCAGCCTTGGTGCCTTGGCAAGATGAGGCAGGAATACCATGACAAATAAGATGGTGCCCACCAGCAAGAATGCGCTGAACAGTCCCAGGTCGCGCAGTGCCACCGACTGCAGCGGCACAAGCGCCATGAAAGCCCCTACCGTGGTGATGTTGCCCACTACAAGCGGCATGACAATCTGCTTGAGCGTCATGCGCATGTCGGGGGTGTGGCGCAAGTGAGCGATGAGGTGCAGCGGATAGTTGACGGCAATGCCCAGTATCACCGACGAGATGCCAATGACAATGACCGACACCTGGTCGTGCAGTGCCGCCAACAGAGCCATGGCAAAGAGCCAACCCCAGGCAATCGACACAATAATCAGCAACAGATTGCGCACATTGCGGAACACCCAGTAGAGCAGGCCCACAATCAGCAACACAGCCAGCATGACCGATATCAGGCTGTCGGTCTTGATCTGATTGGCATTGCCCACAGCGATGACAGGACCACCCACCAAGCGGATGTCGATGGCAGGATGTTGAGTCATGGCCTGACCGGCAACACGCTGCAGCATCTGCAGCAGAGCGGCATTGTGATCGGTCTCGCTCGAGCCATAGGGCGAGGTCATGACGGCAATGGCACGGGTCATGTCGGGCGAGAAGATGTAGCCATCATAGAGCTCATAGTTCATGCCCTGCGCCGATTGCTGCATGCGTGTCACGACGGGCGTGAACAGATTGAGTGGATCGCGACCGAAGTTTTGTGACAACAGCCCCGAAACAGGGAACATGAGCATCTGCTTGTCGGCCTCTAGTTGTCGGTCAACATAGTGAGGATCGTCCAGCAGACTGTCGATGCGATCATAGTCGGCAGGAGTGAGAAAATAGGGAATGTTGGCATAGACAAACCGGGTGACTTGCTCAAACTGCTCAGCATCGACTTGAGTAACAAGGTCGGTGACCAAACTTGCCGTATCGGCCTGCTGCAGGCACAGGGCAAATGTCTCAATGGCCATCACCATCGTATCAGGGTCGGCCTGGGTGGTATCACGGTGCTCAAACACCGCAATAATGCGGTCGGCTCCCGACAAGTCTTGATAGACCTCCATGGCATGCTCATAGTGGTCGTTCAGCGGCAAGAAGTCGCTGATATCCTCCTTATAGGTCTGGCGCATGACCAGAGCCACTAGCAGCACGGTTGTCACTAGCAGTGCCATCCACCGTCCAGCGCGGTGGAGCCGCAGGTAGTCGTATATGTCAACAATCAACTTGGTCATTTGTGGTCGATGGGATTGGCATAGATACCCAGGAATATCTCGCGCAGACGGTCGAGGTCGAACGAGTCATATCGGTCAAGACGAGCCATGTGGTGAACAAAGGCATCACGCTGCTCGGGCGTGTACATGCTCTGATAACGCTGATTGCCAAAGAGCAAGTCGTGCGCGATATAGTTGTTGGGATAGAGCCGATAGGCCGTGTTGATGCGCTGATCCAACAAGTTAGCCACCGACTTGTGATAGGCAATATTGGTCTGATTCTCAAATGCCACAAGTTCGGCCACTGAGATGGGTTCGCACAATTGGATGTGGACTCTGCCCTTGTATTGCAGGATGCCGGTGAGGATGCTGTTGAGGTCTTCGCCAGGCTTCTTGACATAGCGCATGAACTGCGACTCATAGACTTCCAGAGTCTTGAGCACATCGCACGACTCCCACTCGTAGGAAATCGACACAGGCACGATGTGCAATTCGGCCAGCGCCTTAATCTTATCGCTGGTCTCGCTCATGCCCAGCATCTTGATGACTCCCTGGTCGGTGGCATCGATACCGTTCTTGGTGCGTCCGTTGCGCTGTGCAATCCACACCGATTGTTTCTCAACGGTGATGGCATTGCGGATGTACTCGGACAGATGCAACGAACCCTGATAAAACTCGCGCATGCTGCCCCCTGGGCGTGCCACCTTGAACATTTTGTTCGATTTGCCCACATCCACCACCACTGGATGTGTCATCAGGTTAGCACCAAAGGTAATCTCGGTTGTTTCAAAGCCCTGGCTCACCAGGAAATACTGCAACAAACTGGAATCGAGCATAATGTCACGATGATTTGACACATAGAGGTATGCCTCATCGGGTCGCAACCGCTCAATGCCTGAACAGGTGAACTCGGCAATGCTGCGGGCAATGATCTGCTCGTTGACCTTGTACATCGTGTCGTGCTGAAACTCGCGTATTGTCTTGAACGACTCGATGCGTTCACGCACTTGCTGCAGGGTCAGGTCGGGATAGACAAACGATGCAATGAGCGGGAATGCGTCGGCATGTGCTATGCGCCGCATCGCTGCAGGTATCTCGCTGTCACGATAGGGTCGTATGTCATCAAATTTGTTCATCTCTTTGTTTTTAAATCTGGATTTTCTAGAATTTCTAGATTATCTAGAGGGTGGAGAGCCATTGCACAAATCGTGCTCGCCACTGGCGGCACTCGGCAGTGCCCTTGCTGTCGCTGGCACCAAAGCCGTGCCCACCGGTGCGATATTGCAGATAGAGATGCGGCACACCCTGGGCGGTGAGAGCCGAGTCGAGCAACACCGAGTTACGATAATCGACAATGGGGTCATCCTGACAATTGACCAGGAACACGGGTGGGCAGTCGGCAGGCACATGGCGTTCGAGCGAGAGACTGTCGCGCAAGGCTTGGTCGCCCATGCGCGAGTCGCCCAGCAGGGCACGGCGCGACCGCTTGTGCACACAGTCCTCGGTCATGGTCACCACGGGGTAGATGGGCGCGACAAACGCCGGGCGCTCGTCGGGGGCAAACAACTCGGCACCCGACATGACCAGATGACCGCCCGCCGAGAATCCCATGGCTCCCACCGAGTCGGGATTGATGCCATAGTCCTGCGCATGGTTGCGCACATAGCGCAAGGCTTGCAGCAGGTCGTCTTGCGGGTCGGGATAGCGGTTGCCCCGCCACAGCAGCCGGTAGTGGGTAATGAAAGCGGGTATGCCGGCGACGCGATACTTGAGCACAAAGGCTGCAATGCCATTCTGCTGCAACCATTGGGCCACACGGTGCCCCTCAGTGTCAATGTCGTGCCAGAAGTAACTGCCCCCAGGGCAGACGATGACGGCTCGATGCCCCTCGCCCGGCACAGTGTAGGGGGTCATCTCGACGCGTTTGTGGCCCGGGTGACCTTGCCAGATGTCGACCGCTTGCGCCATCGCAGTTAGGGTCATCAGCAGCAACGTGGTGAGTATTATCGTTGGTCGCATGCGTTTATCTTGTTAATCACATAATTGTTTCCCAGCAGAGCCTCGCAGGTGAGGATAGCAGTCAAGGGCACCCCACAGAATCCATGCAGATTATTGTTCTGGCCAGTGAGCAAGAGGTTATCAATCTTGGTAACCACCGGCACTTGCGACAACGCCATGTTGTGGCAATCCTTGACATATCCGCTCAGGCTCCCACCCTTGACGGCATAGAAGTCGCGGATGGTGAGAGGCGAAGCGGTGAGCATCTGGTCGATGCAATCGCTGATGCCCGGATGCAGCCTCTCAATCATGGCAAGCAACCGTGCGGCACACTCGTCTTTCCAGCGCCGATAATCTTCACCACGATGTTCTACCGTAGTGTTCTCCCAGGGCTTGACATGGTCGAATGTCATGGGTGCGGTCACCAGAGCCTTGCTGGCATATTCACCTTGCTCGGCATCAGGCGGGGTCATGAACAGGAATCCCAAGGGCCACTGCTTGGCAGTGTCGGCAAAGTTCCAAATGTCATCGTAGCGTGTCATGTAGTACTCCGAGTGATTGATGTAGGCGAAACTATTGGGCTTGAACTTGATATAGAGCGAGAAAGCCGAGTAGGCATTGGGTATCGAGTTCAGACGGTCACGGTAAGCCTTGGGCAGTGCCTTTGCATCCATGAGCCGCAGCATGCTGCAGGGATGCATGGCGCAAATATAATGGTCGGCACTGTAGCACCTGCCACTGCGGGTGCGCACATGGTCGATGTGGCGATTATTCACCTCAATCCACTCGACACCGTCACCAGGTAGCACGACACCGTCATGGCGGGTGATAACACCTGCCAGTGAGTCGGCAAAGTGGCTGCTGCCATCGACAAAGCGACTGGTGCCGTCGATATAGAGCACACTGATAATGGCATGTATGTAGGCTGGCGTGCAATGCGCCTGACCCCCATACAGGGGATTCATGTAGGCGAGAACGCTGCGCAGCCGTCGATCACCCACATGCTGGGCGATGAATTCATCGGCTGGCATCAGGAAGTCGTTCGACTGACCGAGCAGGCTCATCTGACCGTGAGACGGACGCAGGTTGAACTGGTCGACGTGGTCGGTGATCGTGTAGATGGCATCGACATAGCGGCGCAAGCCCTCGCGCTCATGGGGGAACACAGCAGCCAGCGAACGGACAAACCCCTCGCGACCTCGCGCGATAGTATAGTGGGCATCGTCCTCGGCAAAGTAGAGTGCATCGGAGCAATGCTCGTCGACATCGCGCAACTGCACCTCGTCGAGGATACCCAGGTAGTTGCAGATGCGACGGATGTTGCCACCAGGCTGCATGCCGCCAATGACGTGCATGCCTGTGTCGAACCGTTGGCCCCAGCGCGTGAAGGTCTGCAGCCCACCACCGATGGTGGCATTCTTCTCAAGCACAGTCACCTGAAAGCCCTCCTTGGCCAAAATGGCCCCAGTAAATAGGCCTCCCAACCCTGCACCTATGATGACAACCTGCTGCTTCATTGATTTGCTTGAATGATATCTTGGTAAATGTGACGTGCCGTGAGCAATTCGCTGCAAGTGACGATGGTACCCACCAGCACGCCCAGCATGCCGTGCGAGTTGATGTTCTGCCCCGTTTGCAGCACATTGGGGATGCGTGTGCGGTGTGGCACACGCCCTGCCACGCCCAGATTCACGTCCTTGGCTATGCCATACATCGAGCCCGCCTCGGTGCCCGTATAGTCGCGGTAGGTGAGCGGTGTCGAGGTGTAGTAGTGCTTGATGTGATCGCGCAAGTGCGGAAAGTGGCGCTCAACGGCATCCAACAAGCGCTCGGCATGCTCGATTTTGAACTTCTCGTAATCGTCACCGCGTCGACCCACATGAGTTCCAGCCCATCGCTCGACATCGCGCATGTGCATATAAGACAGAATCACCCCTGTGTGCGCCCACTGCGGATTGTTCTGTTGGCAGAAGTGCATGTACAGGAATCCTTTGGGCCATGACTGCTCATCATAGATCTCGCAATCCCAGGGCGTGTCGTGGTAGCCATAGTAGTTGCTGTTCATGTAGGGAACCTCGCCGGGTTTGAAGTCCAGGTAGACCGAAAATCCACCCACCGTCTGAGGCATGGAACTGACGCGTCGACGAAATGCCGGACGGATGAGCCGCGAATCGATCAAATCAAGGGTTCGCATGGGATGTGCATCACTGATGACATAGTCGGCAGGAAACCACTGCTCGCCATTGACCTCCACCCCCGTAGCATGCGTGTCGTCGCAAGTGATGCGTGTGACCCGATGACGGGTGAGCACACGACCACCCAGCCGCTCGATGGTGCGCTGCATCGACTGGGCGATGGCATCGCTCCCGCCCACGATGCGATAGGCACTCTGATTATAGAAATCCATGATGAAGGCATGGGTCGAGAATGGGGTCTTGCCGCGCTCGGCAGCATAGAGGGGCAGGTTGCCCACCAGCACCCGCGCCAGCAAGGGGTCGGAAATCAACTGGTCGATGACCTGGTCGATGGGGCGCAACTGATACTCGGTGTTGATGGCAGCATCCGACTCGGCATACTTGAGCGAATGCAGTGACGAGGCACCAGCCACGCGCTCGATGAGGTCATAATATCGCACGAGATTGTCACGCTGATGCGGGAACCGAGCCGACATCTGCTCGATGAAGGCATCACGACCGTTGGCAAAGGCGAACCGCTCACCACACATGGCCACCACATCATAGCCCATGGGATCGAGTCGCGACAGCCCGACGTCGGGCAGCAAGTCGAGATAGTGCATCAGGCGGTTGAGGGTCTGCCCGGGCGCCGCGCTGCCGATGAAGTGCATACCAGTCTCGAATCGGGCACCACGACGTGTGAAACACTGCAGACAGCCACCCACCTGCAAGGCTTGCTCCAGCACCGTGACTTCATAGCCATTCTTGGCCAATATCACGCCGCATGAGAGGCCTCCCAAGCCACTGCCGATGATGATAACTCGCTTGCTAGACATTTTGCTCAATTTTATCGGTGAGTTGACGGATGCGTTCCTCATAATGATGACGCATGCGCTTGGCTTGCTCCAGCGTGTCGCCCATGTCCTGCAACTGCTGCCGTGTCACAGACGGACCCACCTCGATGTGTATGCGTCCCTTGTGCAACATGTGCGATTTCTTGGGCAGCACCCTGCCTGTGCCATACAGGTACATAGGCAAGACATCCACGCCCAGTTGCTCGGCCAGATAGAAGGCTCCCTGATGAAAACGCCCGATGCTGCAATCGGCACGGCGTGTACCCTCGGGAAAGATGGCAATGCTATAGCCCTGCTCGACGAGTTGCCGCATCTTGGGCAATTGTGGTTCCAGCCCCTCGCTCACGGCGATGTAGTCGGCATGACGGATGAGGAAACCATAGAAGGGGTTGTTATAAACCCAGTCATTGGTCAGAAACACAATGTTGGGCGTGAAGATGAGTTGGCAGGGCAAGTCGAGGTGCGACTGATGGTTGCAGATGACAATGTGTGGACGGTCGAAGTTGACGCTAGCGTCAACCTTATGCGAGAACTTGGCTCCAGGTATTCCGTGACCGAGCATGATGAAGCGGGGTATGAACTGGATGATGCGGTGCAAGTTGCGCTTCTTGTGCTCGGTCATCGGGCCTATCTTGACATAGAGCCAGACCAGCGGGGTGACCACACAGATTGAAAAGAAGACAAACACCACGATGGCATAAGCCGTGCGGGCATACTTCATCACCCACCGCCACAACCGCAATGGCAGCCCATAGACCACAGCCAGGAAGCACAACACTGTGTTGAGCACACTGATGCGAGCAAAGTCGATGCCCGGACGGAAATGGCTGACGCGCTCGTCTTGTGGTGGATAGTAAACTCTGACAGGGGTTGACACCAGTTCCACACCATGCCACGAGGCGAGAACCATCAATTCGAGTTCGGCCTCATAGCGCGAGGTGAGCAATGACAGTCCACGCAACTTCTTGAGCGGATAGAGGCGATAACCCGTCTGCGTGTCGGCCAGACGACGGCCCGTCTGCACCCAGAACCAGAAATTGGAGAACTTGTTGGCAAAGTCACTGCCCTTGCTGCGATCCACTCCTTGCAGGTCGCGCTGCCCCACGATGAGTGCCCCAGGATGCTCAATATTGGCTTGCAACAGCAGGGGGATGTCGTCGGGATAATGTTGACCATCGGCATCGAGGGTGATGGCATAGGCAAAGCCACGGCTCAGCGCCTCGGTGAAGGCTCGCCGCAGGGCATAGCCCTTGCCACGGTTGCGGGCATAGTCGATGAGGTGGATGCCCTCAATGCCTCGCAGGATGTCGCCGGTGCCATCGGTGCTGCCATCGTTCACCACAATCACGTCGCGACACTGCTCCATGGCCTGCCGCACGACATGCTCGACGGTAGCGACGTTGTTGTAGGTCGGGATGACAACGCAGATGCCACGGGCAGCCATGCGATCGAGTTGCGATATGTTCTGTTCACTTCTCATCGATGCGACAGGTAAATGAGATTTTAGCCAGGACCTTGTCGTCCATTGTCTTGACTTGCACTTGCGCACTGCACAGTGCATCGGCGATGGCCATGCGACTAAAGCAGAACTGCACTTGCCGATGGGTGATGGGCGAGACCACGTCCAGAAACTTGACATTCTTCACCGCAACCATCTCGCACCGGCAGTCCACCGTCACCTGCAGCAACTCACGCGCCATCTCCAGCAGGATGACACCCGGCGTGACAGGCTGTCCCGGGAAGTGAGCACGATAAATCTCGTGGTCGCCATTCAGGCCAACAACAAAGGTGGGTGAAGCCTCGTCATGAGGCATCACATCGATGGTGTAGAGGTCGTCGCGCAAGTTCATAGTGATGGTTCGTTTTCGGGTGGCGTGGTGTCGAGTGTCGCTACCGGAGTGAATAGATAGGTAATGTGTCGTCGCTGGTTCTCATATCGGGTGATGCCTGCATCGAGGGCTTGCATCACCCGCTTGAGGTCGCCACGCAGCGTGCGTCGAATGTACCACTTGTCGAGCATGGGCAGCACCGAGTGCAACTTCACTTTGCCCTTGCGGGGCTGATAGGTGAAGTTGAGTGCTGTGATGCCAAACTCGTTGAAGATGCATCCCTTGATGACATCGCCCTCGCGCAGCAGCACACACATGCCGCTCACATAGGCACGCTCCATCTCGATGGTGGCATCAAACCGGCAACGGTCGCCCTCGCCTAGCGGCAACAGCGACTGTCCATGTACCTGCCACGACAGCATCAGCAGCAACAGGACACTAAGACACCGCAAATGTGCTAGCCGGGATGTTGACATTGGTCTTGACATTGCGTAGTTCGATGACCGTGCGGTCGCCATTGCGCTCAATCAGTTCGACACTGGTGACCATGGCGCGTTGGCGATTGATGTGCAACTTGATGAGCCGGAACATCTGCTTCATCTCCTTGCGCTGGGGCACCAGCGAGGCTACCCACTCGGTCGAGGTCTCGGCAATGGTGGTCTTGAAACTGCGTGTATCATTCAAGCAGTTGCCCATCACGCTGCTCATCATCACATTGCCTATCTCCTTGAACACCTTGTTTTTGTTGGCATCAATCACGTCGTTGCGGCGGGCATTCTTGATCATCACCTTCGAGCCATTGTAGACAAAGGTGTAGGTGTAAGGCAAGGTATACTCCCATCGCAGATGGTTGCTCTGCTGGTAGTACATCCGTCCGCGCGACACCACGTTGTCGTTGAGCATCTTCAGATGCTTGGTCTGAACAAAGTCGCACTGCATCGTGCGTATCGCCGATGCCATCTGACTGATTTTCTGCTTCACCTGTGCCTCGTTGACCGCTGCAGTGGCAACCAGTCCACACAGCACAAGCACAACAAGTGACACTATTTTTTTCTTTATCATATTCAACTTAACTTATTTGTCATTCACCTGCAGTGAGTTCTTGATAGCGTTTGAAGAGTTCGGCCACACATTGCGGCTCAGTCATGGTGCGCCACGGCATGCCGTATGCCTCCATGACAGCACGGTCATTGGCCTGGTGAGCCTTGCGCAGTTCGGGTGGCATCGTGACTTCGTCGTACAAGTCGGCTAGCGATGAGTCGGGATATAAAGCCCGCGCATCGAGTATGGCTTGCGCCGTCTGCTCAATCTTCGCTTTTTGTCCCTCGGTCGCCTCTGGCCACGGGAAGTTGTTATATACATTATTGATTGTATAACTGTAGTCGCTTTTTAATCGTGCACATATCACACGCATCCAGGCCATATGCACATTACTTTCTAATATACCAAAATGATAAAGTGAACCACCTTCCATCAAGCGCACCTTATCACTACAAAGCACCCTTGCATCCATGTATCCCATTGGGATATAGCGACGATTTTGAGATGAGACTTGCGGGATAACAATAAAATTTCCTTTTGGCATGTTTTCAACTTGAAATCGAGTGGGACGTTCTGCTAGTTTTTGTGTAGATCTTCTGCTGCTGGCCAATCGAAATTTTTGAACTTTTTCTATACGCTCACGGCAGTTCGGCATCAACCGCAATTGTGCAGGTGTACAGTCACCTAACCACAAACAATATCGTGGCTTTTGATTGATAAATTCTTGAGCACCATACCACGGATGAAAATATTGAGCAGATTGTGGCTCCTTGCGGATAAAGTCCTCCATCTCGTCCTTTTCAAACAAATAGTTACCACCATCTATGGGCTGGTTTCCAATGCCAATAGTTGGCACATCACAAAGAGGGGTTATTCTGCTCCCGACGAAGACATCTGGCGCATCGATCAAATAGGCATTAATATTGCTAGCGATAAACTTTTGCTCATTATCAAAGATATAATTCGTCTTGTCAGTGTTGAAACTAAAACCTACGACAACACAGTGTACATGTGCTTTAAGCGAAGACTCACTGTCCCATCTGAAAGTGCGATGGGCAAAATTGATGTGAATTCCTTGGTTGAATAGGTAACGCCACAAATTTGCGACTTGTTCACCTTGGCAAATACTATTGGTACTAACAAATGCAGCACAGGTTTGACTGGAATGTTGCATCAAATCCACTGCTTTCTTGAACCAACAGCAAACGTAGTCGAGATTGCCTACACTGGGCCATTTATGTCCAAAAACACTAATCACATCTGCCTTCTGCTCCTTAGACATCATTCTGGCCCCAACAAACGGTGGGTTGCCGATAATGTAATCGTAGTGTACCTGAACGGGGGCATGGGCTGGCTGGGGACCTGGAAGAACTTCAGACGTCGTCAAGTTGATCTTCCCATAGTTTAAGACCGGCTCACCAACCATGCTGTCAACACTATGCTCCAATGTCAAATATGTCTTATCGGCGTGGATTGTAATGATTTCATCAGGAATATCGATGATATCCCATTCCATACGCAGGGCATTACCCTCACGGATGTTGGCGTATGTTTTCAACGGCAAGAAGTCGATGTCCCGATGGATAATATGCTCAGTTTCAGCCAACATCTGGGCTTCGCTAATCCACAGGGCAGTAGTGGCCACCGTGACTGCAAAATCATTGATTTCAATGCCGTGAAACTGATTGATACTGACCTTGATGGGCGTGATATCCTCAAATCCGATGACCGCTCGCCCGCCAGTGAGTTCGCGCACCACCTCATTTTCCAGTCGGCGAAGCGACAGATAGGTCTCAGTCAAGAAATTGCCACTGCCACAGGCTGGGTCGAGAAATGTCAACGATGCCAGTTTGTCCTGGAATTTCAGCAGTTTCTGGTGGCGCGATTTTACCGACTTCTCATCAAGGATGGCAGCAAACTCGGCTCGCAAATCGTCAAGAAACAGCGGATCGATGACCTTGTGGATGTTCTCAATGCTGGTGTAGTGCATTCCACCCGAACGCCGTGTCACAGGGTTGAGCGTGCTCTCGAACACAGCCCCGAAAATAGTAGGCGAAATTTCGCTCCAATCAAAGTCAAGGCTGGCGTTCTGCAGCAACAACTGCGCCAGTTCGGGGGTGAATTGCGGGATGTCGATGGCCTCGGCAAACAAACCGCCATTGGTGTAAGGAAATGCCTGCAACTCTTCGCGCATATAGCGACTGCGCTTATCCGTGGGAGTGTTCAACACCTCAAACAGTTGCAACAGAGCGGTGCGCATCATGTCGGCATCGTGACGCACCAAGTAATCGTGGAACTGATCGTGCCCAAAAATGCCTGCATCTTCGGCATAGAGACAAAACACCAGTCGCACACACAAGATGTTGAGCATGCGCAGCGTCTCGGCATCACTGTCGCCATACTGTCCAAGCAGCGCATCATAGATTTCACCGATTATCTCACCCGCCTGCATCGACACCTCCAACTCGCGAGCAAGGTGCTCACTGCGCGTGTCGACCAGAAAGCGCAACCGATACCACTCCTTGCCGAGGTCGGCCAATTGAATGTGCTCGGGTTCCCCATTGGGACGCTCCATATCATAGACCAGAAACTCGGCAAAGTTGCACACGACCACCCAACGGGGGTGCCGACTCAGCGGCAACCCGGCAACATAGCGCTTGGCTTGTTGGAACGGTGTCAGCATCGAGCCATCGCTCTGGCGGATGGGCTTGCGCAAGTCCTTGCCCAGCGATTTCTGCTCAATCATCACCCGCGTCGTGGGTATATAGCCATCGATAAACGAGGTGTTGTCAAGCATCACTTGGTCTTCAAACTCAATGACCGACGTGGGGTGCTCAACCCCAAAGACATCGCCCAAAAGTTCCAGCCAGAACTTCTGGCTCTCGCCTTTCTCGTAGCCTCGTTCGGCCCATCGTTGAGCGAACTGTGAGGCTGCAGCAGCCTGTTGCTTTTCGTTTTTCATAACCTTTACTATTTGACTATCAGGCCGCAGCCCAGGACGATAAACATGACCCCCACCCACCGCATGAGCGAGACTTGCTCGTGAAAGAACAGGATGGCGGCAAACATGCCGAAGACATAACTCAGGCTCACCATGGGATAGGCGACACTGAACGGGAAAACCTTGATGATATACATCCACAACAACGATGCTGCGCCAAACAGGATGCCACTCATGGCAAACTGCCAGTTGACGAGCATGGCACCCCAGAACTCACGCGTCCAACTGAACGACGGCATGCGTTGCAGGGCAAACTTCAAGAACACTTGTGCCCCAGTGAGCAGGATGCTCTGGCTGACGGCTAGGGGGATTAACTTCCACATGACAGTACGATGGCTTGAGCGTTAATAGCAGGCAAGTCGGTTCCACCCATGCGATGGATGAACGACCGATAGAGCGGCGTGGCCTCGTCGTGAAGGCCCACAAGCACCGTGCGGCACAGCCCACTGCGCAGCAGCAGGCGAGCGTCACGCAAGGCCCACTCGAGCGAGCGATCGCCGTGGCTGTAGGTGACATTGTAGCCATGACACCCCAGGTGGATGGCAATGGCACTGCCGATGGTGTTGTGCGTGCTCTGCATGAACAGGGTGGGCTTCAACAGCACTTCGCCCTCGTCGCGCAGTTGGTCGAGCAGTCGCTCACTGTTGTCGAGACAACCACGGGCGGTAGCTGTGATGATGGCATCGGGGCAGTCGATGCCCGCTTGTTCCAGAGCCTGGAGCGAGGTGAGCAATGCAGCCTTGATGAGGCGTCCCATGCGGCGAGCCTCCATTGGTTTGACATACTGGCGGATATCGGCCAGTTGTGCCTCATCGGCGAGTGTGACTTGCGACAATACTTTGACCTCGGCATCGGGCAACAGAGGTCGCTCGACATGGGCATGGCTGTGGCGCGAGAACACCAGCGACGAGTCATTGCCACCGAACCCGAACGAATTGCACATCACATGATCCAATGGGCAGTGCTCCACGCCCATCGATGGGGTGATGCCATCGCACATGGGGTGTGCCCAACCGAGGTTGGCTGGCACGAAGCCGTGTTGCAGGGCGAGCAACGAGATGACCGCCTCGATGCCTCCAGCAGCGCTGGTGGCGTGGCCAGTAAAGCCCTTCGTGCTTGAAACCGGAGGCATGGCTTGACCAAAGATGCGCTTCAGTGCCATGCTCTCGCTCTGGTCGTTGTTGGGCGTGGCTGTGCCGTGAGCGTTGACATAGCCGATGTCGCAAGGTCTCAAACCCGCTGTCTCCAGTGCCTGGTTCATGGCCAGATAGGCTCCCTCGCCAGCATCTGACGAGGCAGTCTGGTGGAAGGCATCGCAGGCATTGCCATAGCCGCTGAGGTAGCCCAGGATGTGAGCCTGTCGCCTGCGGGCAGCCTCCTCGCGCTCAAGCACGACAAATGCCGCGCCCTCGCCCAGGTTCAGACCAGCCCGCTCGGCATCGAAAGGCCTACACGGCTTGTGATCCAGAATCTGCAGCGAGTTGAAGCCGTTGAGGTGAAAGCATGTCAGAGCCTCTGAGCCACCAGCCACCACGATGTCGGCATCGCCCGCTTCAATCAGCCTGGCGCCCAGGATGATGGCATTGGCTGCCGATGAGCAGGCTGTCGAGATGGTTGTGCAGTCGTGGAAGAAGCTAAAGTGCCGCGCCATCAACTCAGTGCTGGCACCACACTCGTGCTGCAATAAGTTGTCGAGATGGGTATCGCTTGACCCAAATGTGGCATAGTGGCGCTCGGTGATATCCATCCCACCCACTGTCGTACCCGAAATCAGGGTCATGTGGCACTTGGGTTCGTCACCACATGGCAGTCCGGCTTGCTGCAGAGCCTCACGCACGGCCATCATGCCCATCAAGGCAGTGCGGCTCACCTCGTGTGTGGGGTCAATGCCCAGCGAGGCCTTCATCTGCTCATTGTCCAGATGCACCTCACCCACAGGCAGCTCGTGATGCGTCGAAGGCAGGTGCCGCATGGTACCTATGCCCGTTCGGCGCTCTTGCAATGCCAGCAGCGTGTCATGAACGCCCACGCCCAGTGCCGAGATGATGCCTTGTCCTGTAATGACGATGTTCATGTTACTCAGTGCTTGTTATTTAGTGCGATGCTCGTTGACGTAGGCGGCAATTGATGCCACGCTCTTGAAGATTTCCTTGCCCTCGGCCGGGTTGGCGAGCCTGATGCCATAGTTCTTCTCGAGCAGCACGATGAGTTCGAGGGCATCGATTGAGTCCAGTCCCAGCCCTTCGCCGAACAAGGGTGCCTCGGTCTCGATGTCTTCGGGTGTCATCTCTTCCAAGTTCAGCGCGTCAATAATGCGCTGCTTCAGTTCTAATACTAATTCCTCCATATTATCTTGTGTAATTATTTCTCTTTGTTGGTGGGTGACACACGCCCCCGCCCTTCGGGCACCCCCTCTAACTTAGAGGGGGAACAGGGCTGATCCTCCCCTAAGTTAGGGGAGGTGGCGCGAAGCGCCGGAGGAGTGTGTCCACCTGCCTCAAAATCAGCCTCAATGATATACATTTCGGCGGTGAATGAGTTGGGTGAGTCGTAGTCGACCCAGCCGGTGAGCAGGCTGCGGGTTGACGGGTCGAGCAGCGATGCTCGCTGCACCTGTTGCATTGCTGTGTCGTCGCGGTGGGGCAAGATGTAGAATGACGTCTCGCCGTGGTAATGGTTGCGCATGGCTATCTCGCCCACGGTCAAATTGGGCAAAGTATAGACAAACACCGAGGGGCTGGGGAAGAAGCCCTCGTCACCATCGATGCTGGCCAGATACTGCCGGTCGGCAATGAGCGATGACGAGTGGTTGAACAGGATGACTCCACGGTCACTATTAGCAACAAAGCGTTCAGCCCCCTCGGCCTGCAACAAGAGGTCGGATGCCACCAGTGCCAATCGCGCCAACGGATCCATCTTGTAGAACTTGGGATAATCACCCATGCGGGTCTTGTAGAGCCAAGTGATGAGTGCATCGCCCATCTCGCTCATGGCTTGCTCCACACCGTCAATCGCCACATGGTCAGGCGTGAGCACAATGCTATGGGTCGTGCGCATCTGGGGCAAAATGGAGTCTTGGCGAGTGAGATCATCACGACGGGACATGAGTAGTGCGGCATTTCCACCGCCAAAGCCCGAAATCATCTTGACAAATGCATCCTTGCAGAATTTCTGCTCACTAATATCGTGGTGCTCGGCAGAGAGGCGAATCTTGCCTGACACTCCTCGCTCCTCAAAGCCGCGTGTACCCAGTACCCGATGATGGCGCAGAGCATGCATCGAGATGACGGTCTCAAGCACACCAGCCGCACCCATCGTGTGACCAAAGTAGCCCTTGAGACCATTGACAGGCACCTGGGCAAGACCAGCCCGCTCGATGGCAACCGACTCCATCTGGTCGTTGAACATGGTGGCTGTGCCGTGGGCGTTGACGAAGGCCAATCGATCGCTATATTCGCATGCGCCAATGGCCCGGAGTGCCAGATAGGCGCCCTCGCCGTTCTTAGACGGCGAACTCACATGGTAGGCATCGTTGCGCACCGCACTGGCCATGAGCGTCATGGGCCAGGATTGCGCAGGCCGCCTTCGCACAAGGACTATCGTTGCCGCCGCCTCACCCAGATTCAGTCCTAGGCGCTCTAGGTCAAACGGACGACACGGCTCATCGGACACCGCCTTGAGCGACTGGAACCCCGACACCGTGAAGCGGTTCTGCACATCGGCACCACACACCACGGCGCGGTCATAGCATCCTGCGTCAAGGAGCCGCTGGGCCAGCACCAGCGCAGCCACACCCGAGATGCAAGCGTTGCACACCACTATGGGCTGGGTTGTGAAGCCCAGCGTCTGGGCTATGCGCAGGGCGGCATGACCCGGATAGACGGCATCATCGACGGGACCACCATGCTGCAGCAGGTCGATGTTGGCCTTTGTGGTGGCTAAAATCAGCACTGTGCGCGAGTCTGACACGTCAATGTGGCCGATAGCCCCACGCACCGACTGCACCACCAGCGACTCAAAGCGAGTCAGGCCATCAATCATCAGGCTTGCCCACTGTTCGTCACTGAACAGTGATGCCATGAACGGCTCGGGCAACCCCCAGCGTCCCTCATAGCGGCACAGGGCAGACTGCCCGGCAAGCACCGCCTGGAAGTTCTGCTCACTGGTCATGCCCAATGGCGAGATGATATGATCGCTGATGCAATAGGTCATTGGTTGTTAGTTATCAGTTATCGGTTGTCAGTTGTCGGTTGTCAGTTGTCGGTTGTCAGTTGTCGGTCCTAGGTTCCAGCGAGCCTTCCACCGGGCATAGAACTCGGGATTGTCCCAAATCAACTCGTAATTCTTGTCCAGAAAGACTTGAACAGAATGGGCAGTAGCGATGAGCGAGTCATCGGCCACGTCGTGTATCTCGTAGTCAAACACAATCTTGGCGGCCTCGGTGGGGCGATAGATGATGTCGACACGCACATTCATGCCATAGCGGATGATGTGCTTGTAGTGCATGGTCAACTCGACCAGCGGTGCCGTGCAATCGTTGTCGAAGAAGGTCATGTAGCCCAGCCCGAACTGACGGCCGAACTCCTCGCGAGCGTCCTCGAAGTAGACGGGATAATGTCCATGCCACACTACGCCCATCGAGTCGACCTCGCTGAAACGTACTTCTATCACTTTTGATGCCTTGAGTTCCATTTCGTTTAATGCAGTTAATAAGTTCACGGTTCTCGGTTTTCTGTTTTCAGTTCTCAGTTCTTACAACCGATAACCGACAACCGATAACCAATTAGCCTTTGATGGCTATCTTCATCTGTGTGGTGAGCAATGTGCGGTCGCCACAGGTGATGGTGGCCGTGGCCAGTGTCATCCCAAAGACTTCCTCAAGCACATCGACCGTGGTCGTGATAGTCTCACCCACACTGGGCAAACCATGCACTGTCAGGTCGCGGATGGCACCGATATAGCCCACCTGAATGCCCTTGAGCAAGATAAACTTGTTGACATAGCCGATGCGAGCAGCACACGTCTGGGCAATGTTCTCGACAAGGCCTGCCGCATTGAGGTGGTCACCCTCGACAAAGAGGTTGCCGGCCGTGACACACAACTCAGTGACCGTGCGCACTCGGTCGAAGTGGGTGAGTGTCCCAATCATCACAAAGGGCTCTTGCTGTGGCAGCAACTCGTGCACATCGATGGCACGCAACTCTTGCTCGGTGGGGTTGGTGGGATCAATCATGATTGCCAGAATTCATAGTAGTTGTACCATTGCGTGGGATAGAGCCTCAAGATGCGTTCCAACTCGGCCACATAGGCATGTGCCAACTGGTCGATTTGGTCACTGCGGCGAGCCGTACGGTCGTAGGGCAACGGCGCGACATAGATGCGGTAATGCTTGATGCCAGTCTTCATCACATGCACCGCCAACACCTCGACGCCCCGTGAGGTAGCGACAGCAAACGGTCCCTGCGGAAAACGTGCGTCCTTCCCCAAGAAAGGAATAGTCACAGCCTTGGCCGAGCCGACAAAGCGGTCGGCAGGCATGCTCAAGATTTCGCCTTCTTGCAGGGCTCGGTTCATCTCGAAGAGGTGGCTCATGTCATCCTTGACAGGAATCATCTGGATGTTGGTGTGAGCAAACATCTGGTTGCGACCCTGCATCACCGTGGCTTTCTCGCCCCAGAACACCAGAGCGTTGAATGGCTTACGCTCGGACACCAGCGTGTAACCTGCCAGTTCATAGTTACCAGCATGTGAACTGAGTTGCACAAAAGCCTCGTCACCACTGGCCAAACGCAAGAAGTGCTCATAGCCCTCGACATCAACCTCAAAACGCTTGCCACCATACATGGCAAAGCGGTCGATGAGCGCCTGGCCAAACAAGCAATGACTTGTATAAGTCTTCCAAGCCGCCTTGAGAGGACCGTAACCGTGACGCTGGCGCAAGTAGCGATAGGCGATGCCTCGACTGGCATTAAGCATCAGACAGACAGGCACGACAAACAGAGCCGAGACGCCATACAACAGTCTCAGATCCATCCACCTAGTGGCCTTGATGAGCCAGCGCAACAGCCAGCCTGAGCCAAAGGTTCTGCCGTTCCACCTCTTGTCTGCCATGCGTCAAGCGCTGACCTTACTCTCGATATAGTCGCAGAATTGGCTGAGCGTCTTGATGTTGACCATCTCCTCAGGCTTAATCTTGAAGCCAAAGTTCTTCTCGACGATAACCACGATGTCAACAAAGTCCAGACTGTCGATGCCCATGTCATCCTTGAGCAGAGCGTCGTCAGCAATCTTGTCCTCGTCAATCTCCAGATCCTCGATGAGGAAATCTTTCACTTTCTGGTTAATTTCTTCTCTTGTCATATTATTAGTGTTTGCGATTTCTTAATTCACCAATCGACACACCACGATGCTGTGGCCTTGCCCCAGGTGATCGTGGATGGTCTCAATCTCCAGCCCGGCATCGTGGATGCATTGCTCCAGATCGGCAGTATTGTACATCTTGCTGTTGCCATTGGCAATGGCCGTGAAGTAGAGGCTGGTCATTGTCAGGCAGAAAGTGGCAGGCTCAAACCGCTGTCGGTCCCACAAGGTCTCCATGATGTAGATGCGAGTTTCAGGCTCCATCACAGCAGCAGCACGTCGCAGAATGGCCACAATCTCGTCCATGCCGAAGCAATCCAAGAACTGACTCATCCAGATGGCATCTAGCCCACCCTGGCGGAGGGGCAACCGCGCATCGGGGTCCAGCAGATTGATGCCATGACCGTAGATGCGGTCGGCACCATGCCGGCCGGCAATGTTGGCACGCATCATCTCGATTTGCTGGGGCAAGTCGAGCACGGTAACCTCGACCGTCGGATCGTGAGCCACACATTGCAGCGCCCATTTGCCCGTATTGCCACCCACATCGTAGAGTGAGCGCACATGATGCTCGTCAAAGAGGATGCGCAACGCCTCGGGGAACGACGAGTCGCTGTAGAAGTGGTCGAAGCCGAACCAACTCTTCTGCACATGTTCGGGCAGACTCGACAAACCCTCATAGACCGTGGGCCATGGACCGAAGTGCCGCAGTCCCGCAGGCTTACCCTCGAGCAGAGATTCCTCTAGACGGAACATTCCCTCGTAGTTCACATCGTGGTTGAAGTCCATATTGACCCGTGTAGCCGGGTCATTGAGCAGGAACCACCCCGTCTTTGACAGGCCGAAGCGGTCGGTGGCTGGGTCAACCAGGATGGTACCTATGGCGAGCGAAGCCTCGGTCAGGCACTTCACCGCATAGTCGCTCAGACCCGTCTTCTTGCAAATCTCGGTGCGGGTCAAGCCATCGGGCGCATCGCGCAGCAAGTCGAGAATACCCCACTTGACCATCAGGCGCGATGCCTGGAACACCACAGGAGCCCAGGCAATGAACTCGGCCTGCCGTTGCGCCTCGCGCGCCGACAACCGCTCTTGCGTATATCGTTTTTCTAGTTCAGGCGACAGATTCATTTGCTATCATTTCAACTGCTTGAGCAGAATCTTGGCCAGATTGCCTCCGGCACTCCTGAAACCGTCACCCCACAGGTTAGACATTGTGCCGAAGATGCCACCCTTGCCTGTGATGCGGAACTTGACTATTTCTTCACCGGTCTTTTCATCCTTGATAATCACCAAGTCGGTCTGGTTGCCACGCTTGTCCAGTCGCTCGGGGCGAATGACAATGGTGTACTGCTGGTCGTGGTCGTCGGCCAACAGGTAGGTGCGTGCTTTGTTCAGTTTCTTATTGGCTTCTTCAACCAACTCAAGCCAGCGGGGCTTGAGTTCATCTTTGAGTTCATTGGTGGCATCCCACTGAGGCTGTTCGGCATCGCGGAAGCGCAGCCACTCCTCCTCGTTGAGGTTGTTGATTGTATAGGTCGACCAATCAACTGTGACATTAAACTTGGTCACTCCAGCCAGACGGTCAAATGAACCGACAAATTGCTTGTCGTTGGCAGCCGTTGTGCTGATGCAGGCCAGCAAGGCAACCACTGTCATCAAAAAAAACTTTTTCATTTTTCCATGATTTTAAAAATTACACTTGTCTAAAAAGGGATTGTGTCACTGCTTGCAGAGCACTAAAGCAGAGTTGGTGCCACCGAAACCAAACGAGTTGCTCAACACGGTGTTAACGCGGGCCTCGGTGGTGCTCAGTGCCAGATTGAGGTGCTCGCTATGCTCATCGGGGTTCTCAAAGTTGATGTTGGGAGCCACAAAGTCGTTGTGCATCATGATGATACTGTAGACAACCTCGCTGGCACCCGCCATCCAGCACTCATGGCCAGTCATCGACTTGGTGCTGCTCACCAGGGCATGCTTGCCGCGGAACAGGCGGTCGATGGCGATGGCTTCGAACATATCGCCCTGTGGGGTCGATGTGGCATGGGCATTGATATAGTCGATGTCATCGGGCGTGAGGTCTGCATCCTTCAGCGCACGGCTCATAGCGGTGACGCTACCCTCGTCGCTGGGTTGCGAGATGCCACCACCGTTGCTCGAGAAACCGTAGCCCGCCACCTCGGCCAGAATCTGAGCGCCACGTGCCACGGCATGGTCATAGTCTTCTAGCACCAGTGCGGCAGCACCGCCACTGGGGATGAGGCCGTCGCGGTCGCGGTCAAAGGGTCGGCTGGCACGAGTGGGGTCATCCATGCGCACCGAGAAAGCTCCCAGTGCATCGAACGAGGCCATTGAGTAGAAGTTAACCTCCTGTGCACCACCACAAAGCACCACATCCTGCAGTCCCTGACGGATGAGCATGGCTCCGAGGCCGATGCTGTGGCTACCACTGGCACAAGCGGCACTGATGGTGAAGTTGACACCCCGCAAGTGGAAAATGGTGCTCAAGTTCATGTTGACCGTCGAGTTCATCGATTGAAAAATGAGACCATAGCCCAGCAGAGCGGTATCGTGCTTCTCATCCATAATCTTGCTGGTCTCAATCACGGGCTTAGCCGACGAGTCGTTGCCGAAGATGCAGCCCACCTCGTTGTGCAGCAGGTACTCGTCATCAATCATGGCTTGAGCGAAGGCTTGACGGCTTGCCATATAGGCATACTGTGCCTCCTCGCTCATGCCGGCACGCGTGTGTCGGTCCAGCATTTGCTTGGTAATGACCGGTTTCTCGACAATGCCCGTCAGACCAGAGCGATAGCCGTAGTCAAGGCGTTGCTGCTCAATGCCGATGCCCGACTTGCCATCGCGCAACGACTGTGTCACTGTTTCTATATCTGTTCCCAGACACGACCAAATGCCCATGCCTGTTATCACTACTCTGCGCATCTTTTCAATTCACTTTTTTTAGGAGCATCGCTCATCGCGATTAGCAATTGATAAAACGTGCAAATTTACGACTTTTTACCCAACCGCTCAAACTTTAGGTCTAAATTTAGGTTAACAGCACTTATTTTTGTGCACTCACTCAGCACATGGGTCGATATCTGAAAACAAAAAAGGGTGTGTTCAAAAATCACAAAATGTGGCCTCACTGTAGGGACGCGGCGTGCCGCGTGATTAGCCACCACTGCCCGATTGCAATGTATTGTCTTGTAAATCAGAACGATTCACAATCTGGCAATCACGCGGCACGCCGCGTCCCTACAATGTGAAATTGTCAGGTACTTTATCTTAACACACCCTCTTTATTTAGCGTTGAAACCTTAAAATTCAAAGCCTGCGCGCAGGCTGATGTAACTCATGTCGTTGTACCAGTCGGTGTTGTAGCCGTGGTAACTCCAGCCAGTGGAGAGACTCACGCGCTTGATGCGGATGCCGGCACCCATGTAGGCGTAGATGCCGCAATGGCTATCGATGACGTTACAGCCGACACGCAGATCGACAAAGGGCGAAATCTTGTGGTTGACAAAGTCGAGCCGCACCGCCGCATAGATGGGCAGTACAAAGTGGTTCTTGCGGTCAATGTCACGGT
>Ga0310695_10003071_pt1 | contig 33573 bp, 25 predicted proteins | sample RumenRJG_04DNA_FD_203882 | JGI IMG/M metagenome (GOLD analysis project Ga0310695, IMG submission 203882) | Bovine rumen microbial communities from Lethbridge, Alberta, Canada - RJG_04 (v2) (version 2) | ecosystem: Host-associated > Mammals > Digestive system > Stomach > Rumen | place: Canada... | reverse complement strand
AACATGCTGCAAAGATAGCAAAAATCTCCCGGTTGCGTCACCCAAAATCACCCAAATTTTCTTGTAAGTGACTGATTATCAAGAGTAGTATTTTATCTTAACAAAAAAGTGATGAAGTCAGGAAATAATGAGAAAGAAGTTGAATATGAAAATGATGTATATGAAACCGGTCTCAGAGGCCATCTACATAGGGATGATGCCGATGATGAGCTACTCACTGAAAGAAGATAAGAACATACTGTCCGATGCCAATAAACAGAAGGAAGGAACAGCCCCGGCAACGGGCGGCAGTGAGGCCCACAGCGGTGGTGAGGATGATGTTCTGGAGGGCGCCAAGCGATACGGGTGGTACACGGGGGAGTTCGGGGAATAGGACCCTCCCTAGCCCTACAGACCCTCCCTAGCCCTCCCTAAAAGGGAGGGAATGAGCCTCTCAAGAGGACTACAGAGAAAGGAGGAAATATGAAAGCCCCAAGCACTTCACCCAAAGTGCTTGGGGCTTTTTAGTGGGGTCGCTGCCCCCAGCGACCATCAATGCGGTGGTGTGCTTAGTGGTATCGCAGTGGTCTCTTTTAGAATCTATATACTGCGAAAGTCTTGGCAGGGATTGTCACCGTGCACGTGTTTCCGTTGACATCCACAGAGCTCTGCTGAGGTACCACATTATTGGGTTTGTCGAGCGTGTTCACCGCACGGGGATCATCGGCATGAAGCGTTGTGACCTGAGCCTGCCCTGCAATCTTACCGCCACGGAAGGAGAGTGTGACCTGCTGCGGCTGGTCGCTGGTATTAGCCATCTTCACAATGTATTTCTTCGTCGGCTTATCCCATACTGCGCTGGCATAGAGGCCGTTCTTACCTTCCACGGGTTTGCCGTCCTCTGTGAGGCTGAGTACATTGGTGCCCTTGTTGGTGCCATAGAGCATCTGCACGTACCAGTTGACCGAGCGTACCGAGCGCAGATTGTCAAACCAGATCAAGTCGGGACGCCACTGCCAGCCTTCCACATGAGCAAAGAGTGGAGCATAAGTAGCCTGGTACACCACATCGGCGTTACGCTCCAAACCTGTCATGAAAGCAGCTTCAGACAGTGCAGCCTCGAAATTGTTCATAGCCACAGTAGGCTGGTTATCCAGTCCTCTGACGTGTGAGGCATATTCACCGGCGAAGACCTTCGGTCCCTTGCGCGAATAGTTATCGTAGCGGCCTGCATTCTTCAAGAACCAGTCAGGAGCCATGTAATAGTGCTCATCTACAAGATCCACTCCTAACTTGCGCATCTGCTCCCAGCCATAGTCAAAGTCCTTGCCGCTGGCAGAAGGACCGGAGGTTCCACAGATCTTGATATTAGGATATTTGGCGCGTATCTGCTCCACAAACTTCTTCAGACGTTCGGGATAGAGTGGTCCCCACTGCTCATTGCCGATACCGATCTGCTTGAGGTTGAACGGTTGCGGATGGCCCATCTCTGCGCGCAGCTTACCCCATTTGGTTGTCGTGGCCCCGTTGGCAAACTCGATCAAGTCGAGGGCATCGTCGATGTACGGCTGCAAGTCGTCGACAGCTACGTGCGCGTTCTTATCAGTATCCTTGTTTTGGAACTGGCAGGCAAGGCCACAGCTCAGCACTGGCAACGGCTCGGCGCCAATCTTCTCTGACAGCAGGAAGAACTCATAGAAGCCGAGTCCATAGGTCTGATAATAGTTGGGATAGAGACGATGCGGGAAGGTATAGTTCCAGCGGTTCTCGTTGAGTGGGCGGTTCTCAGCCGGTCCAACACTGTTCTTCCACTGATAGCGGGTAGCCAGATCAGTGCCCTCAACGATACATCCGCCGGGGAAGCGGAAGATACCGGGATGGAGATCTTGCAAGTCTTTCACCAAGTCGGCACGCAGGCCGTGCCAGTTGTCAGCGGGGAAGAGGCTGACATGGTCGAGGTCTACACCGTCGGCACTCTCCAGGAAGATGCGCATGAGTCCCTTCTCCACCGTTTTGTTGGAGGTGAGCGTCACGGTTTTCTTTGCCCATTTGTTATTGGTGATGGTGATCTCCTGCTTGTCGATCGGCTTGTCCTGATCGTCGACGAGCTCTACGCGGATCTTGGCTTCCTTGCCCTGTAAGTCGTGGAGACGGGCAAATACCGAGAAGTCATAGCTCATGCCTTTCTTCAGTCCCATTCCGAAGAAGCCACGGTTTTCCATTCCACTGAACTTTTGGTCGTGACCGGCACTCTCCAAAACCACATAGTGGGGATTGCGGTCAAAGGCCGGTTTCACGTCGCTGACGCTGACATTGCCGAAGGTGTTCCAGCCCATCAGCCGCTGCGGGAATTCAAAGCTGCGGTTTTCGACCATCTCGGCATAGAGTCCGCCGTCGGCGCCGAAGTTGATATCCTCGAAGAAGATACCGTACATCGTCGGCTGGATGGGTGCACCCGGCTTGGCGTTGATGGTCAACTGTCGCTGAGCCGAAGCCCCCGTGAGGGAGAGCAAGCCAAGGGCCAGCGATACAAACATTTTAGTAGTATGGTTCATAAGTAATGATTGTTGTGCTTTCTCCCTCCTCCCGGACAAGCCAAGAGAAGGAAGAGAAGCGAGTTAAATATAGGATGTTATGTTCTAAACAAATCATTTTGGCAGGAAGGTCAGCACGCAATGTGCCGACTCCGGCTCTATGGTCAGACTGTTGGCCGATGTCTGTCCGACGGTGAGCGGCTCGTTGCCTACCAGCGTCATTCCTTTGTGGTCAGCACCGGTCAACGTGGTGGTCAGTATGCGGGGACGCGGAGCGCGGAGCGAAGTCAGCTGAGTCTCGCCTTTCAAGTCCTGAGCCAGGAACACCGTGCGGTTGAGTCGTGGCGATGTCAAGAGGCTCACCTGCTGCAGTCCGGGCAGGCTGACGCTTATCACGCCTTGCGGTAGGATCGTGTATTTCCATGTCAGCCGCTTGCCATTGCGCAGGTCATAGACGGCCGACACCGTGGCGGGTTGCCCTTTGCCCTGCTTTTTCGAATTGAGACTGACGAGCATTGCCCCCATCGTCGGACGCAGACCGCCCTCTCCCGACATCGGCAGCAGATCCACACCATCGACCATATACCTGGAGAGGAAGCCTGTCTGTCGGTCAAAGACCACGGTGCAAGCCTTATTCTTGATGGTGATGATGCGTTTTGAGCGCTTCACTTTCAGTGCCCCACCGTTGCGTCGCTTGGCAGCCTCGGCCTCTCCGTTCTTGATCACGTTCTGGAATGAGAAGGTGGTCTGAGGCAGATAGTGGTAAGCTGCACTGACGAGATGATGGGCAGCATCCACGAAAGCGGTGCTTGTCAACGGCTGATCACTGACCACCTGCAAGCCGGCCTTACGGGCAGCAGCAATGAAGTCCGGGTCGGACGAGAGCTTGTTGTAGGTGACAGCGTTGAATCCTAAATCACGCAACAGCTGTGCATCTTCCGTCATTCGCTGCTTGGTGTCGAGGAACCCACGGTAAGGCTCTACGCTCATGCGGTCTGCTACCCGACTTCCTGCCGCGGCTTTCACTGGTTGAAAGGCGGGAGCCGGTGCCTCACCTTGCGGCAGCGAGTAGATATAGATGCCCGTCGTGAACCCTGTCTTGTCCTCAGCCCGCATGGGCTCACCACCTTCGTAGCGCGACATGCTGAACGCAAAGAGGTTGCGACGGTCGAAGCGGATGTAGGGCGTGATGTCGAACTCTGTCTGCGCCAACTGTCCGGTCTTACCTAAGAAATGCTCGTTGACGTAGATGTTGGCCACAGCCGGCACATAGCCGATATGCAGGAACACACGGCGCTTCTTATACTCTGTGGGCATCATCACCCAACCGCGATAGGCTCCGGCATAGTTTTTCATTGCCCAGTCGGCTGGTACAGACCAAGTGCCGGAAACTTTTTGGAGCAGCCATTGTGTGTCGTCGAACCCGTAGGTCTCCAGGTGTCTCGGCAACTGTGCGGCACTCTCCGCAATCTTGAACAGCCATTTCTCACTCAAAGAGATCGTGTCGCCTTCGGCGGCATGAAGCATGGAACACTGCATGGCCAACGCTGCGGCCATCATCATCATCTTTTTCATTATTATGTTTTTATCTTTTGCTTATCCGCGGCCGGGCTCTCCTGAATACTCAGCCCGGCCTGCGGACATCGGATTACTTCACCGGTGCGATCATGATCTTAAAGGTCATGTTCTGTGCATGCAGTTGGTATTCCTTCAGTGGACGGGCGCCCCAGCTGTTGATGCCGCCCACACCATATTGTGCCAGGTCGAGGCAGAGCTCTGTATACTTGCTCTTTGGCACCTGGTTGGGATGGCGCTGGCCCTTCTCCAGTCCTTCGTCGAGATCAGAAATATTGTAATGCAATGCACTTGCGTAGAATGGTTTCTCTGCTGTGAAGCGCAGTCCGAGACCTTGCGCGTTGGTCTGCTTCCACCAGCGGATGTCGCTCTTCGTACCCGTCTCCTGCGGACGGATGTAAGGATAGAACTGCTGATCGGCGGTCTGGGTATAGATACCGAGACGCTCACTGCTCTTTCGGTCGACATAGTTCTCGATGGGTCCGCGGCCATAGAATGTGCTGTGGTCCATGTCGTAAGCCAAGTCTATCTTCAAGCCGAAGCGGAAGAGATCGCTGACCTTAGCGCCCGGCGTCATCTTCATCGCCTCTGTCACGGTCATCATACCGCAAGGCTCTACCTCGTAGGTCATGGTCAGCTCAGCCTTCACGTCGGGCATGTCATAGACAGCCGTCACCACGTTCTTGTCCTTATCGACGGTGATCGTCTTGAGGTTCATGGCCGGATTTCTCCAAGCGGCAAACTGCTTTTGCAGTCCGGCACCCATGTCGTTGTCGGTCACGGCGCGCCAGAAGTTCGGTTTCAGCGTGCCACCCTCGGGCAGAAGATTGCTGCCGCCTACGGTGTACTGCTTGAGCCAACCGGTCTGTTTGTCAAAGACAATGTCGAGACCGGCCTTGTTGCTCAGCGTGATGGTGGCGGTCTTCTTGTCGTCCTTTACCTTGATCTTGCTGTCCTTGTCGGCTTTGCCTTCTTTTTCCATCGCGCAGCAGGCAGCCGGAGCCGTCTGTTCACGCACTGCCATCTGACGGTAAGCGACAGTCTGTCCCTTTGTCATCAGCGGCTCTGCGTCCTTCAGCTTGAAATCAACGTTGAGCATCACCTCGCCCGTAGCCGGTACCTGATAGGGCAATGTCAGCGTGGCACGTTGCTGAGGAGCGACGTTCAGGTCGGCAATCTCACCGTTTTGTACGGCCTTACCGTCCTGGAGCAAAGTCCAAACAAGCTTATAGTTGCTCAGATCGCGGAAGAAATTCTCGTTGTAGACCGAGATCTTCCCGGCTTTCAAGTCCACGGGCTCAGCCCAGATGTTCTGATACTGATAAGTCAACTCATAGGCGTGTGGGTTGAGCTGACGGTCGGGGCCGATGATACCGTTGCAGTTGAAGTTGTTGTCGCTGGCGTCTATCTTGTTGTAATCACCGCCGTAGGTGTATTCGGGAGCCATGTTTCCTGTTCCAGGCTCATACTTTGCGGCGATGGCATCGTAGTCGGCTACCGTGCGGTTGGCCTTGAAGTCGGGATGACGATGGAGGCCCTGATCCACGAAGTCCCAGTCATAGCCACCCTGGAACTTAGGATACTTGCGTACGAGATCCCAGTATTCCTTGAGGTTTCCGCCCGAGTTGCCCATCGTGTGGTTGTATTCGCATTGGATGAGCGGGCGAGTGTATTGAGGATTCTTGGCGTAGGCTTCGCAGTCCCATGGCGTGTAGTACATCGGACAGAAGATGTCTGTGTTGGCTCCAGTCTTTCCGGCTTGCTCATACTGCACGGGGCGGCTCTGGTCCTGACTCTTGATCCACTGATAGGCAGCCGTGAAGTTGGGGCCGTCGACCGTCTCGTTGCCCAAGCTCCACACGATGACGCTGGGATGGTTGAAGTTGATTGCCACGTTGTGCTGGTTGCGCTGGAGGATCTGGAGACCAAAGTTCTCTTTCTTAGCCTCAGAGTCGCTCTTGTAGCCAAAGCCGTGGCTTTCCTGGTTGGCCTCGGCGGTGACATAGAGACCATATTCGTCGCAGAGGTCATACCAGCGCGGATCGTCGGGATAGTGACAGGTACGCACTGCATTGATGTTCAGGCGTTTCATGACCTTAATATCCTGGATCATGCGGTCGAGCGTGACGACATATCCGCCGTCGGGATCCATTTCGTGGCGGTCAGCACCCTTGATGAGCACGGGCTGTCCGTTGACGAGAAGCTGACTGTTCTTGATTTCCACCTTGCGGAACCCCACTTTTTGCGGGATGACCTCCACGACATTGCCGCGGCTGTCCTTGACGGTAGTGAGGAGTGTATATAAATAAGGTGTCTCTGCCGTCCACTTCTTTACGTTGCGGAGCATGAAGCGCGCAGTGCCCTCCTTGCGTCCTGCAAACTTGCCGGTGGACTTGGCGACGACGAGATTGTTCTCGTTGAGCAGTTGGAAGTCGATTGTCGGGTTGCCCTTGACGTTGACATCGATGAGCAGCTCACCGTCGTTGTAGTCATTCTCCAAGTCCGGTGTCAGTCTGATGTCGTTGACCTGCACCTTGCTGTCGCGTGCGAAGAGATAGCACTGGCGGGCTACGCCGCTCAGTCGCCAGAAGTCCTGGTCCTCGTCGAGCGAGCCGTCGCACCAGCGAAACGTCTGAAAGGCGATGAGATTCTTGCCGGGATGAACATATTTCGTGATGTCGAACTCAGCAGCGACCTTTGCGTCCTCGCTGTATCCGACATAGTGTCCGTTGACATAGAGATAGATATTTGAGGTCACGGAACCGAAATGGGCGATGACCTGCTTGCCGTTCCAGTCGGCCGGCAAATCGATTTCACGACGGTAGGACCCGACGTGGTTGTCCTTTGTAGGCACGTTGAGCGGATGTTTCCAGTCGAACTGATAGCGCCATGCAAAACCGATATTGACATATTCCGGGTCGCCGAAGCCGTTGAGTTCCCACATTCCCGGCACCTGCATCGTCTTCCAATTGGCGTCGTTCAAGTCGGTTTTGTAGAAGTCAGTCGGGCGTTGGTCAGCATTGGCCACCCAAAGAAATTTCCAAGGTCCTTCAAGTGACAGGTAGTTGGCAGATCGGGTAATGTCGCCCGCAAGGGCTTTCTGTCCGTTCTCATAGGCGAAGAAACTGGTGTGCATCGGGAAGCGGTTGACCTCGTTGACCTGTTGGTCGTGCCACTCCGTCCATGTGGGCTCCACAGCAGCTTTGGCCGCCGTGGGCTTCTGCGCGGCGCGTGCTCCCAAAGCCATCAGCATCATTGCGGATAGGATGATTGTTTTGTTCATAACGCTTAGGTATTTATTAGTATAGATGTCTTGTATTGTTACAAGTGCAAAAATACAATTATTTTTTCAGAAATGAAAATAATAGTTCTTTTCTTTTGGTTTTCTTATTATTTTATGTAGATTTGCAAATCATGAGACAAATAGTTTATGGATTTAGTGACTCTCCTTTCGGCCATATCATCGTGGCGCGCACATGGGAGGGCATCTGCGATTTGCAGTTCTTGGATTACAACCGGCTGGAGACCATCCACCAACTGGCCAAGCGATGGGGCGTCTATACGCCGACAACGCAAAACGACACTATGGCACAAACCGTAGAGCGCGTTATCTTCGAGGGCTATGACCATCCCCTCAAACTCGACATCAAAGGCACTGACTTTCAGTTGCGCGTGTGGAATGAGGTTCAGAAGGTGCCCTTCGGTCACACCGCTACTTATCTCGACATCGCAAAGGGTATTGGGGAGCCAAAAGCCGTCAGAGCCGTTGCAACAGCCATCGCCCAAAACCCCATCGCCATGCTCATTCCCTGCCACCGCATCATCCACAGCGACGGAACCACCGGTGAGTATCACTGGGGAAAGGAACTCAAGCAGCAACTGATCGACTGGGAGAAAAACTCACTGTTGAACGCTCAGAAATAGAAACCACGAAGGGACAGCCACGCTCCTGACGCCAAGGCTGCCCCAGCTTCCGATTTGCTTATGCTCTCTACCGAACACACGATCCACTCCACCACTTCCGCCGCACAGCTCGCCGACGAGTTTTTTCAGCGCATCGAGGCGTTGCTGGCCCAACAGGGCAGTGCCACGGCCAACAAGCTCATGCACGAGACACTCGTGCTCGTCTGTGCTGAAGGGCTGAAAGACACGCGCTATGGCTTCGGCGACCTCAACACACAAGTCGAAACGCTGCTACGACAGCACCACATACCCGCCGGCGAGGCCAATGCCGTCAGGCAGATGCGCCGCCACTCCAACCAAAGTCAGCCGCTGCTGCCCGAGGACCTGCTCCACGACGCCCGTGCGCTGGCCGTCTTCGTCAGCCGTGTGCTCCGTGCCGACATACCGCAGTCGCTCTCCGGCCGACTGCCCCGCGACCTGCAACCCAAGCAGGAACATCTGCATGTCAACGCGCCCAACAAGCGCTGCCTCGTGCGCTCGTGGGACCACAGTACCATTTCCGTTGTCGTCGACGAGGATGGAGCCGAGTCGCCGATGACGGTCCATTACTGCGAGGACAACCAATACGCCGACATGGGCTATTTAGCTTCCATCCTCAAAGAAGGCATGCATCTCAATCTGCTGGACTGCCAGGTGGAGGCTGACAACATCTATCCGCGCATCATTATCGTGGAACCGGACTTCCTGCTCGACATCAGTACGATTGCATCCTGCTTCATGGAGTATGGTCATTCGCCCCTGCTCTATCTCGTCAGCCGCATGAAGCCCAAAGCAAACACCCAGCCGATCCTGCTCGGAAACTTTGCCGGCAGTGCGCTCGACGACATCATCAACAACCCAAACTTCAACGCTTCACAGACACTGCGCGACAATTTTCGGGAGAAAGCACTGGAGTATAGCACCTGCACGGACTTCGACGCACGACAGTTCAAAGATGATGCAGTTAAGCAAATCCGCAACTTGCAGCAGGCGGTCACGGAGCTGCGTCGTCACTTCAACATGGATCACGCGATCCTCGAACCTTCTTTTGTCTGCGAACAACTCGGTATTCAGGGACGTGTGGACTTGATGACCACCGACCTGGAACTGCTCGTCGAGCAGAAGTCGGGACGAAACATGCTCATCGAACGGCCGGATACGACCAACGGCATCAAGGCCGTGGAGAAGCACTACGTGCAGTTGTTGCTCTACTACGGCATCCTTTATTATAACTTCCACGCCACGCGTACCGACATCCGACTGCTTTACTCCAAATACGCGCTACCCGGTGGACTGCTCAGCGTGACGCGATTGATGAAACTCTACTACGAGGCCATCCGCTTCCGCAACGAGGCTGTGGCGCAGGAATTCCAAATCGCTGAGCACGGCTTCGCCCCTTACCTGCCTCTGCTGACGGCTGATAACCTCAACGTGGCGGGCAGATGCGACTTCTTCTACAACAATTATCTCTATCCACAACTCAATGCACAGCTGCAGCCTCTGGCTTCTCTCACGCCACTGGAGAAGGCTTACTTTTGTCGCATGATGCAGTTTGTCATCAAGGAAAACTTGCTCTCGAAGGTCGGTGTCGTCGAGGGCACGGGCAACTGCGTGGCCTCGCTGTGGAACATGCCGCTGGCCGAAAAGCGCGAAACCGGCAATATCTACACGGGACTGAAGATCATCAGCAAGGAGAAGAGCAACGACTATAACGGCTACGACCGCATCACGCTTGCCGTACCTGACCAAGGTGAGGACTTCCTGCCCAACTTCCGACGCGGAGACCCGGTCTATCTCTATGCCTACCCACAGGACGAAGAGCCCGACGTGCGCAAGGCTTTGCTCTTCAAGGGCGGTTTGGAGGACATCCATACCGACCGCATCACCGTGTTGCTGGCCGACGGACAGCAGAATGCCGACATCTTCAACCATCTGCCCTACCGCCGTACGCTGCGGCAAGGCGAACCCGTCAGCAAGGCCGGCAAGCCTTTTGTGTGGTGTGTCGAGCACGGCAGCAGCGACGCCGGAGGCAGTGCGGCGATCGGTGCGCTCTATGAACTGGTCACCTCCACCGCCGACCGCAAGGCACTGCTCCTGGGGCAGCGTACGCCTCAGGCCGACAAGAGCTTGACGCTTTCCCACTCTTATCTCCCCGACCTCGACGCCATGTTGACGCGAGCCAAGCAGGCGCGCGACTTCTTTCTCCTCGTCGGACCGCCGGGAACAGGCAAGACCAGCATGGCACTGCGCTTTATGGTGGAGGAAGCGCTCAGCACACCGACACTCTCAGGAGAGCAGGCTGATCTGTTGCTGATGGCCTATACCAACCGTGCCGTCGATGAGATCTGCGGCATGCTCGTCAAGGCCGGCATTCCATTCTTGAGGATTGGCAGTGAGCTGAGCTGCGATCCGCAGTATCAGCCTTGGCTACTGCAAAACCAAATCGGCGATAAGCCTAAACTCAACGACATGCAGGAGAAGTTGCTCACGGCGCACGTCGTCGTCGGCACCACCTCGATGATGCAGTCACGCTCCTATATCTTTGCCCTGAAACACTTCACGCTGGCCATCGTCGACGAGAGCTCTCAGATTTTGGAGCCCAATCTCATCGGACTTCTCGCCAGTCATCAAGGCGAGAACAGCATGGCGGGCAAACAACATTCAAGCGATAAAGCCGCCATGAGTGGCTGCGACATCGACAAGTTTATCCTTATTGGCGACTATAAGCAACTGCCTGCCGTGGTACAACAAAACGACGAGAGTGCTGCCATCACCGAGCCGGAACTGCAGGCCATCGGCCTGACAAGTTGCAAGAACAGTCTTTTTGAACGACTCATCCGCCAGGAGTTGCGCGCCGGCCGCACCGACTTCATCGGCACACTCCACCACCAAGGCCGTATGCATCCCGAGATTGCCGACTTTCCCGGCAAGGCTTTCTATGCCGAAGAAAACATCTCGCCCGTGCCATTGCCGCATCAACAAGAGACATCGCTCAACTATCTCTCGCCGGCTCTTGACAGCTTGGACGAACTGCTGCAGGCACACCGCTGCCTCTTTTTCGCCTCGGCCGACTGCCGCCAGCCCGAGATCTCGGACAAAGTCAACAGCTATGAGGCGTATCTCGTGGCGTTGTTGTCGCAGCGCATCCGCCGTTTCTACGGTCAGGACTTCGATGCCGACACCACGCTCGGCGTCATCGTGCCCTACCGCAACCAGATTGCGATGATCCGCAAAGAGCTTGAACAGCTCGGTGATCCGCTGTTGGAGCGCATCAGCATCGACACGGTGGAGCGCTACCAGGGCTCGCAGCGCGACGTCATCATCTATTCGTTCACTATCCAGCAGCGCTACCAGCTTGACTTCCTCACGGCCAACAGTTTCGACGAAAACGGACGCATCGTAGACAGAAAACTCAACGTAGCCCTCACGCGTGCCCGTCGCCAGCTGCTGCTCACCGGCCATCCTGAGACGCTACGGCAGTCTCCGCTCTTCAACCGACTTATGGAATATTTCAAAGAAAAAAGCGAATATATTACTACAGACTTTTTAAGCAATTATGTAAAAATAGATTAATTCCGCCCACTGCGCTGTTACTTTTTCAGTACTTCGTCGTCGTTAGATTTAGAAAGATAGAAAAAGGATAATAACAACAAATAAAAGACAAAATTAAAATTTAGGTATTATGAAAAAGTTACTTCTCATGGCAGCTGTCATGCTGTCGTCTGTGGGCGCTTTCGCTCAGCACGCAGTAGGTTCTTTCACACTGCAGCCGAAGGTGGGTATCAACATTGCCAACATCACTAACAATAGTGATGCGGGTAAGGCACGCGTTGACTTCGCTGGCGGTTTGGAAGGTGAATATCAGGCTACAGACATCTTCTCTCTGAGCGCTGGTCTGATGTATTCTCGTCAGGGTTTCAAGACCAAGGACGTGAACGTAGCAGGCTACACCATTTCTGGCGATTCCTGGAAGCCCAGCTACTTGAACATCCCCGTGCTGGCCAACGTATATGTTGTACCTGGCTTGGCAGTTAAGCTCGGTGTACAGCCTGGTTTCATGGTAGATAAGGACGATGCTGAGGATGTCAACACCTTCGACCTGAGTATCCCTGTAGGTCTGAGCTATGAGTACAACAACTTCGTGCTCGACGGCCGCTACAACTGGGGTGTGACCAAGATCAACAAGCACAGCATGAAGGGCGTGGACGACACTCGCAACTCTGTCTTCCAGATCACACTGGGCTACAAGTTCAGCCTCTAATCATTCACAAGCATAAGTTTTCAAGCCACAGCGTCCGGTACGCTGTGGCTTTTTTCATGGCTTTAGGTTGAAAGCAAAATAATCATTAAAAAAGTTGCTCGTTTGGAAATAAATGCCTACCTTTGCAGAACATATAGATAACGAGCAAACAGAGAGATGGAATTCCGACATTCTACGATGTTGGAATTCTTTTCTTTTTTGCCCTTTTGAAACGAAACAATTAAACAGAAACAATTATGGCTTACATGTCTCAAGAAGGCTACGACAAACTCGTAGCCCAGCTTCACGAACTCGAAGCAGTAGAGCGCCCCAAGGCATCGGCCGCCATCGCCGAGGCCGCTGACAAGGGCGACCTGAGCGAAAACTCAGAATATGACGCAGCCAAGGAGGCTCAGGCTCACTTGGAAGCGAAGATCAACAACATCAAGCTCACCATCGCTCAGGCAAAGATCGTCGACACCAGCCGACTCTCTACCGAGGAGGTGCAGATCATGTCTAAGGTGGAGATGACCAACCTCGCCACAAAGAAGAAGATGACCTACACGATCGTCAGCGAGAGCGAGGCCGACCTGAAGAAAGGCAAGATCTCTATCCACACGCCGATCGCTCAGGGTCTGCTCAACAAAAAGGTGGGCGACATCGCTGAGATCAAGATTCCACGCGGCACCATCCGCCTGCAGATCGACAAGATCTCCATCGGCGAGTAAGTCCGGCAAGGCGACAGACAACATCATTAACCCATTAACAGATAGGAGAACAAGACTATGGCTACATTGTTCAGTAAGATTGCTGCGGGAGAGATTCCCAGCTACAAGTGCGCCGAGGATGACAAGTTCTATGCTTTTCTCGACATCAATCCGGTGGTAAAGGGACATACCCTCGTGGTACCACGCAAGGAGGTTGACTATATCTTCGACATGGACGACAAGGACTTGGCCGACTTTGAGGTCTTTGCCAAGAAGGTGGCACGCGCCATCCGCGCCGCTTTTCCTTGCAAGAAAGTAGCCGAGGTGGTGCTCGGCCTGGAGGTCAACCACGCCCACATCCATCTGATGCCTATCAACAGCGAAGCCGATGTGGACTTCCACAAGCACGTGAAGTTCTCCGACGAGGAGATGGCGGCTATCGCTGACAAGATCTACACAGAGTTTAAAAAACTGTAGTAGAAGACTCTCCCTAGCCCTCCCTGGAAGACTCTCCCTAGCCTTCCCTGGAGGGAGGGAAAAAGCTCACCCTTGCACACGGAGAAGGGAAAACTCTACTCGAAAACCATCATATAAGTATGGTAAAACAAACTCCCCGACTTTTCTCATTGAGAAAGGTCGGGGAGCTTTTCGTTGATAGATACCTTCAATGTCTGGATCTTGAAGCTTCAATATTGCGGATCCGTTCCTTCAACATCGTGGTATTTCTTCATGATGGTGGTTTGATGGCGTTACACATATTTCTCGCCCTTCTTTAGTGCCACCTCACTGACATACTTGCGGATGAGGGCCGACGAGTCTTCTTTCTTGCAGATGAGCAGCACATTGTCCTTTTCTGCCACGATGAAACCGTCGAGACCACTGATCACACCCAAGCGGTCTTTCGGCAACTTGATGATGTTGTTGTGACTGTTTTCAATCATCACGTCGGAGCCCACCACCACGTTGTCGTCGCTGGACTTCTGCTGTGACTCATACATACTATGCCATGTGCCCAAGTCGGCCCAGCCAAAGCTGCAGCGCATCACGTGCACGTGCTCGGTCTTCTCCAGTATGGCCGACTCGATGCTCAGGTTGGGATAAGAGGGGAAATGCTCCAGCATGAAGCTCTCCTCCTGCTCGGGAGAGGCATAGAAGTTGATGTTGTCGAGTTGTCTGAGCACCACGGGCAGCTGCTTGGTCAGTTCCTCCCACGCTGTTTTCACGTTGACGAAACACACACCCGTGTTCCAATAAAACTCACCGCTGTCCATAAACACCTGAGCAAACTGCCGCTCGGGCTTCTCGGTAAACGACTTCACGGTGTAGAAGCCTTCCTCCACAGGATCGCCCAACTGGATATAGCCATAGCCGGGTTCCGGCCGTGTCGGCTTCACGCCCATGACCAGAAAGCCCTCGTGCGCCGAGACAAAGGCAAAGCCGTCGTGAACATTGCGCTCGAAAGCAGCCTCGTCCATCACTGCCTGATCAGACGGCACCGTGACGATATTGGCTTCGGCATCCTCGCGCGCAATGCGATAAGCGGCCCAAGCCAAGCTCGGTGCGGTATTGCGCTGCACGGGTTCTGCAAGGATATGGTCGCGCGCCACCTCTGGCAACTGCTTGCGCACCAGGTCGACGTAGTCGATATTTGTACTGACAAAGATATGGCCGGGAGCCACCAACTTAGCCATACGGTCGTAAGTCTGCTGCAACTGAGTGCGTCCGGTACCAAAAAAGTCAATGAACTGTTTGGGATAAGATTCTCTGCTGTAAGGCCATAAACGCTGTCCCTTACCGCCTGCCAATATCAAACAGTAGTCGTTGTCGCTTCTTGTCGTCATGTTTCTTAGGGTATAAGATTTAAATTCTTGTACGAAATTACGATTAATCTTTGAGACCACAAAACGTTTTACACTCTTTTTGTGTATTTTAATCATCGTGTCCATTGTGCACGCTCACATCCACGCTCCTCCTTTTCTTTTTCTCTTTTCTCTGCTTTCAAGCGACGAGCCCCGTCATTTATCGCTATCACAGAACTTTTCGCGGTTTTTACTTTCCTATCTTTATAGTTTTTACTACCTTTGCACTGTATTTCATCGATGATATGAACAAGAAACAGATACTTCTGATCAACGACATGGCAGGCTACGGCAAGGTGGCCACAGCAGCCATGCTTCCCATCCTTTCTTATATGGGACTCCCCACCTATAACCTGCCTACCGCTTTGGTAAGCAACACGCTGGACTATGGTAAGTTCAACATTCTCGATACCACAGACTACATCCAAGGTGTCTTCCCCGTCTGGAAGGAGCTGGGATTCAGCTTTGACGCCATCGCCACAGGCTTCATCGCTTCTGAGCGTCAGGCCGAGATCGTCTCGGCATACTGCAAGCAAGAGGCTGCCCACGGCACGACGATATTCGTAGATCCCATCATGGGCGACGAAGGAAAACTATACAATGGCGTGACACCGGCCACTATCCAGAGCATGTTGGAGATGATTGCTGTGGCTGACCTGATCTTCCCCAACCATACCGAGGCCTGCTATCTTACGGGCAGTGAGTATCATGCCGAGGGCGTCAGCAAGCAAGAGGCCCATGCGCTGCTCGACAAGCTGCACGCCACAGGTGCCAAATCGGTGCTCATCACCTCCATTCCCGTAGAGGGACAGCACTGTGTGGCTGGATACAACGACCTGCGGGGAGAATATTTCCTGCTGCCCTACACCGAGATACCGGTGCACTTCCCCGGCACGGGCGACATCTTCTCGGCTGTGCTCATCGGCAACCTGCTCAACGGCAAAGCGCTGCGCCTTGCCACACGCATCGCCATGGACGCTGTATACCGACTCATCGATCTCAACAAGAACAATGCCGACAAGAACCGCGGCATACCCTTGGAGAACTACCTCAACGTACTCGATGAGTAGTTCCCGTTGTTGTGAAATGCAAGAAGACTTCAAGTACTCAATGTTGTAAATAACATGGACTGGTTTACTTCCCTCTTTACTGTTCATTCTTCGATACAGACCGTTGTCATCATCTCTGTGATCATCGCTGTGGGTCTGGCTTTGGGCAAGATACGCGTCATGGGCATCTCGCTGGGCATCGCCTTCGTGTTTTTCGTAGGCATCGTAGCCGGCAATATCGGCATGTCTGTCGACAAGGTGACGCTCGACTATGCCGAGACCTTCGGTCTGTCGATGTTTGTCTATTGTCTGGGACTGCATGTGGGTCCCAACTTCTTCGGTTCGCTTCGCCACGAGGGCATGATGCTCAACGTGTGGAGTCTGGCCGTCATCGTCCTGGGCACCGCCTTTGCGCTGGCACTCTCGCCGTTGACAGGCATCAGCATACCTGTGATGACGGGTCTGCTCTGTGGTGCCACGACCAACACGCCTGCCCTCGGTGCTGCCACGCAGGCATTGGCTCACGCCGGACTGCCCAGCAGCGACACGGCACTGGCCACGGCTGTCACCTACCCACTCGGCGTGGTCGGCGTGATCATCGCCATGGTGTTGATCCGCAAGTTCTTTGTGAAACCGGCTGATCTCGAAGTCAAGAAGCTCAGCGACGACAACCATACCTATATCGCACAGTTCACCGCCATCAACCCGGCAATCATCGGCCGCACCATCCAGCAGATTGCTCTGATGACTCATGTGAAGTTCATTATCTCACGCATCTGGCGCGGCAAACAGGTCATCGTGCCGGTAGCGACAACAGAACTGCATGTCAACGACAAACTGCTTGTCGTCACCAACAAAGAGGACGAGCAGGCCATGACGCTGCTCTTCGGAAAGAAGGAAAACGATCTGGACTGGAACAAAGAAGACATCGACTGGAACGCCATCGACGCCAACGTAGAGAGCCGTGTATGCGTCATCACACGTCCCTCGCTCAACGGCAAGCATCTCGGCGCACTGCACATGCGGCAGGCTTATGGTGTCAACGTCAGCCGCGTGATTCGTGGTGACATCAAGTTGCTGGCCAGCGACGACCTGCGACTGGAATACGGCGACCGCATCACTATCGTGGGCAAGCACGAGAACCTCGACAATGCTGAGCATTTCTTTGGCAACTCGGTCAAGACTTTGGAGGAGCCAAACATCGGCAGCATCTTCCTCGGCATCGTGCTCGGTCTCATCCTTGGCTCCATACCTTTGAGTCTGCCAGGCATGGAGTCTCCGATCCGTCTCGGCATTGCCGGTGGCCCGATCATCATAGGCATCATCGTCGGCGCATTGGGTCCCCGTCTCCACCTCATCTCTTATACGACACGTTCGGCCAGTCTCATGCTCCGCAAACTGGGACTGAGCATCTATCTGGCCTGTTTGGGACTCGATGCCGGCAAGGACTTCCTCTCGACAGTCATCAAGCCAGAGGGCCTCGCCTGGGTGGGCATTGGCTTCCTCATCACACTCGTGCCCATCCTCATCATCGGCGTCATCGCTCTCAAAGCCCATCGCTACGACTTTGGAACCATCTGCGGCATTCTCTGTGGCAGCATGGCCAACCCCATGGCACTGGGCTACGCCAACGATACGCTCAAGGGCGACACGGCAAGCATTTCCTACGCTTCGGTCTATCCCCTGGGCATGTTCATCCGAGTCGTCATTGCCCAGATGATCATCATGTTCTTTGTATAGGACCTTCACCAGCGTGCCGGACGGGTGTCCGGCATGTAGAATATTACGGACAAAAACACTTCATCGTGAACTTGTAATCTAGAGAAGACGAAAACGTAAAAATGGCTTCTTTTTCTCAGAATGGGAGCTTGAAATGATGAAAACAGCCTTTTGGTAGTGTAAAAAAGGCGAGATGACCCGCACAAAAAGCTGAGATGACATGAAGAGAAAGGCACTTTGATGAAAAATTCTCTAGAGAATTTTTCATCAAAGTGCCTTTCTGATTTTAATAGATTTTAGCATTTCTACGTAACGAGTTGCGTTACAGTACTTTATAAAAAGCCGCGAAAATTCGCAAAAATCGGCGCGAAGTACCTTTTGTTTCAAAAGATCGCCTTCACGGGCTCGGAAAATTGTCAGTTTCGCGGACAAAAGATGATACTAACAATAGGGCGACATGAAAGGGAGACAACGGCAAGCTATGACATCCTTAAAAGGTTAATATATGTTAGAAAACAATTATTTTCCCTTGGAAATTTGTTACTTTGGAAAACAAACACTACCTTTGCACTGTTTTCCAACGGAAAGTAAATATATGAGTAAAAGTTCAACCATGCTGTCGCTCTTACTTTTGCTTCCGATGACCCTCAGCACTTCGTGCACAGGCAAGACCTCACAGCCTGGCGGTCAGAAGAGCAGCCACGCCAACGCGCAAGAGCAAACAGCAACAAAGAAAAAGGAGAAAAAGAATATGGAAGTAAAGGAGTTAACAACACAGGAATTCAAGGAGAAGGTGATGAACTACGACGAGCATCCCAAGGAGTGGGTGTTTGAAGGTGACAAACCGGTGATCATCGACTTCTATGCCACTTGGTGCGGTCCTTGTAAGGCCACAGCACCGATCGTAGCAGACATCGCCAAGACATACGCCGGAAAGATCGATGTATATAAGGTGGACGTGGATCAGCAGCAGGAGCTTGCCGCCACATTTGGTATCCGCTCCATCCCTACGATCTTCTTCATCCCCAAGAAGGGTGATCCACAGGTGCAGGTAGGCGCCATGAACCGTGCGCAGTTCGACGAGGCCATCAAGGAGATCCTCCTCCCCGAGTAATTGTGCTCACGAAATGGAAACAGAATGTATCTGTAGACTTAGGAAGATCTATAAAGCCATCGCGGCTTTTGAGGCACAGGTGGAGGCATCATTGGGCGTGAACATCAACGCGATGATGCTCCTCTGCCTGCTCTCGGAAAAAGAGAATCTCTCGGCCGGAGAGATTGCCGACGAGATGGGGCTCACCCGCTCCAACGCCTCGAAGGTCATCGCCTCGCTGGAGAAAGGTGGCAGCATCCGTCGCCACATCTGCAAGGAGGACGGCCGCAGCATGCGCTTCCACCTCACCAAGCAAGGTCAGGAACTGCTTGAGCACGTCCATTGCGACAGCCTGCAACTGCCGGAAGAACTCAGGAAGGTGGTAGAGTAGAAATGAATAGAAAATAAAAAAAGGCTCACTCGGGCAACAGACATCAACGTCTGTTAGCTCGAGTGAGCCTTTTTTATATAGTATCAGAGAGAAGTGCTTAGCACCCGTCTTTGTGCGTCATGATGTTGAGCACCATGTCGTCGGTGGAGCACATGGCTTCCTTGCCGATGCTGGTGAGGTTGTGGATGCTCTTGTCCACGTCCTCGTCGATAATGCCCTCGGCGGCGGTAACGTGCTCACCCTCCATGCTCAGCAGAGCAGAGAGCAGGGCCGAGGACACGCCGGAGCAGATCTTGATCGAGCAGCTCGGCTTCGCGCCGTCGCAGATCATACCCGTGAGGTTGGCGATCATGTTCTTCACGGCATGGCAGACACGTGTGAAGTCACCACCCATCAAATAGACGATGCCACAACTCGAACCGATGCTCGCCACCACACAACCGCAGAGCGCACTGAGTTTGCCAAGGCTTTGCTTGATGTAGATGGCCGTGAGATGCGAGAGCGTCAGCGCACGGATGAGCTCCTCCTCGGTATTCTCATTCTCCTCGGCATACACGGCGACAGGATTCGTCGCACAGATGCCTTGGTTGCCCGAACCAGAGTTGGACATCACCGGAATCATGGCGCCACCCATACGGGCGTCGCAGGCCAGTGCCGTCTCGGAAATGATATGCGAGAAGATCGTCTTGCCGAAGATGCCATGACTCAAAGGACGGTCGATGGTCTTACCCAGGCAGTGACCATAATTGCCCTTTTTGCTCTCCTCGGCTGCACGGATGTTATAGTCTCGTGTTTGCAGGATGAAACGAATATCGTCGAGCGGTGCTGTGGTGGCAAAGTCCCACACCATGCGCAAGGTCAATTGCAGCTCTTCCTCATCGGCACTGCCGCCAAGACAAGCCCGCTTGTCCAGAAGCACCTTGCCACAGGCTTCCTCATAGACGAAATGGGTGTGGCCCCCGGCAATGATGGCCGTAGCTTTCTCGCCGTCAGCCTCGCAAGTCACCTCGATATAGAGTTTCTCTGTGATATTCTCTTTGAGTTTGATGTCGATATGATCGCCTGCAATGTATTTCTTTCCCTCTTCCAGGATATCAGGGGTCAGGTCGCGCAGCACCTCCAATTGGTATTTGCTCTTGCCGCAAAGCGCGCCGAGCGCAATGGCAATGGGCAGTCCGATCATACCCGTACCGGGAATACCCACTCCCATCGCGTTTTTCAGCATGTTGGCACTCAGTAGCACAGAGATATGGGACGGGCGCTTGCCCAGGTCCTCAGTGGCCCTGGCCGTACAGAGGGCCACGGCCATTGGCTCTGTACAACCAATGGCAGGGACGACCTCTTTTTTTATGAGTGAGATAATGGAACGATTCAGTTCGCTGTTGTTATTCATAGTATGTAAGCATCAATTAGCTAAGAGAAAGCTGTAGCCCCGAAGGGCCACAGGTTTATTTTCCGGCTTTGTAGTTGTCAAGGCCCTTCTGCAGGAAGTCGAGATAAGCGGGCACATCCTCCTTATAGCTGAACGAGCCGCTGAGCGGGTTGCCCTCGTTGTCGACCGTGACATAGAAAGGCTGGGCGTTGGCGCCGAACTTATGACTCTGGAGATAGCTCCACTTGTCGCCGACCGTGCGCAGGGTACGGTGCTGTCCGTTGTCGTTGACCTCAATTGGTTTGGGCAGTGGCGTCTTGTCATCGACGTAGAGCGAGATGAGCACATAGTCTTTCTCAAGCTTGTCAGCGACCTGAGGATCCGTCCAAACCGAGGCCTCCATCTTACGGCAGTTGACGCAACCATAGCCCGTGAAGTCGAGCATCACCGGTTTGCCCAAGGCTTTGGCAGCTGCCATGCCTTCTTCGTAGTTCTTGTATTTTGCCTCGACGGTCTTCGTGTTAAGGTTGAAGTCCTGAGTGTTCATAGGTGGGGCGAAAGCCGAGACAGCCTTGCAGGGGGCACCCCACAAGCCGGGCAGCATGTAGATAGCAAAGGCGATGGAGCACAGGCCAAGCATCACAGCTGGGACTGGCATGGGGCGATGGAGCTCACCGCCGATCTCGTCGCTGCGGAATTTCAGCCAGCCGACCAGATAGCAGCCCAAAGCCAGGAAGATGACAATCCAAAGCGAGAGGAACACCTCGCGGTCGAGGATGTGCCAGCCATAGGCCAGGTCAGCCACACTGAGGAACTTCAATGAGAAGGCAAGCTCGACGAAGCCGAGCACCACCTTGATTTGATTCATCCAAGAACCGCTCTTCGGACTCTTCTTCATCAATGTCGGGAACATGGCAAAGAGCGAGAAAGGAATGGCCAACGCCAAGGCGAAGCCAAACATACCCACGGCAGGACCGATCCAGTTGCCCGATGTCACCGTCTCAACCAGCAGCAGGCCGATGATCGGCGCCGTGCAGGAGAAGCTGACGAGCACAAGGGTGAACGCCATGAGGAAGATAGAGAGCAGACCCGTGGTCTTGCTGGCTTTGGAGTCAACGCTGTTGGCCCAGCTGTCCGGCAACTTAATCTCGAACCAGCCAAAGAAGCTCACGGCAAAGACGACCAGCAAGAGAAACAGGAAGATGTTGAAGACAGCATTGGTGGAAAGCGCGTTGAGCGTGTTGGGACCGAAGATCGCCGTCACGCCAATGCCAAGCGCGAGATAGATGACCACAATGGAGATGCCGTAAGTAACGGCATCGCGGATACCCTTCTTCTTGTCGTCTTTAGAGCGTTTCAAGAAGAAGCTGACCGTCATCGGGATGATTGGCCAGATGCAGGGCATGACGAGAGCGAGCAGTCCGCCGACGAGTCCCATGAGGAATATATATAATAAGGAGTGGTTGGCAATGTCGCCGGTACCGCCAAACTGCTGGAGCTGCTTGATCACGGGCCGCCAGAGCATGTCCTTGTCGGCACTGGAGAGAGAGGCACTGGCCGCAGCGGCAGCCTGAGCAGCAGAGTCGGCCTGCAGCTTGGCAAGCGAGTCGGCTTTGAGTTGCTCCAATGCGGCGGCAGCCTCGGGGTCGCCTTCCTGAGCCTTGAGCATCAGAGCCTGCTCCTGTGCCGACATTGGGGCACCGGCCTGAGCACCCGCCACAGTAGCAGCTGATGCGGCAGCGGTCTTCGCGGCAGCGGCGTCGACGGCCGGGCTCTTGCCCGCGTGTTTGAAGTCCACATCTGTCGGCGGCATACAGTTCTGGTCGTTGCAGGCACCATAGGTCAGATAAGCGTTGATGGAGTAAGTGGGCTTGGTGAACTTGATCTTCTGCACGAACTGTACGCTATTCTCGAAATAACGCAGCTTCATGTCGAAGAGTTTGTCGAAAGAGGAAATCTCGTGCCCCACAGCCTTCAACTTGCCGACGAGCTGCACGCCGTCGAGTTTGTTGACATTAAAGGTGGCGGAGATAGGACCGTCAGCACCGAGTCCAGTGGAATAGACGTGCCATCCGCTCTCGATTCTTCCGGAGAACACAATCTCAGCCTCGGCCGATCCGTTCGTTTTCAACTGCGAAGAGAACTTCACGGGGTTGAGCATTTGTGCGTTGGCCAGCAGGGTAAAGACCAGCAGCAAGGCCAGTGTCATTGCTTTTTTCATTTGTAGCTTCCTAATACGATGGATGTTTTCTTAATATTCTATCTTTAATACGCTTTCTCTGGCAATATGGCTACCGATCATCAGATTTATTGAGGGTTTTTAACGAATCAGTCAACGATTTCCACCGAAGCGGTTAATATTCGACTTTATCTTTGCTATTCTGCCACATCTCAAACGCCTTGATCGCCTCTTGCGGCAACAGACGCTCCATGGCTTTTTGGCGATCTTCCGGACGAAGGGCGATCTCGTGATAGATGAAGTCGTCGTCGAAACCAATAGCGGCAGCGTCCTGGCGAGTGTTGGCATAATAGATCTTGTCGAGATGAGCCCAGTAGATGGCACCAAAGCACATCGGACATGGCTCGCACGAACAATAGATCTCACAACCCTGGAGATCAAAGGTCTGCAGCTTGCCACACGCGACGCGGATGGCGTTGACCTCGGCGTGGGCCGTCGGATCATGGTCTTTGGTCACACTGTTGCTGGCCTCGGCGATGATCTCTCCATCACGCGCGATGACAGCGCCAAAGGGGCCGCCGCCGTGTCGTATGCTGTCTATGCTCAGCGCTATGGCTTCATGCATCAATTCTTCTTTTGTCATGGTAATGTATAATGTATAATGTATAAAGAATAATGTATAGTGTATAATGTATAAAGAATAATGTATAAATAAATGTCTGCTCTTTCCTTTTCTGCTTCATGCCCTTACCTTCATTTATCCCTTTTCTCTTTGGGGAAAGCAAGGGTAAGGCTCATTCCCTCCCCCTTGGGGGAGGGTTAGGGAGAGGGCTTTGGGGAGGGTTAGGGAGAGGGCTTTTGGGAGAGGGCTTTGGGGGAGGAGCCTTGGTCTATTTCTTCTTATTGAGCTTCATCAGCCTTTCATACTCCTTTTTGGTGATGCGCATAAACGAGCCGTGCTGGGGAGCTGTGACGCCCTCGATGTCGACGGGATCGTGGAAGTTGCGCAGATGGCTGTCGGCCTTGCAGATGCGATAGTGCTTGGGATGATCGCTATACTGGATGTAGGCCACGCGCCACGTGCTGTCGCCGATAAGCTGGAACGCCGAGGAGCCCTCGCAGTTCTTGCGGCCTTCAAAGCTCACGTAGTCGTCGTCAATGGGTTCGCCCCAGCCATGGGTGAGATGGTCTGATGTTGCTGTGTAGATGCCCGGCTTGCCGCCTTCCTTCTTGATGAGCATGTGGTACTTGCCATCGCTGAGCAGGTTGATGTCGCAATCGATGGTGGCATAGCCCCAGTCGAAGAGCAGACGCGGCGTGGTGATGCGCTGGAAGTTCTTGTCGGCATAGCTGTAGTACATTCGGTCGTATTTTTCCTCTGGACGGTTGAGCATGGAGTAGTAGATCATGTAGCCGCCCTTGTCGCCGTTGGGCCACACGTAGCTGGGATCCCAAAAGATCTGTGGCGCCCACACGCGGTTGATCGTCGACCAGTCTTTATAAGGAGAGGGAGCCGTAGCACCGTCGCAGAAGATGCTCATGCCCTTGCGGAAGTCAAAGGTCACGGACGTCCAGTGGATGAGATCCTTGCTCTTGAGCAAGTCGATGCCGTAGTTGTCCCACTTGTGACTCTTGGCCACACACATGTCGGTGGTGACCATGAGATAGCCTTTTCCGTTGTAGGCTCGGGTGATGTAAGCGTCGCGCGTGCCGCCCTCAATGCGGGCATGCTCCTTAGGATCAAAGATGGCATTGCCGCCGAGAATGTCGGTATAGTGGTATCCGTCGCGGCTCACGGCATAAGCGGTGTACTCTCCGCGATCGCTCATATGGCAATAGAGATAGCCGTAGTCGCCTTTCTGCAGGTTCTGTGCCGAAGAGGGTAAGGAAAGGAAAGCCAGGCTGAGTGCTAAAAGTAGGTTCTTCATGGGTAATTATTCTATGATTAGTTATATTTTGTCTTGTGATCTATATTATCTTTGCAAATGTAGTGATAATTTTTGAAACGCCACCCAATAATGATGCAAAGATGGAGAAAAATAACTAATTTAGCCGTGGCAATCAATAAAGCCTGACTGAAGACATTCAAAAGACTTACTATATATGACAGACATGGACAATAAACGCTATGGACATTTCGACGATGCGCATCGCGAATACGTCATCACTGATCCTCAGACACCGTGGCCGTGGATCAACTATTTAGGCAACGAGGACTTCTTCTCGCTGATCTCCAACACTGCCGGAGGCTACTCGTTCTACAAAGACGCAAAGTTCCGCCGCATCACACGCTACCGCTACAACGACGTGCCGATGGACAACAACGGCCGCTATTTCTACATCAAGGACGGTGACACAGTGTGGAACCCGGGATGGAAACCTTGCCGCACACCGCTCGACAGCTATGAGTGCCGCCATGGTATGAACTACACACGCATCACAGGCAGCAAGCTCGGTGTGGTGGCCAGTGTGCTCTTCTTCGTGCCGTTGCACACGGCAGCTGAGGTGCAAATGCTGTCCTTGGAGAACAACAGCAACGAAGTCAAGCATCTCAAGATCTTCTCCTTTGAGGAGTGGTGCCTGTGGAACGCTGCCACTGACATGGAGAACTTCCAGCGCAATTTCTCGACCGGTGAGGTGGAGATAGAGCAGCAGACTTCTACGATCTACCATAAGACAGAATACCGCGAGCGCCGCAACCACTATGCTTTCTACCACGTCAACACACCCATCCAAGGCTTTGACACAGACCGCGAGAGCTTCGTGGGACTCTACAACGAGTACTCGGCACCGCAGGCCGTCGTTGAGGGGAAACCGCGCAACAGCGTCGCTCACGGATGGAGTCCCGTCGCCAGCCACTATATCGAGGTGGATCTGAAACCGGGCGAGAAGCGCGACCTCATCTTCCTGCTGGGCTACATCGAGAACGAGCAGGACAAGAAATGGGAAAGCAAAAAGGTCATCAACAAGGAGAAAGCCCACGCGCTCATGGACCGTTTCGCCACACGCGAGCAGGTCGACAAGGCATTTGCTGAGTTGAAAGCCTATTGGGATCAGCTGCTCGACATCTTTGTGGTCGACAGTGGCAACGACAAGCTCGACCGGATGGTCAACATCTGGAACCAGTATCAGTGCATGGTCACGTTCTGCATGAGCCGTTCTGCATCGTTCTTCGAGAGTGGCATTGGCCGTGGCATGGGCTTCCGTGACTCTAATCAGGACCTCGTCGGCTTTGTTCATCAGATTCCAGAGCGTGCCCGTCAGCGTATCATCGACATTGCCTCAACGCAGTTCCCCGACGGCGGATGCTATCACCAGTACCAACCGCTCACCAAGCGTGGCAACAACGACATAGGTGGCGGATTCAATGACGACCCATGCTGGCTTATCTTCGGCACTGTGGCTTACATCAAGGAAACGGGCGACTTCTCGATTCTCGACGAGCCCGTACCCTTCGACAACGTGCCGGGCTCTGAGGTCTCACTCTTGGAGCATCTTAAGGTTTCATTCAATCATGTCATCAACAACCTGGGTCCTCACCGTCTGCCGCTCATCGGACGCGCCGACTGGAACGACTGTCTCAACCTCAACTGCTTCTCATGGAACCCCGACGAGAGCTTCCAAACGACGGAGAACAAGAGCGAAGGATCCAAGGCTGAGAGTCTGATGATCGCCGGACTCTTCGTTGTCACGGGTCGAGACTACGTCGCTCTCTGCCGTCATCTCGGTCACAACAACGAGGCCGACCGCGCACAGAAGGCGGTGGACGACATGGTGGAGGCTGTGGAACAACAAGGATGGGACGGCAAGTGGTACCTGCGCGCCTACGACTACTTCGGACATAAGATCGGCTCTGACGAGAACGAAGAGGGTAAGATCTTCATCGAAAGCCAGGGCTGGTGCACCATGGCAGCCATCGGCAAGGAAAAGGGCTATCCCGAGATGGCCCTTGACTCAGTGAAGGAACGCATGGAGTGCGAGCATGGCATCGTGCTCAACAACCCGGCCTTCACCACCTATCACGTGGAGATGGGCGAGATCTCGTCTTATCCCGAAGGTTATAAGGAGAACGCCGGTATCTTCTGCCACAACAATCCTTGGGTGATCATCGGCGAGACGGTAGCCGGACGCGGCAACGACGCCTGGCGCCACTACACCAAGATTCTGCCTTCCTATGTGGAGGAGAAATACCAGACGCTGCACAAGGTGGAGCCTTACGTCAACTGTCAGATGGTAGCCGGCAAGGATGCCGCACGCCCCGGCGAGGGTAAGAACAGCTGGCTTACGGGTACCGCTGCTTGGATGTGGTACACCGTGAGCGAGTTTATCCTCGGTATCCAACCCGATTATGAGGGTCTGCGCATCGATCCGTGCCTGCCTTCGACGGCAAAGGAATACACGGTGAAGCGCCGCTTCCGTGGTGCTCTCTACCATATCCATGTGGTCAATCCCGACGGACATCAAAAGGGTGTGCGCACGATCACCGTAGACGGCAAGTCCATTGACGGCAATCTCGTCCCATGGTCAGAGGGTGAGCACAAGGTGGAAGTGGTGATGTAAAAGCCAATAAGCAACTATCATCTAAAGAATCCGTACATACTTTTATAGGTATCTACGGATTCTTTTTCGTTTCTATCAACACTACCAACTGTGTATAAAACATTGTTAAAATCAGCGGCTGCTTTGTTGATAACAGAGGGATAGAAACGTTATAGAAGCGTAAAGCAACAAAAAGATGGACAGTCAAGCATACATATCCCAAGCCACTGCACTACGACGGAAAGCCGTGGAGAGCAGCCGTCGCTATGGGGCTTCGGCAGAGGAGGCTGAGGATATCGCGCAAGAAACGATGATCCGGCTATGGCAAGTCTGTCCCAGAATTGACACAAGACAAAAAGCTGAAGCCTTGGCGGTCCGCATTGCTCACAATCTAACCATCGACTGGCTACGACGCGAAAAGCGACGAGCTCCACAAGAGGAAATCCCGGCGGAGTCGTCCGACAGCCACTGTCAAGCCGATGCTCATTTAGAAGAGCAGGAGACCGACGAGTGGTTGCGGAAGCAACTGGCTGACTTGCCGAGTACTGAGTATACGGTGCTGCACTTGCGGCAGGTGGAGGAACTCGACAACGGAGCGATCGCTCAACGCCTGGGTATCGAAGAACGGTCGGTGGCCACGCTGCTCTCCCGGGCACGACGACGATTGCTGGAAGAGATAAGAAAGAGGAGGAATCAACCATGAAAGCATACACGAAAGCATACATACAGTCGCTCATCGACAAATTTCTCGACGGGCAGACATCGCCGGAAGAGGAGCGGCTGCTCGCCGAGTACTTCCGCACCGAAGCCGTGCCACCCGAGTGGGAGGACTACCGCGAGATGTTCGCCTGGTTCGATGGTGGCATGAGGGGAAAGTATCTGCAAGACGATGCCGGTGGGGCGGAGCTGTCTGCCGACGCTGCTGGCAAGTCATCTGCACCGTCCACTCCCTCTGCTTCCGCCGAGTCCGGCATAGCCGCCTCGCCCCGTCGTTCCCGTCTAGTTCGCCTGGCCCTGCCGTGGCTGGCCGCTGCCTGTCTGGCCGGAGGCCTCGTATGGGGCTTGTGGCCGAGCCATGATGCCGGACAGAGGTTGACGGCGACCACCGCCACTGCTCCCCGGCGAGCTGCCTATGAGACCTCTGTGCCTTCCGCTGCCCCCTCAGTGGTAGCAGCGACGGATGCTACGACAAAAAGCGGCAAAGTAGCGCCCACGACGGTTCCGGCCCGCAGAATGCTGGTCGCTCATGCGGCTGCACCGTCCCACGGCGAGACGCATGGCAGCGTGCCAACAGATGAGGCTGTAACGGTCGGACAAGCAGACAGCCTGCTGCTCGCCGAGGCCCGTGAGCGTCTTGCCCAGTGCCAGGCGATGGGCGACAGCGTTGTGGCCAGCCATGCGTTGCTGTTGGCAAGCATGATGGAGACCAAAGCCATGGTCGCCGAGGCTAAGCGGGACATCGCACAGGCCAAGCTGCTCATCGACTCTTATGACAAGCAACATGTTTCACCAAATAACATCATAGAACTATGAGAACAATTCATTGCATCGCTGCCTGCCTGTTGGCCATGGTGCCAATCCTTGGACAGGCGCAGGAGAATATAGAAAGGATGAAGGGCACCATCGCGCGCACGGAAGGGGTCGCGACAACCAATGAGACAGAGAAAGATCCTACGACACTGAACCTGCGATCATCGCGGGAAACCTATGGGTTTACTGTGAAAAGAAACTCTGCCATCGTGCAGAATACCATCTATGCCTTCGACCGGGACGCCGCCAAGGCCTATAGCGTGTACCGTGGCGACAACGAGTCGCTGGCGGCTGGCTACTCGGTGGGTGGCGTGCGTATCGGAAAAGGCTATGACCACTTCGTGCTGGAGTGCTTTGCCGACAAGGACAACCCCGATCGCCGCTACGCCTATGCCCTTGAGTGGAACGAGGCCAAGAGAGGCAAGATCGTGGGCAGGTTGACGAAGGTATACGGGAAGCGGCCGGGCAGCAGCGTGACCGTGACGACCGTCACAAACACATTACCCTCGATGGAAGACGTGCAGACGAAAACGAAGACGAGAACGAAGCGGGCCTTTATCGTCAACGGCGAGATGACCAATGAGAAGGTTGGCGCCATCATTGAGTCGGCGACGAAGAAGATAGAGGCGAAGGGCTACAAGGACATTGCGGCGGAGCTTCGGCAAGAGTGGCAGACGGTGAGGGAATCGGAGAAAAATGGCAAGAAGGCTGCCGAGACCATTGTCTATGACAATGGGAAAAGTATCATCAAGCGATACAGCAACGGCCCGACGCTCGTCGTCGACGAGGATGGCAACTTGGTCTTCAACGGCAACAAGGGCAAGATTGTCGTCGACGAGGATGGCAACATTGTCGCCACGAGCTATTCGGGAAAGACCGTCGTCATCGACGAAGACGATTAGCGTGGGGCTGGTGGCAACGATAAATTTCTCTCTTAATTAATGTAATATATATAACGAAAAAGGGGCGGCTCCGTGATGGAGCTGCCCCCTTTTCGTTGGTGTACGCCACAATGTTGCCTCGTAGCGTCGGGATTGTCATTGCATGACACCTATCCAGCGCAGAATATCGTTGAGATTGGCCACCACCATGAGGATGACCAGAATGGTGATGCCCGTGTACTCGGCATAGATCATGAACTTATCCGAAGGCTTGCGGCGTGCAATGATTTCGTAGAGCAGGAAGAGCACGTGTCCGCCATCGAGGGCAGGGATAGGCAGAATGTTCATGAAAGCAAGGATGATGCTCAGGAAAGCCGTCATCTTCCAGAACATGAACCAATCCCACTGGCTGGGGAAGAGGCTGCCGATGGAGCCAAAGCCACCCAGACTCTTTGCGCCGTCAGCGGTGAAGACATACTGCATGTCGCTGACATAACCGGCCAACACGTCCCAACCATACTTGCATCCGGCGGGGAAGCTCTCCAGAAAGCTGTAGCTCTTATGCGTCATCTCCTTTTCATAGAGCTGATAGATGCTCGGCACGGCGAAGCCAACCTTCAAGTCAGCAGTGAGCGTCGTGGCGAGTGTGTCCTGCTTATTGGTTGCCGCGCGGCTCACCACCAGCGTCACCTTGCGAAGACGCAGGCTGTCGGCAGTGCTCTTTGCCGCTGCAAGCTGATCGTCAATGCGGCTGATCTCATCCGTAAACTCATTGTAGGAATCTACAGTCTTACCATTTAGTGCTAAGATCTTGTCGCCTTTCTTCAAACCTATCTTCCATGCTGGGGTCTCTATTGAGTCCTTGCTGTTCTCCGCTACCGGCAGGCGCTGCAGCACTGTGTCTACGATAGCAGGAGTGAACGGAGTCACGAAACGGGGCGTTGACTTCAACATGCCCAACAGATTGATATGACCGGGCAGGGTGATGCGCATCTTCTTGCCGTCACGGATGATGTCGGCATAGTGAGCTTCGGAAAGGTCGCGGTAGACATCAACGTTGAAGTCTTTGAACGGACGTTTGTCGGTACCCACCAGAATATCGTGGTCGCGGAAACCAAGTTGCTTGGCCTCGGTGTTGAACTTCATACCTTGGCTCATGTCGGCCACACGCACGTAGCTCTCGCCCCAATGGAACATGATCATGGAGTAGATGAACAGTGCCAGCACAAAGTTGACCGTCACACCAGCTACCATGATGATGAGCCGTTGCCACGCCGGCTTGGTGCGGAACTCCCACGGCTGCGGGTCACGCTCCATCTGCTCGGTATCCATGCTCTCGTCGATCATACCGGCGATCTTGCAATAGCCACCGAGCGGCAACCAACCCATGCCGTACTCCGTCTCGCTGTTCTTGGGCTTGAAACTAAAGAGTTTGCCGCTCCACTTGCCAATGGAGACGTCGAAGAAAATAAAGAACTTCTCCACCCTGACGCCAAAGAGCTTGGATGCCAGCGCATGTCCGCCCTCGTGGAGCAATACCAGCAATGAGATGGACAGAATGAACTGGAGAAGCTTAATCAGAAAGATTTCCATTTATAACTTATAAATTACTAATTGCGAATTACTTGCTGTTGCTTTGCGCCAGCGAATAGCCTGCCGCGCTTTGCCTGCTGAGGCTCGCTTACCTGCTTGCCTCTGCTTGTGAGCGCCGAGCCATCCGTTCGGTTTGCCGCTGTTGTACAGCGGCCGTTTACGCAGCGGCCGTTTACGCCGCGGCCTGTTGTACGGCGTCCCGGCCCATTCTACAGTGAGGCCTCCACGTTTTGCCTTGCTATCTCCCTTGCCTCCTTATCAGTTTGCAGATAAATGTCGAGGTCTGGGTTCTTGTCAAATGTAGCCTGCTCCATGGTCTTGCGGATGACGTCGGCCATACCAAGGAACGAGCAACGGCCTTGACGGAAAGCAGCGTTAGCTACCTCATTAGCTGCGTTGAGGATGCACGGCATATTACCGCCCTGGCGGATTGCCTCATACGCAAGCGCCAGACATTCAAACTTCTTAGTGTCGGGCTCAAAGAACTCCAGCTTCTGTGCCTTGAACAGATCGAGACGATCACCATTGAGAGGCAGACGCTCGGGGAAAGAGAATGCATACTGGATGGGCAGACGCATGTCGGGAACGCCAAGCTGAGCCTTCACGGCACCATCCATGAACTGCACACCACTGTGCACGATGCTCTGTGGATGGATCAGCACTTGTATCTTGTCGGCAGGCACGCCGAAGAGCCACTTTGCCTCCATCACCTCAAAGCCCTTGTTCATCAGTGACGCTGAGTCGATGGTGATCTTTGCGCCCATGTCCCACGTGGGATGCTTGAGAGCATCGGCTGCGGTGACATGCTCCAACTGCTCATGCGTGTAAAGACGGAAAGGGCCACCGCTGCAAGTGAGCAAGATCTTGTCTACCTCGTTTCTGTCCTCTCCTACCAGGCACTGGAAGATGGCACTGTGCTCTGAGTCAACCGGCAAGAGGCTTACATGGTATTGGGCCACCAAGCTAAGGATGAGCTCACCGGCGACGACAAGCGTTTCCTTGTTGGCCAGGCAGATCTTCTTGCCGGCCTTAATGGCGTTGATGGTAGGTACCAGACCTGCAAAGCCCACCATCGAAGCCAACACGGTATCTATCGGTCCGGCCTCCACGATTTCTTCCAAAGCTTTCTTTCCCGCATAGACTTTGATGTCGGGACGGTCAGAAAGCGCGGCCTGCAATTCCTCGTAGTGATTCTCATTGGCGATGACCACAGCGGCCGGATTGAACTGTCGGGCCTGTGCGGCCAGCTTCTCCACACTGTTGTTCGCCGTGAGGCAGTAGACCTCATAGCGGTCGGGGTGCTGGGCGATGACGTCAAGAGCCTGTGTGCCGATACTACCCGTGGAGCCGAGTATGCAAATCGACTGCTTACGCGGCTGCTGATCGTTGTGAAGAGTTGCGTATTTTGTCATTTCTATCTTTAAGTGCTATATATATAATAAGGTGTAGCCGTTGCAGACTTAGCGACAACGCCTACAAGTCGAGCAGTCCGTCGGGAATGTCCAAGACGATCTGACGGCCCGCCATATCTATGTCGACGACCAGTTCTTCCGAAGCAGGAATGAGCACCTCGCTGCCGTCTTCCCTTTCTACTTCCAACAGCGTGTTGACCGTAGAGACATCAACGCCTGACACGTGACCGACGACACGACCACCATGTTGATGGTCAAGCACCTCAAAGCCTTGTAGCTGTTGCCACGACACTTCCGTCGACTCGCCATTGTCGGCAAGACTATGAGGGAAGTACACGTCGCAGCCCGTCAGTTCACGTGCCTGCTGCTCGCTGTCGATATCTTCCAGTTTCATCAGTACCACGTCGTCAGACCGGAAGCGATATTCCTCGATAAAGAACGGCACAAGGATGCCGTCGACGTCGAGCACAAGATAATCAGCGTCGACACGGTCAAAGACATCGTCGTCGCACTGCATGCTCACCTCGCCTTTCACGCCATGGGGTTTACCCATGCGTCCAATCTTGAAAACATCCTCGCGTCGTATCATGGTCTTGCTGTCATTGTGTTAATCGTCCACTCGCTCGATATGCGCACCCAACTCATTGAGTCGTATGTCGATATTCTCGTAACCTCGATCGATCTGCTGGATGTTGTCGATGCGGCTGGTGCCATTAGCACTCATCGCTGCAATGAGCAAAGCAATACCCGCACGAATATCTGGACTCGTCATACGGCCGGCACGCAGACGGATGCGATGGTCCTGACCGATGACCACGGCACGATGGGGATCACAGAGAATGATCTGTGCGCCCATGTCGATGAGCTTATCCACAAAGAACAGACGGCTCTCGAACATCTTCTGATGGATGAGCACAGAGCCGCGCGCCTGTGTAGCCACGACAAGGAGCACAGACAGCAAGTCTGGGGTGAGTCCCGG